>ENA-USUJ01002160-USUJ01002160.1-human-gut-metagenome-genome-assembly--contig:-NODE-2160-length-15351-cov-3.941338_pt1 | contig 15351 bp, 21 predicted proteins | sample MGYA00250061_ERZ773398 | MGnify/ENA primary metagenome ERZ773398 (study PRJEB29103, sample SAMN06111992) | human gut metagenome | biome: human gut; feature: ankylosing spondylitis patient; material... | reverse complement strand
CTTATTTTACTTTGTTTGTCAAAAAAAACAACCTCGTTTATTTTCTCTAAAAGCAAATTGCAAATACTTTTTAAATTGGCTTCCTTGCAAATGTCAGCGAGCGTTTTTATATTGTCGCCTAGCATCCGCATCCGCTTAAAACGGATCTCCACACGGAGCAAATTTTTATTTAATCTTTCTTGTGTGCCTTTGTCGTATAGCTTTATATCATAGTCCGTATGTTCACAAACGCAACCTATAAAACCGTGTTTTCTACTCATTTTATTAAATGGTTCTCCCTTGTGGCATATAGCCCCATCTATGAAGCGTTTGGCCTTAAACGGTAACTCTATATTTGCGCCAATTTCCAAACGGTGAAGCGTTGTTTCTTCTGGAATTACGGAAAATCTGTTTTTCAGTTCTCCTACCACCTTTATGAGGTCGGCAAAAGTAAAATCATCCGAATTGTGTTCCCCGTTGTTCTTATATTTGTGAAAACTTCCTGATATAAAGCCGTGATAAGGATTTATAACGGTGCGAGTAACAACGAAAGAAAGCCCCTTGTATTTAGCCTCTTTCCGTTGCATCATTTCACCCGTAGCGCATGAAACGGAAGAGAAAAACTCTAGTTCTTCTGTTTCTTCCCATATTCTAGCGTTCAGGGTATTACATGATATTTTTACACCGTCAATCATTTTTATTTATGGTAGGTTTTCAGATAGAGAAAGCGCAGATAAAGCACTTTCCATTTCTACACTTATTTTCGATTTTATAAGTTTAAAAGGAATAAAGCCTTTGTTGTATAATTCCAATAATTTCAGTGAGTTATAAATACACAGATAAGCAAATTTCACTATATCGTAGTCTTTCTTTTTGGGTTCTGGGTATGTCTTTAGCGTTTCTTCGATATTTTGCGCAGTGTCTTTATTTCCTATTTCCTTTGCGCTTGCCAAATCATCCATAACGTCAAAAATCAGGTTCTTATGTAGTTCTAAGTTCATAAAATACCCCCTTTCTGAATTGCCTCATTTATTTCTGATCTTTTGAAATACACACGATTTCCGCACTTATAGGATTTCAAAACTTTCTTTTTCGCCCAATCGCTAACCGTTGCAACGGTTACTTTTAATAGTTTGGCCGTTTCTGTTCTGGTTATAAAATCCTCATTTTCTTTGCCTTTGTTTTGTGGGGTTAATACGTTCTTTAATTGTTCCAGACCCTTTTCAAGTGCTTCAAATCTGGTTAGAAACTCATTAGCATTTATCCCCTCAATCTGTAAAATTGTCTTTTCCATATCATCCCGTTTTTTTGTGATTACATGACAAAAGTACAATCATATAAGGCCGTTTAAAGAAACTGATCTAGATCAGAAAGCCGATCAATTTTATACGCTTTGTTTTAATCGTACAAACGCAATAAGCTAAGCCCCTTATATTCTGATATTTATTTGATATAAGGGGCTTTAATATAGTTCTTTCTAGGCTTGTTGGTCTGGGGTTGTTGTTGGGTTGGCCTGATCGGCCTCTGATCGGCTTCTGATCGGCCTCTGGTGGCCTCTGGTGGGTGTCTGGTTGGCCTGATCGGCTTTTATTATTTCCTTAAAAATATCCCTGAGAAACCTAATAGTAAACAAATCACGGCCTAATATGTCTTGTGGTGGCAATGCGTCACGGTCTGGAATGTCGGTTATTAATTGAGCAAAATCAAAATAAACCGCTGTCAGGTCGTTTATTATGGTTTCAAGTTCATACGGGTTGTCTAAATAGTTTTTCTCAAAGATTGATTTTAAAACTTCTGCTTTTATCTTATTCGCTTGCATAATATATTGATTTAAGGGTGATTATTTATTTATGTTCTTAAACTCTTTAGATATTTTTTCAAATAGTCTAATACTTTCTTCAAGAGCTGACAAACCATTTCTCAACCTTAAACCATCAGGCATATAGCTATAATCTACAAACGTAAGAGCCTGAGCAAAATCATAATAAAGATCTTTCAGATATTCGGCCTGAATATCTGTTGCAACACTATCCAATAAATCAAATTCTTTGAAAATGTCTGCAAGGATTACAGACAGAGCGGTTTTTTCCATAATAAAAAAGAAAACAAAAAAGCCCCTTTGTTACGGTGTCCTACACGAACTAAGTACGTGCGTGGCTGTTTCCAGACCCACCACCGACAAAGGGGTATAATAATATTTTCTTTTCTCAAATTCATTTCTTAGTTTTTTTAGGATATGCAAAAGTAGGAATTAAATAAATACGAAGCAAGAAAAACGGGATTTTAAAAGCGTTTTAAAATCATTTTAAAGCCGTTTGAGTGGTGTTTGTTGAGGCTGTTTTTCTGGTTAGTGAAGCGTCTAGCGTGATCTGTTGGCCTCTGGTGGGTGTTTCTGTCCTCTCGAGGTCCGGCCTTATAAGATGTGCTACGACATCACCCCGGGCTTTATCTATCCTCGAAAGAGTGTTATTCCGGCGCTCAGGCGTAACGGATTCTGTGGGGATCTTCACGGGATTTCTCCGCTGCGTCTGTTCCTGGCACTCTTGGATAACTGCCGAGCCGAAACCTTACTTAAAGCCGGTCAGTATCCGATGTTGGCCCACGAGATTCGGAGCCATGTGTGTTCCGATGCGAGATACTGGCCGTCGGTCCGGATCTGCATGCGTCAGGGTTATCTGATTCCGGATGCGTCGATGTGGTGCGACTACATCGACTTGTTGCGGTATTTCAATAAGGACGTATTGAGTGCCCGATATGTCTGCCCGGCGGACCTCGAGGCCGAGCACGACCGATTCGAACGCAAGAAACGTGAACGTTTGAAAAAGGAAGAATTTCAGCGCAAACTTCGCCAGGCTCAGGAAGCCGAAGAGAATTTCCGGGAGTTGAAATCGCGGTTCTTCGGTATTAGCTTTGCCGACGATACAATCTGTGTCCGGGTTCTTGAAAGTGTTGCAGAGTATGTGCAGGAAGGTGAACTGATGCACCATTGCGTTTATACGAGTGCTTATTACTCACGACCTGATTCCCTTATTCTTACAGCCCAGATTGGCGAGGAGCATATTGAGACCGTCGAAGTTTCGCTGAAAACGTTCCAGGTTGTTCAAAGTCGTGGAGTCTGCAACAAACCGACGGAATACCATGACAGGATCATTAACCTGGTAGAGCGGAACATGGATTTGATCCGCCGGCGCATGAGCGCATGATGTGCTTCTTCCCTTCACGCATCAACATCAGATCCTCGGAGCTGCGGCTCCGAGGATTTTTTTCTTTGTGATTTATCACAAATTCATCGGACCCGGCCATAGCCGGTTGCCGGTTGTCCACCGGCTATCTCGTCGTGCGGATCTCCGATCTTTTCGCACGGCCTTCGGGCCCCCTGAACTCGCAGCTCCCGGCGACTATGCCGCCGGGCCCAGCTCGCGGACGACCGCGATCGACAAGCGAACTCGTCGTCCGGGGGAGAGCGGTATTACTCACTCACAACAGGGATGCAAAGTTAGCCGACATCCGTTCGACAGCGGCAAGGATCGTCCAGCCTGGTTAGGCTGGCCGCCTGGCCCGATTCGGAAATATTTGTCCGCTGCGCCCGTCGATGTCTCGACGGCAAATATTTCCTTCCGGGTCCTTGCCTTCGGCGCAGTCGCCCGGATCGGCTGAGTCTGCATCGCTGTTCTGAGCGTTTCAGGCAGTTTAGAACTCCGGCGCAGGAGGATAAAGTCTGCATCACAGTCATGGATATGGCAAAGTACATTTGGTCGATTTTGAGATCGGCTCCGGCAATTCAGATGTCGTGGGGCTTGGAGAAACGGGCTCCGTATCGTAGGGATGATATGGAGGGCCTTTGGTTCCATGTCAGTGGTTTCAAGCACAAAGGCTGGGTCGCTGTGCTCTACGACGAGGGTCTGGATCTTTTCGAAGTCCGCCTTCTGGATGATTCCGGAACCGAGACGAATCGTGTTCCGGAGGTGTATTTTGACAACCTGGTGAATGTTATCGATGATCTTGTCGAACGGACCGACAATTACAAGTCAGACATCAACACCTGGCTCGATACGCCTGGTTCCAATGCGAAGGAGCAGGAGGCTAAACATCTCGGCCGCCTGCTTCGCAACCTTCGTGAACTCGGGATTTCCGGAGAAATCCACATCATTGGATGATGGAGGAGGGGCTAAGCCCCTCTTTTTTTGTGATTCATCACATAGAAATTCATCGGACCCGGCCATAGCCGGCTGCCGGTGGATTCCCGGCTATCTCGCAGTGCGGATCTCCGATCCTGTCGCACGGCCTTCAGGCCCCCTGAACTCGCAGCCCCGGCGGCATAGTCGCCGGGCCCAGCTCGCGGACGACCGCGATCGACAAGCGAACTCGTCGTCCGGAGGAGAGCGGTATTACTCACTCACAACATGGATGCGAAGTTAGCCGACATCCGTCCGACAGCGGCAAGGATCGGCCAGCCTAACCAGGCTGGCCGCCCGTCGGCCCGATTCAGAAATATTTGTCCGTTGCGCCCGTCGATGTCTCGACGGCAAATATTTCTTTCCGGGTCCTTGCCTTCGGAGCAGTCGCCCGGATCGGCTGAGTCTGCATCGCTGTTCTGAGCGTTTCAGGCAGTTTAGAACTCCGGGCAGGAGGGTAAAGTCTGCATTTACGTTATGTCACATTCTGATGTTCTCGAGAAAGTCTCTTCGCATTTCGCCGAATTGATGATCGCCAAGATCGAGTCCATGACCGAATCCTGGCAGAAGCCGTGGATCTTCGGGCAGGGCGTTCTTCCCTACAACATTGTCTCCGGGAGGAATTATACCGGCACGAACATTCTGACGTTGCTTATGCTTACAGAGGTTAAGGGCTACCAGAGCCCGGTATTCGTCACCTTTAAGCAGGCCAAAGAACTCGGCTTGCAGGTCCGCAAGGGCTCGAAACAATTTCCGGTGATTTTCTGGAAGCCCTTTTACCTGGCCGCCACTCCGGTCGAAAGCAAACCCCGCTATCTTTCGGTAGAGGATTTCAAAAATCTTTCCGAATCCGAGCGCAAGGAATATGTGCTGCGGTTCAGCTTGCGTTTTTATCCGGTACTGAATCTCGACCAAACGGACTTTGCCGAACGGTATCCGCAGCGTTGGCAGCAGATCTTCGACCGGCAGGCTCATCCCCGGCGTCCCGCAGGCACGGCGCATCCGACTCTCGAGCGTATGCTCGAGGCGCAATCCTGGGTCTGTCCGATCCGCCTGAAGGTCGGCGACCGGGCGTCCTACTCTCCGGCGGACGATATTATCGTCGTGCCTCTCAAAGAGCAGTTCTCCGATCTGGAGGCATTTTATTCCACACTTCTTCACGAGATGAGCCATTCGACGGGTACTGCCGACCGTCTGGACCGGCACTTCGAGGATCGGTCGCGTCAGGCTTACGGCCGCGAGGAGCTGGTCGCTGAATTCTCGGCAGCTCTGGCCGGTTGCGGCCTCGGGATTTCGAGCGGCATCCGTTCAGAGAACGTCGCCTACTTGAAAGGTTGGCTGGAGAAGATCCGCGCGGAACCTGCATTCATCTTCTCGGTCCTGAGCGATGTGCGTCAGGTCGTGCGGTTCATCGGCGAACGTCTCGATGCGCAGCTATTCGGCGACACCCAACCTGATGACATTGCAGGGTAGGGGCTTCGGCCCCTTTTTTCAGGTCTTTTCCCCGGCCCCTCGATACATCGAGGGGCCTTTGTCGCTCCTAAAACGTGCGACTTGCAGGTCGTTGCAAGTTGCACGTTTCTCCACGTCGCGGCAGAGCACCCCTCGCTGCGCTCGGGAGAGCGGTATTTTCTCTCTGGGCCCGACCAGGCTGCGGTTTTTGGACTCCTGTTGTTTTCAGGATTCCGCCGCCCGCGGTCTCATCCCCTTACACGTAGCCTTCAGGCCATATCTGATACAAAGGTCGATCGCCGGATTTTGCCGGACGATGAACCCGGTCATATTTTCTTGGAGGCCCCTGCGGGAGCTGTGTTCATAGTGAAAAAAATTAACCCCGGTGTTGCCGGGGCGTGCTAAAGTAATTTTTTTCAAAAATATTCCCCGGAACCCCCGATCCGGTTTATAGGTCTGTGGCTGCCTTATTATGGATTCTTTGTGATTTATCACAAAGAATCTGCATTTGTAGGAGTCGGCAGCCTGTGTTTATTTCAAAATCGCAGCGATCGGAACCAGTATCAGAAAGGCTCTGAAGGCAACGTGTAAGGGGATGATCCCACGTTCTTTGAAATCTTGAAAACATCCATCGTCCGGCAAACCGCAGCCTGGCGGACCTTCGAGAAAATGAAGTTGTTCGATAGAAAGGATAAAGGGCGTGACGAGGATGTAAGCAAGATTTCAGATACAAGTTCTTTGACATACTGGAGCTCCGTTCGGAGGACGACGGTAGGCAGGGTTCGACACTCTGGCGGAGTGCAAAATATTTAACCATTAAATCAAACAATTATGGAAGCAAGTAAATTACGTGAGTTCGAGGAAATGTGCAGAAAGCACGATTGGACCTATGATTGGTCTGAAGATTCCTCCACTTGGGATAAAGGAGCTGCGGAACGTGCAGAACTCAACAAATTCTTCGATGCCTTTCAAGGTATGGATCGGTTGGAAGCTCTTCGTATCTGGAACACTCATGCACCGGATGTAATGCAGCGGCCTTTTCCAAAGTCGATCTATCTGAGCGGTAAGATAACGGGCCTGTCTCTCATTGAGGCGAGTAAGAAATTCTCCGAAGCAGAGCGAATCCTCGTCGATGTTGCAAAGGTGATTAACCCTTATGAAATAGGGCTTCCCGATGAACACCAATGGATTTCGGAAGGTATCAGCGAAAAAGAGCGTTGGGAAAGGCACATGGACCGGGATCTCGACCTGCTTCGCAACTGTGACTGTATCTATATGCTCGACAACTGGAAAGAGAGCACCGGGGCCATCATCGAGATCAAGGAGGCTATTTCGCATAACATTCAGGTTGTAGGCCATGTTACCAACGACGATATCGCGGAGATCCAGAAGATCATGCTGTTTGAAGCCTTGCATCGTTGATACGATCGTTAAGAAGATCCGGCGTCGGAACTTCCTGTTCCGGGAAGGACGCCGGATCTACTTCGGTCGGCAGATGGATACTACCCGGCTGGTCTGGGCCCGGAACCTCTGCGAAGGCTGGCAGATCGACATCGATGGGCGGCGAATCACCGTCGATTGCATTCTTCGGGAGATTACGGTGGATGGAGTGGAAACAATGAATTACTGAAACCTTGCGGCGTATAGGTCAGCCGCTTTTACTACCATGCGGACAATAGAGGTTACGTTAATGAAAACCGTAATTGTTATTGAGGATTGGAACCATGCTACTTGGCGACTCTTCAAAGAAACGGATGGAATGTTTCGGTATACCCTTTCAATGAGTTTCTGACGATATTATTCGGACGGGAACAAATAGGGAAATTTCAGAATTATGAAGTAAAAATTAGAGGCAATGGACAATGATGAATTGAAAGCAGGGCAATCCGGAACCCTGAAAGAGCCTTATTTGGGGTATCGACATGTCGAATTCGTAGAGTACGATTATCCCCGGGTTCGCGTGCGGATCAGCTCGGGGCTCGAATTCAGCGTATGGATCGACGAGGTGGATTGGGATGAACCCTATTAATTCAATAATATTGATATTACGAATATGACAGAACGGGAATTGAAAGCGGGGAGGACATTCGATTATGCGTCGGAGTGTGATTGCGTATCGATCGGATACATTCCATCCGTACATTGGTTTTACGTCGAATTCAACGGAGTCTGTGTGCATACCTCCTATACGTTCCGACCGGCCAAAAAGAAATTCGACAAACTGATCGAGCAGTACAAGCTCGTCGAAGTCGAGGACGAGTAATATAGAATCGGGGCGGATTAACGTCCGTCCTTTTTTAACTCATGGAACTATGGCACGAATTGCATTCCCATCAAAAGGCATAATTTACGACACAGACAGGCAAACTGGCCGACTGCATCAGGTTGCAGAGCGCTTCACCCTGGGGAGCGGGAGCTGCGAGAAATGCGTTGTTGTCGATGTTGAACTCGACGATCGAAGCGGATATTCCTATTCGTTGATCGGTCTGAAGACTCTGGAGCGTTTCAGCACGAGATTCATCTTTGATGAACGCGACTCGGCCAGCGGAGTCATTGCGGACCTCGAATATCCTTCGTTCTTGGCCGCCGATCAGGTAGAAGAGGTTATTGCCCGGGCGGCCGCCGCAGAGTTGGAACGTGAGAGGTTGGCATCCATCACTAACCGGCATTTGCATCGGGGGATTCTGATCGTCGATTATTCTGAAAAGGCCCTGGCCATCTTTACTGATGATCCGGCAGATGTGGCCATTTTGGAACGCATCCGCGCGAAACGGAATCCGGGTCTGAAATACAAAGGCCGCAAGGTCGCCGGCTGGATCTTTCCGAAATGCCGACAGGAGCAGTTGGCGGCCGTGGTAACCATGTGATGAATCACAAACAATCCGAAACGATAATTCAAACTTTGAAAACCATGAAATTACAAGTGCAGATGGTGGCCATGTCCCACTTGAGCGATGTGCAGGAGTTGATCCGCTTCGGCGCTCTGGAGCAGGTTCGCCGAGAACTCAACTTTGTCAAATCATTGATGCTCGAATATCCCGACCTGGAGGCTGAGGTCCCGGAGGAGAGGATCAACGAAATCTATACCCGTAACATGGCGGATCTGGCTAAGCCGGCCGGACAAATGGATGAACGGAGCCGAGCCCGACAAATGGCTATACGAGCCTATCGGGAGACGTGTCCGTCGGATCGTATTATCGGCTGTTGTGATGTTTGCGATTGCTGCGCTTTCTCTCAGGCGTTTGTGGAAAAGTTCGACGAGTTGATGAACAGTGATAAGTGAGTATCTTCTTCCCTTCACGCATCAACATCAGGCCCCGGAGTTTTGCTCCGGGGCCTGATGTCTGTTGTGCTTTCTTTGTGATTCATTACAACAGGTATTTCTTGAACGGCAAATTATTCATCTTCGTTAGTAATGTTGTTTCCTCATGGAAAAAACTTTTGCGCCACTATTTCTGGTTGCTTTTTTATTGATATTTTTATATTTATTCCAGTTTATTATTAAAAATGGGATATAATACATTTGATATATTGTAATATATACTTTATATTTGAAGTGCTGTAAAATTGTACGATCATGGTTCATTTTTTCATTCCATTATATCCAAAGGGTAATAATGGAACGGCTATTACGGAGTTGGTCGTTACTATAATCCGAAAAGCGTCATTGGATAATCAATAAATTTTATGCAAAATGAACCGTTTCTACACATATATATTTGCTCTGCTTGGTATATTTTTCTTGGCATGTACAACCGATTTTGAGGAGGTTGTCATAAACGATGATCCCAAGACAGAAGAACAGCATAACTATTCAGCTTCACAGAAAGCTGCTTTGGCTGAACTTACATACATGCTGAATACAATGGATTCAGTTTCTCAAAAAACGCGGGGCTATTCTACATCCCGAAAGATTAAAAATATAGATGTAGTTCGAAATAGTATATCCGGGACCCGTTCGAGCGGAATTGACACATTGCTATTTCTTGTGAATTTCGAGAATGAAAAAGGATATGCCATATTGGGGGCCAATGATAACTATAATGATGTTATAGCTATTATTGATAATGGTAATTTGTCCGTGAATGAATTTCTTTTCCCGCAATATAATTGCGAGGATTGTGCCGAAGTTTATGGTTTATATGAACATATTTTCAATTATACCTTAAAAAAATGTATAGCAAATTCTGCGGAAGGCACTACCCGGGCTGCAAAAGGATACCCTGGCCCTCGGCAATTCTTACATCAGCAGTTCCCGATGCTAACTACTACATGGCACCAGCATGAACCATATAATGTTTTATGCCCTGTAAAAGACGGGCAGAATTGCCTTGCAGGTTGTGTCGCGGTAGCAGTTGCTCAAGTACTTGCATATAACAAATTGACATACGGCAAGGGGGTCAATGAATTACGAGGCTACAAGTTGGACTGGAATGGAATTTTTGCAGAAATGGAAAATCCCGGGAGTAATACCTACGCTGCTGCAACATTGATCCGAGCTGTCGGGAAGTGCGTTAATATGGAATATGGCTTAGATGCAAGTTCATCCTATGATAGTTATGTGCCAAATGCCCTTTTAGCCATGAATTATAGCAGTATAGAATTACATAATTACACTGGTAATAACGCACATACAATGGTATTTGACCGTAGGATGCCTGCGTATGTATCAGGTGTTGGCTATCTTGCGAATGGATCAAAAAAAGGAGGTCATGCATGGGTTGTCGATGGTATTATTAAATACGATGTTCCAATATATGACAAACCCTATAATCCATTCGATCCTAATTTTATGTTGAATCCGCCCAAACTTATCGGGAAAGACATTGATTATGTCGTACATTGCAATTTTGGATGGGAAAATGGAGCATGTAATGGACATTATAATACCGGAGTTTTCGATTTAGTGGATGGTGCAGTCGAACTTGATCCGGGTTCTTCAACAGGAGAAATTGCATCGTATCAAAATGTTGATATGTTCTTGTACAAAAGGTAATTAAAGCCATGAAAAGATTGATATTTTTTTCTGTCATGTGCCTTGCTTGTTTGCGATGTTCAAGAGAAACAGGAGAGTCCGGAACTTATACTCTTTATAAAGAATATCTCATAGACTCCTATGTAAGCGTTGATCATATGAGCATATCTCCAGTAAGAGGAGCGACCTTTGCTATTAATTGTTCTGGCCCTGTTTACAGCATAACATCGGATGATGCAGCAAATGTTGCTAAGTTCAAAGAACTGGCCGCTAAAAAGAATGATAATTTCAAACAAGAAGCAACCGTTGACGCTTGTTATTCACCGGGTGATTATGAATGTTTTGCCGAGGATTTCACTGAGATTCATATATCCAGTGACATATCTTGGGATGATAAGCATTCTGCCGGAGATTCTTTGAATGACTTATGCTATTTTATGGCCTATTCATACGCTTCAGCCCTGAATGGGGAACTTTCATACGGGGCCTTGTCATGGATTAAAAAACGGGTGAATGAATTGACCGCTGCTGATTTGGAATTATTGAGTGTCAAATCGGTATGGTTAGGATTTTTCGACAGCGAATTGTCAATATCGAAGCCTCAGATAATTACCGTTTCATTAACAAAAGAAAATGGGCAAATCCTAACAGCGAGCTATAAAATAGCAGGAAAATAGAGTTCACTTTTCTTCCCTTCACGCATCAACATCAGGCCCCGGAGTTTTGCTCCGGGGCCTTTTCTGTAATATTGATATTACGGAATTCATCGGACCCGTCCATCGCCGGTTGCCGGTTGACCACCGGCTATCTCGCCGTGCGGATCTCCGATCTTTTCGCACGGCCTTCAGGCCCCCTGAGCTCGCAGCCCCGGCGCCCATGTCGCCGGGGCCAGCTCGCGGCCGCCTTGCTCGGCAAGCTCGCTCGTCGTCCGGGGGAGAGCGGTATTACTCACTCACAACATGGATGCGAAGTTAGCCGACATCCGTTCGACAGCGGCAAGGATCGGCCAGCCTGGTTAGGCTGGCCGCCCGTCGGCCCGATTCAGAAATATTTGTCCGCTGCGCCCGTCGATGTCTCGACGGCAAATATTTCCTTCCGGGTCCTTGCCTTCGGAGCAGTCGCCCGGATCGGCTGAGTCTGCATCGCTGTTCTGAGCGTTTCAGGCAGTTTAGAACTCCGGGCAGGAGGGTAAAGTCTGCATTTACGTTATGTCACATTCTGATGTTCTCGAGAAAGTCTCTTCGCATTTCGCCGAATTGATGATCGCCAAGATCGAGTCCATGACCGAATCCTGGCAGAAGCCGTGGATCTTCGGGCAGGGCGTTCTTCCCTACAACATTGTCTCCGGGAGGAATTATACCGGCACGAACATTCTGACGTTGCTTATGCTTACAGAGGTTAAGGGCTACCAGAGCCCGGTATTCGTCACCTTTAAGCAGGCCAAAGAACTCGGCTTGCAGGTCCGCAAGGGCTCGAAACAATTTCCGGTGATTTTCTGGAAGCCCTTTTACCTGGCCGCCACTCCGGTCGAAAGCAAACCCCGCTATCTTTCGGTAGAGGATTTCAAAAATCTTTCCGAATCCGAGCGCAAGGAATATGTGCTGCGGTTCAGCTTGCGTTTTTATCCGGTACTGAATCTCGACCAAACGGACTTTGCCGAACGGTATCCGCAGCGTTGGCAGCAGATCTTCGACCGGCAGGCTCATCCCCGGCGTCCCGCAGGCACGGCGCATCCGACTCTCGAGCGTATGCTCGAGGCGCAATCCTGGGTCTGTCCGATCCGCCTGAAGGTCGGCGACCGGGCGTCCTACTCTCCGGCGGACGATATTATCGTCGTGCCTCTCAAAGAGCAGTTCTCCGATCTGGAGGCATTTTATTCCACACTTCTTCACGAGATGAGCCATTCGACGGGTACTGCCGACCGTCTGGACCGGCACTTCGAGGATCGGTCGCGTCAGGCTTACGGCCGCGAGGAGCTGGTCGCTGAATTCTCGGCAGCTCTGGCCGGTTGCGGCCTCGGGATTTCGAGCGGCATCCGTTCAGAGAACGTCGCCTACTTGAAAGGTTGGCTGGAGAAGATCCGCGCGGAACCTGCATTCATCTTCTCGGTCCTGAGCGATGTGCGTCAGGTCGTGCGGTTCATCGGCGAACGTCTCGATGCGCAGCTATTCGGCGACACCCAACCTGATGACATTGCAGGGTAGGGGCTTCGGCCCCTTTTTTCAGGTCTTTTCCCCGGCCCCTCGATACATCGAGGGGCCTTTGTCGCTCCTAAAACGTGCGACTTGCAGGTCGTTGCAAGTTGCACGTTTCTCCACGTCGCGGCAGAGCACCCCTCGCTGCGCTCGGGAGAGCGGTATTTTCTCTCTGGGCCCGACCAGGCTGCGGTTTTTGGACTCCTGTTGTTTTCAGGATTCCGCCGCCCGCGGTCTCATCCCCTTACACGTAGCCTTCAGGCCATATCTGATACAAAGGTCGATCGCCGGATTTTGCCGGACGATGAACCCGGTCATATTTTCTTGGAGGCCCCTGCGGGAGCTGTGTTCATAGTGAAAAAAATTAACCCCGGTGTTGCCGGGGCGTGCTAAAGTAATTTTTTTCAAAAATATTCCCCGGAACCCCCGATCCGGTTTATAGGTCTGTGGCTGCCTTATTATGGATTCTTTGTGATTTATCACAAAGAATCTGCATTTGTAGGAGTCGGCAGCCTGTGTTTATTTCAAAATCGCAGCGATCGGAACCAGTATCAGAAAGGCTCTGAAGGCAACGTGTAAGGGGATGATCCCACGTTCTTTGAAATCTTGAAAACATCCATCGTCCGGCAGCCCGCAGCCTGGCGGACCTTCGAGAAAATGAAGTTGTTCGATAGAAAGGATAAAGGGCGTGACGAGGATGTAAGCAAAACGACGACAAATAATTCAAAAACAAAACAATACAACTATGAAAGCAATCAGAAAATTTATTGAGCGCATTGTGAAAATGATTTTTACCCCGGATGGATATACCGTGGATGTCTGTCTTATCAAACAGAGAGGCACCTGGGAATCGAGGTGGTTCTCGGTGAAATTTTCGAATCGGAAAGCCGCGAAACAATGGATGCAAAAAGTTATCGATCGATTTGAAAATCATCCCGCATATCCGTTGAATATGGTCCTTTTGGTCGCAGTTTATACCAAATGTCAACTTAATGAGGTGCTCGACGATCATTATTGCGTAGTGCCCGACTGTTAATCGTAATTCAAAACTTTATAGCTATGTCAAATTACAACCGACAACACGCCGCAGATTTCGCCGAATGGCGAATCCGCCACCCGCACGAGGTGGTCAATACCCCCGAGGAAGCCGGGATTACCTCGACGCTCAAAGTCGGCGACAAGGTGACTTTCACGAACGGATACGGCGTGAAATTTCCGGGCCATCGGGTTCTCGGCTTCTGCAAACCTACTTTTGGCAATCGGTGTGTGTATCTCGATTATGATTGCTATTGGTTCCCGGCGGGCCTTGATGAACTCAAACTTGAAGAGTAATTGAAATTTTCGTAAATTAGAGGCGCAGTGCCTCGCAGAACCTCACGATGTACAGGTCAATCGTAATTTTTCAGATGAAACAAACTACTATTGTCGGCAACATCGGCCGGGATGCCGTATGCCGCGAGGGCGACGGCGGTCACAAATTCGTATCGTTCAGTGTCGCGTATGCCGAACGCAAGACGAACGACACGGACGAGCAGGGGAACCCGGTAACGGTTGCCCAGTGGGCGGAGTGTGAAATCTACGTCGGTCCGGAGAGCTCTGCCGAGGGGCTTTTGAAACTGCTGACCAAAGGACGCTTCATTTATATCGAAGCCTCGGACAAGGTGGAAGCGTGGATTGATAAGAATAACCAAGTGCGATCGAGGATTCTCTATCGGGTCACTAATTTTCAGGTCTGAGTGGCAGACTCTCGGCGACCATAAGGCCGCCGAGAGTTCAAAATACGTTTTGGAGAAAAATTTGCTATATTTGCATTATGAAAAAGGAGTTGGGTAAATGGCTTATGGACATCGCCAAATATGTGTAGATCTCGGTGGTCGCCGTATCATTAAAAAAGAATTTGGGCGATGTCCGGTGGCTGATATACGTTTTGGGCTTGCTGACAACAGCGGTATGTTTGGGCGGCGGCCTGATTTTAGTCAGGGATAAGGACACTAAGGTAAAGGAGGATTGAATATGCCAGCTGCGGTTTACATTTTCGGAATTATCATCGTGGCGGTAGTCGCCATCGTCATTTGGAGTAAGACAGACAAGGGTAAGAAGTGGTTGTTGTAATTCTTCTTCCCTTCACGCATCAACATCGCGGCCCGGCAGGGATAACCTGCCGGGCCGTTTATTTTTCGCGCCCTTTGGGGCGCGAGAGTAGGGAAAAGTGTGAATAGTATGGCTTCTCCCGAATACCCCTCCGGAGAACTCGTCAGCACTCAGTTGCCGGGTCACCGCGCGGGGACGTGCTCGCTGGAGGTTTGCTCTTACCCCGGCCGGATTCGTTCCGGCTGGCGAGCCGCGCGGCAGCGCGGCCCTTTCCTGCGTGGCCATCGCGTCGGGTCAAGTATGCCCGACGACTCGCTACGCTCGCATGCGCGATGGTCACTTAGAGTTGCTGTTTTTTGACGACCTTTCGGGAGATAATTTTTCGTTTGAAATCGGTTCCGTCCATGACCGGTTGCCGGCTACACCGGCTATTTCGCCATGCTGATCTCACCCACTTTCTTTGTATCGTGGAGCCAAAGAAAGT
>ENA-USUJ01002159-USUJ01002159.1-human-gut-metagenome-genome-assembly--contig:-NODE-2159-length-15356-cov-5.634924_pt1 | contig 15356 bp, 8 predicted proteins | sample MGYA00250061_ERZ773398 | MGnify/ENA primary metagenome ERZ773398 (study PRJEB29103, sample SAMN06111992) | human gut metagenome | biome: human gut; feature: ankylosing spondylitis patient; material... | reverse complement strand
AAATGAGGATATGTTTGATCCTTCTTTAATTATGGAATTAGATATGAAGAAAGAATTGATTGCTCCTAATTTTAATAAAGTAGAAATTATTTATCAGTTTGTTAATAAAAATAATGAGGTATATTTATCTTATTTTCCTAGTGTATTAGAACATGTGAAAGATAAATTAAGAGTACTTGAAATATATAAAGATAAACTAAGGCTTGAAGATAATAAGTTAGTACTTATCGCTAATAATAAAGTAGAAGAGGCTAAATTAGGAAATGCGTTAGAAGAAATTAATCACATTTATCATAATTTAGGATATACAGATGAAATTAGTCTTTTATATAGAGAAGAACATCTTGTTTTAGATGAAATTAAAAAGAGCCTTGATGATAGTTTGGCTAATGCTGCAGAGTTAAAAAAAGAAAAAACTCCTTCTACAGAAGAGGTTAAAAAAGATTTTAAACCTAAGTTTTCAAGAAAAAGAGAAAAAGATCCTAATAGTGTAATTGGTATAATGATTGAAGATATGCCTATTTCTATTAAATCTATTTTAGGAGAGGATAATAATGTTACTATATGGGGAGAAGTATTTGGTATAGAGTACTTTGAGTCTTCTAAAAGTGATTTTAAAATTATTACTTTGAAGGTAACAGATTATACTGATAGTATTTATTGTAAAGTTTTTGCTAGAGAAAAAGATGAATATGCAAGAATTTGTAGTGAATTAAAAAAAGGAAAATGGTATAAAATACGTGGATATGTCAAGAGTGATCATTTTAGTAATGATGAATTAGTTTTAAATGCTAGAGATATTGTTTTATGTGACAAAGAAAAACAAGTAAGACAAGATAATGCCTTAGAAAAAAGAGTTGAGTTACATGCTCATACTAAAATGAGTCAAATGGATGGACTTGCAGATGAGATTCTTTTAGTTAATCAGGCTATTAGTTGGGGACATAAGGCTATTGCGATTACTGATCATAATGGTTGTCAGGCTTTTCCTCATGTTTTTAATACTGTTACATCATATAATAAAGGTAAAAGTGATGAGGAAAAATTTAAGGCTATTTATGGAACTGAACTTACGTTAATAGATGATAGTGTAGATATTGTAGTAAGACCAAAAGATGTTGTGATGCTTGATCAGACATATGTGGTATTCGATTTTGAGACGACCGGTTTTAATGCTGGTGGAAAAGATTCAATTATTGAAATTGGTGCGGTTAAAATGAAGGATGGAATGATTCTAGAAAGATATGATGAATTAATCAATCCGGGAGTTAAGTTAGAGCAGAAGATAATTGATGTTACAAGTATTACTGATGAAATGTTAGAAGGAAAAGACAATGAAGAAAATGCAGTAAAACGTTTTATTGAATGGTTTGGAGATTTACCAATGGTAGCGCATAATGCTAAGTTCGATGTATCGTTCTTGGAAATGGCTTATAAAAAATATAATCTGGGAACTTTTACTAATACTGTTATAGATACTTTAGAATTATCACGTACTATGGATAATAATTATGCAAGACACAGTTTAAGTGCCTTAGTAAAACGATATGAAGTACCTTGGGATGAGGAAAGTCACCACAGAGGTGATTATGATGCTGAAGGAACAGCCTTAGTATTTTATAAAATGTTAAAGAAACTAGATAATCGTAATATTGAAAGAATGGGACAACTTTCTGAGTTAGTTAGTAAAGATGAAATCCATAAATATGGTAAAAGTTATCATGTTAATTTATTAGCTAAAAATAAAGTAGGACTTAAAAATTTATTTAAACTTATTAGTTTAGCTAATACAAAATATTTATATAAAACACCAAGAATATTACGTAGTGAAATTGAAAAACATCGTGAAGGATTACTTGTTGGTAGTGGCTGTTATGAGAGTGAAGTATTTTTACAAGCACGTAGTAAGGCTGATCAAGAATTAACTAATATTATTCGTTTTTATGATTATGTTGAAGTACAACCTTTAGAGTGTTATAATCATTTGATTCAAAGTGGAGACTTTGCGAATGAACTTGAACTTGCTCATCATTTAATGAAAATTATCAGAGTAACAGATGATGCTGGTAAATTAATTGTTGCAACTGGAGACGTACATCATATTAATAGAGAAGATAAAATATTTAGAGAAATAATAGTTAATCAAAAAGTTCCGGGTGGAGGAAGACATCCTTTAGCACGTAATAATATTAAAGAAATTCCTTCTAATCATTTTAGAACAACAGAAGAAATGCTTGAAGATTTTAAATTTTTGGAAAATGAAGAACTTATTAAAAAAATAGTTATAGATAATCCTAATAAAATTAGTGATATGGTTGAGATAATTGAAGTTATTATTGATACTGGAGGTATACCATTCTCTCCAAGAGTTAAGAGTGATGATGGTAAGAGCTATTTGGATTGTCCAAGAGTAGTAACGGATCTTGTTTATACAAAAGCTAAAGATTGGTATGGTGATAATTTACCATATAATATAGAGGAAAGAATTGCTACTGAACTTTATGGTGATATTGTTTTGAAGTCTGTTAAAGATAAGTTAAGTAGTGAGAACTTATCAGATGATGAAATGGTAAAAAGGTCTTTTGCGAATTTACATGAAGTTATTTTAAAGGGATTTGATGCTGTTAAGGATTTGGTTCGTTCATATATTAAGAGAAATAGTGAAGAAAGTCTTTCAGATGATGATTTGGAAAAAGAACTTAATAAAAAATTAGGAGGAATTATAGGTGGAGGATTTGATCCAATTTATTTGATTGCGCAACGTCTTGTTAAACACTCTAATGATGAGGGATACTTGGTTGGTTCCCGTGGTTCAGTAGGTTCAAGCTTTGTTGCTACAATGATGGGAATTACAGAAGTTAATCCACTTCCAGCACATTATCGTTGTTCAAAGTGTAAGGTTAGTATCTTTAATGATGATGATGGAAATCCACTTGGTTCAAATTATTCTTCAGGATTTGATTTACCAGATAAAATGTGTCCTAATTGTAATATTTTACTTTTAAAAGATGGACAAGATATGCCGTTCGCTACTTTCTTAGGATTTAATGCTGATAAAGTACCAGATATAGATTTGAACTTCTCAGATTTAAACCAAGCTAGTGCTCATGCCTATACAAAAGTCCTTTTTGGTGAGGATAATGTCTATCGTGCCGGTACTATAGGTACGGTTGCTGAAAAAACAGCATTTGGATTTGTAAAGGGCTGGGCTGAAGAGCATCAAAAAGAACTTAGAACGGCAGAGGTAGAACGTTTAGCTATGGGATGTACTGGAGTTAAGAGAACAACGGGTCAGCATCCAGGAGGAATTGTTGTTATACCTGATTATATGGATGTATATGATTTTACACCTTTCCAGTTTCCAGCAGAAGATGCAACTGCTGAATGGCGAACTACCCACTTTGATTACCACGCTATTGATCAAGATGTTTTAAAACTAGATATATTGGGACATTCTGATCCTACCCAGTTAAGATTAATTCAATTACAGTCAGGAACTGATATTATGAAAGTTCCTTTAGATGATAAAGAAACAATGAGTATTTTTACTTCTACTAAGGCATTAGGTGTAACAACTGAACAAATAATGTGTAATACTGGAACTCTTGGTATTCCGGAGTTTGGAACAGCTTTTACAATTAAATTAGTAGAAGATACTAAACCTACAACATTTGCCGAGCTTATTAAAATATCAGGACTTTCTCATGGTACGGATGTATGGCTTGGAAATGCCCAAGAGTTAATAAAAAATAACATAGTGCCATTTAAGGATACTATTGGCTGTCGTGATGATATAATGGTTTATTTGATGTATAATGGATTAGAACCAATTAAGGCCTTTAAAATAATGGAGTTTGTTCGTAAAGGTAAGGCTTCAAAAGATCCAGAAACCTGGAAAGGTCATGTTAAGACTATGCAAGACGCTAATATTCCAGAGTGGTTTATAGATTCTTGTGCTAAGATTAAATATATGTTCCCTAAGGCCCATGCAGCAGCATATGTAATTAGTGCCTTTAGGATTGCTTGGTATAAAGTTCATATGCCTGTATATTTTTATGCATCATGGTACTCTTCAAAAGCAACAGATGTAGATGTTGAAGCTATGATTAAAGGTTATAACGCTATTAAACAAAAAATTCTTGAGATTCAGGCTAAAGGATATGAGGCTACAAACAAGGAAAATGGTCAAGCTGAAAGTTTAAAAGTGGCCTTGGAAGCAACAGCTAGGGGAATTAAATTCTTAAATGTTGATTTATATAAGAGTGAAGCAACGGTTTGGACAGTTGGTAGTGATAATGAAATATATCCACCGTTTAATGCAATAGATGGACTTGGTGATACAGTAGCTAAAAATATTGTAAGAGAACGTGAAATTAATCGTTTCTTAAGTATTGAAGATGTTCAGGTACGCGGTAAGGTTTCAAAAACATTAATAGATAAGATGGTAGAGATGGGAATATTAGAAGGACTTCCTAATTCTAATCAATTATCACTTTTCTAATTAATTATTAGTTTTATTATTTAAGTAGCTTTAATATTATTAAGGCTACTTTTTGTTTTAACTTTTAATTGTGCTATTTTTTCTTTTGTAGTAAAATGATAATAGGAGAAGGATGGTTATGGTAAGAGATAAGTTGAAAAAATTTAATATAAAAGTAATTTTACTTGTTTTGTTTGGATTTGGACTTATATTTATTGGAGTAGGTTCCTTAAACATTAAGCTTGGCGTATCTAAGGTTAATTCGTCTAAGAAGTTTGCTAGTGGAGACTCATTTATAACCGAACTATCTTCTAGTTCACCTAGTGTAGTAGCGGGGGATAGTGTTACTTTAACAGTTAAACTTTTAAATATTAATATTAATAGTGGAGATAAAGGTATCGGAGTTTTATCTTTTAAACTTGATTATGATAGTGATGTTTTTAGTTTGACTAGTTCATCTTCTGCTGTTGGAAAGATTAGTACTAATAATAATGGTGACTATATAATTGTTATGAATGATGGCAAGGTATTAACTGCTGATACTACAGTTTTTACCTTTACTTTAAAGAGTAAAAGTAATGTAAATAATGTTAATTCTTTAATTAGTCTAAGTAATATTTTGGGTAGTGCTGGTAGTAGTGTTTCATCAAAAAATGCTTCTTTGACAGTCTTAGTAAAAGATGAAGGAGCTCCTAGAGTAACATTTGATGTAAAAAATCCTAATGAATATGCTAAAAGTCATAGTGCAACTATATCAGTTGTTGATAGTGACTTGGATAATAGTAGTTTAAAATATCAATGGGTTCAAGGTAATACTAAACCAAGTGAGGCTTCATTTACAAATACTTTTACAAATAACCAAACAATTACTAAAGCAGGACTTACGGGTAATAATTGGTATTTATGGGTGTTAGCTAAAGATACAAAGAAAAATACGAGTATAGTTCGTAGTGAAGCATTTTACTTTGATAACACTGCTCCAACTTGTAACATAACATCAGATGGAAGTAATTTAATAGTTAATGGAAGTGACAGTCAAAGTGGTTTAGATACTCTTCCATATTCATTTGATAATATAAATTTTACGAATGTTAATAAAAAGAGTATTTCATCAAATGGAACATTTAAAGCTTATGTTAGAGATAAGGTAGGAAATGTCGCAGAATGTAGTTATGTTGTTAATGTTACAACTCCAACGATTGCCATTTCTAACTCACAAACTTTACCTACTAAGAGTTTAAACGTTACAATTAACGCCTTAAAAGGAGCATATGAATTAGATACTAACAATACTTATCAATATTATTTATCTAGTAGTTCTACAATGTTAACTGATGGTGAGTGGACCAATTATCAAAGTGGCGAAAGTTTTACAATAGGCGCTAAAAAAGATGGTATATATTATTTGTTTGTAAAAGCAATAACTGATACAGCTTCAAATAAAAGTACAGATAGTTTTAATGATACATTTGTAATTGATAATGTTACTTATCATAGATTTGGTCCTTATATATTTGATAATATTTCACCTAGCTGTTCTATTACTTCTTCAACTTCAAAATATACCAATACTAATTTAGTTTTAACGGTTACTGGTAATGATGAAAATGGATTAAGTGATGCTGCTTATTCTTTCGATGGAGTAAATTTTTCTCACAACTATCAAAAAACGGTAAGTGAAAATGGAAAATATAGTGTTTATGTAAAAGATTATGCTGGCAATGTTAATTCTTGTAGTATAGATGTTAACAATATTGATAAGGATCGTCCTGTTATAAATATAAAAAATAATGGTTCATTACAGTATAGTAAAACACACAGTAGTGAGGTTATTGTTAATGATATAAAGCTAGCCGAAAATGGTCTTAAATATCAATGGACAACTGATACTGTTCAACCTGATTTATCTAGTTTTACAACACCTTTTACTAATAATACTACAATAAGTAAGAGTTCTTATAGTGGAGATTATTATTTGTGGATTTATGCAGTTGATGAAGCAGGAAATTACGCTGTTGCTAGAAGTGAAGTATTTAAATTTGATAATACTTTGCCAACAGCACCGACAATTAGTGCTAATATAAAAAATGGAGAAACAGCAGAGTCAGATGTTTTATTACAAATAGATTCTTCAACGGCTTTAAGTGGTATAAAAAAATATCAATATTCTTTAAATAATGGAGTTAGTTTTATTGATTATGATAGTAGTAAGAAAATAACATTTACGGAAGAAGGAGAATATAACGTTATTGCAAGAGCTGTTAGTAATGTTGATATAAATGGAGCAAATAGTAAGAGTTTTTCCTTTAAAATTAAACATACTCCAATGGCACTTACAATGAAAAAATCAACTTCACTTCCAACAAATAAAGATGTTGTAGTAACAATTACCTCAAGTACTAAATTGTTGCCACTTACAGGATTTAATTTATCTAGTGATGGATATAGTTTAAGTAAAAGCTATAGTGAAAATACAACAGGTGATAAAGTTGTAGTAACAGATATCTATGGTAACAGTGAGACACAAACTATTGTTATTTCAAATATAGATAAAGAAAAGCCAAAATTAAGCGTTACATATGATAAAAGTGAAGATTCAGTAGAAGCGGTTATTAAAGCTAATGAAGAGTTGGATGCTAAGAGTGGATTTGTTCTTTCAGTAGATAAAAAAGAACTATCTAAAGTGTATTTTGAAAATGGAACTTTTCAAGAAAGCTTTTGTGATGTAGCAGGAAACTGTACAGATATCTCACTAAATATAGATGGTATTAAAAAGAATGACTTAAATATAAGCTTGTCATACGAATTACAAAATGATGGGACAGAGAAGATAATAATTTCATCACCTAATGAATTAAGTAGTTTAGAGGGATTTCAACTTTCTTCAGATAAACATAGTTTAAGTAAAATAATTTATAGTGATATTGATAAAGAGTATACTGTAAAAGATGTATTAGGAAATTCTAGAGTAGTAAAGATTAAATATTACTTTGTGAATGAACCATTAAATATAAAAGTTAATTATAGTATCACAAAACTAAGTAATGAAAATGTTGTAGTAACACTTACAGCGAATCATGAACTTAAGGAAATAGAAGGATTTAGTTTATCAGATGATAAATATAGTTTAATTAAAGTTTATATGACTAATACCAAAGAAACTATATTAGTAGAATCAGTTGATGGATTACAAAAAGATATTACCATTAATATTAGTAATATAGATAAAGAAAAACCTACTATTAAAGGGTTTATGAATAATGGAGTTTATGATAGTATAAAGTTAGAATTTAATAAGAATGTTAAAACAATAAAGGTAGTAAAAAATGGTGTTTTACAAGAATATAAAATGGGAGATGTTATAAATTCTCCAGGGGATTATGTTATTACTATTATAGATGAAGTAGGAAATAGTAGTACTTATAATATAAGTTTAAGAAAAAATGGTGAACTAGTTAGTGTTCCTGATACTTCTAGTAACTACAGTAAATTATTTATTATTGTAGGAGTTTTAGAAGTTATAGTTGGTATCCTATTGTTTAGTCAAGTTGGACTAAAGGGAAAAGTTAATTTAAGTTTAATTCTGTTGGCAATATTGGTTGCTAAATTTAGTAATAATAGTATGGCGGCAAGTACTACAGCTATAGATCTTAATGGTTATGAAATTAAGGATAATTATTTGCTTAATGTTGAAGCTTCTACTAGTTATTCTAATATGAAGAGTAACTTATTTGATAAAAGTGTTACTGTTAAAAGAAGTGACAGTGAACTGTCTAGTAGTAGTTATGTGGGTACTGGTGATTTATTAACTTATGGTAGTGATAATTATAGAGTTATTATAAAGGGAGACATTACAGGAGATGGTAGTGTTGATTATAATGACTATGGAAAGTTGATATTAGTTTTACTTTCTAAGTCTAATTTTAATGAGTATGAAGCTAAGGCAGCTGATTATAATGTAGATGAAGTTATTGATATTAGTGATTTATACTACATTAATAAGAGATTAAATAGTACTTATGTTATTAAACCTAAAGGTATTAGAGTAGTTAGTGCTAATACAAAACTTAAAGCATCATCATCCACTAAAATAGTTGCTCAAGTGTATCCTGTTAATGTAAGTGATGATACATATGATTCACGTGTTGTTTATGGAAATAGTGTTAATGTTTCTAATAATACTGTTAAAGGAATTGATGCGGGAAATGCAATAGTTTTAGTTTCGTCAAATGCTAATCCAGCACTTAATACTACTTTGACATTTGAAATTAAAAGTATTCCAGTTACTGGTGTAAGTCTTTCTAAAGACAGTGCAACTATTAATATTGAAGAGAGTAATAGTATAAGTATTACACCTACCATTTCGCCAAGTAATGCAACTAATAAAAATGTAGTTTACTCATCATCTAATAGTAGTGTAGCAAAAGTTTCTTCTACCGGTAAAATTACTGGTTTCTTCCCAGGAGTTGCAGTGATTACTGTAAAGAGTGCTGAAGATAGTAGTAAAAAAGCAACTATTAAAGTATTAGTTCAAAATGATGGTAAAAACTATGTAAATGTTAATAACGCAACTAGAAGTCTTTATACACAATATGTTGTTTCGGCTTATCCATCAACGATTATTCAAGGATTTGATATTTCTAAAAATTATATATTTACTGTTCAGAATCTTTACTCAACTAGTACAGATATGAATACTAATAGTTTATTTATTAATAAACATCCAAGACCAGGAGTATCTGGAAGTGATTCTAATATGAGTTTGTATGGTTTTGGACATGGTACTAATATAGCGTTTGAATGGGCTAATTCAAAATATAATGATACGTCTGATGCTTATATGTGGTTAGCAGGAGGACATTATACTTGGAATAATGATAACTCTAAATTTAGTTTTGATGTAACAAGAGATGGAGCTTTCCCAACCAGACTTGCTTATCATGGTAATAGTACTTATACTTCTAATTCAGTTTCATTTGATACAAGAAGTAGTGTTAGTAGAAATGATATTAAACTTTATAATGGTAAAAATTATAGTACAACAGCTTTAAGCTCTAAATATTATAATATATATAAATTCTATAAGACTCGCTCAAATGAACAAGTGGCAATAGATACAACTAATAACTTATTTATTATTAGGGTTACAGGAAGTTCAGGTCAAATCTTTAGTATCTATAAGTTAACAGATATTAAAAATAGTTCAGTAGACTATATAGATGGTAATATTCCTAAATTAGCAACATTTACCATACCAAAAACACCGCTTGATTTTCAGGGATTTGATATAGCTGGAGATTATGTATATGTTTATTATGGTGAAAGCAATAGAAATGGTACACAAAATTCTCAGGGATATGTTGCTATGTACGACTTCTTAGGTAATGAGAAATTTAATAAAAACGTGTATTCAACATCTACTTCTATTTTTGAAGAACCAGAAGGAATTAAAGTATATAAAGAATCTGGAAAATATGTAGCTTATCTTGGTAGTAGCTTAGTTTCTGGTAGTCAAAAATATGTAAAAATATGTACGTTTAAATAGACAATTGTAATCATTGTCTATTTTTTTTGAAAAAAAGTCGAAATTTACTGTTAATTCCTGAATAAAAATGGTAAACTAGTGTTAGTTAAATGATAGATGTGTGAGAAGTATGTAAAAAAATCTATTTTGTGAAAAAGTTGGTGGAAATATGTTGACAAGAATTGTAGACAATTTTATCATTAGACAGACAGACAGACAGACAGACAGACAGACAGACAGACAGACAGACTAGGTCTTTTTGCGCTTTAAAAATTTTTTCATTTTTTCTTTTTGTATTCTTTTTAACCCCTATAAATGTATCGGCAAAATATATATATAACGGAAGTTTATCAGGTAGTATAACAGTACCTGAAAATAATTATTGTATTAATAATGGGTTTAATAAATTATCGGATTGTATGCTGGTAATGGAAAAATATTCCAAATCGGTTGATGATGCCAAAAGTTATATTGTGTCTAAGGGAACACCTGATTTTTCTAAAATAGCGCCTTCTATTACATATGTAGATAACATAGCTGATGTTAGTAATCAAAATGGAATAGTTTCATCTACTAATTGGATGTATTATGGTGATTCATATTCTTTTAATTCTGCAACGGGACTTTATAGTATTAATACTAATTTAGTGAAGGGCTTTTTGTCAGATGATTATATAGGAAAATATACATGTGCAAGTACGAACTATAGTGGTTGCGGTACTGTTTATAAAATAAAGGCTCAGTCTTCAACTGTAAGTAGTACTGGTACAATTACTTATAAAATAACCGCAGCTGAGCGTCACGATGGTAAAGTAGAGTCTCTTGATTCAGAGATAGGTTTATATAGTGTTAGTGATGGTCTTGGAACAAGTTATTATTATAGAGGCGCGGTAAAAAATAATTTTGTTTCATTTGGTGGCTTTGTTTGGAAAATAGTTAGACAAAATGGTGATGGAACGGTAAGAATGATATATAATGGAACATCAACTAGTGCCACTGGTAATAATGTCACTATAGGTAATGCACCCATTAATCAATCATATTATGATCCAACCTATGTAGGATATAAGTATAGTGAAGATTTTGAATTTAATGACGGACAAACTACTACTAATAAGAATAGTGCGACTGTATATTCTAATATGAGTCAAACGGCAACTTATTATTATGCGGACAGTTATACAAAAGATGATAGAACAAAAAAATTTAAATTAGCGGGAAATATAGTTTCAAAAAAATGGTTGGACGATTATGAAGAAATAAAAACAAGCTATCCTTACACATGTTTTAGTACTAATAGTGGTAGTACTTGTAATTTTATGTTAAAAATATCGGGTAAAGATGGAGATAATTGGCCAATATTAACACCAATTTCCTATAGTTCTAAAAATTATCAAGCCACCTTAAATAATACAAAAGATTCATATATAAAAACAACAATTGATAATTGGTATAAGAAAAATTTATTAAATAGTTATTCAAAGTATATTGCTGATGAAGTATTTTGCAATGACAGGAGTATTGGGTTGGGTTCTGGTTATTTACTTTCTCCGACAACTAATTATAGTTCTTATATTAGACTTGTAAATAATAAAAAGCCTAGTCTTTCTTGTAAGCAGGAAAGTGATAAGTTTAGTCTTTCAAATCCTTCGGCAAAACTTGATTATCCGGTAGGATTAATAACAGCTGATGAAGTTTCTTTAGGTGGAGGAGTACAGGGTCTCCCTAATAGTGGATATTATTTGTATACTGGAGGATATTATTGGACTATGTCGCCGTCGTACTTCTATTCCTGGGTTGTCGGTGCCCTTGCGTGGGACGTGAGCCCTTCAGGCAGTCTGGATCCCTGGGATTATGTGACTATGTGGATTGGCGCCCGCCCAGTTATCAACCTGAAGGCTGATGTTACAATCTCCGGAGGAGATGGAACAGCTCTCAATCCATTTGTGATAGAAACAGGATAGTATAAGGAGTAATGTATGGTAAGAAAAATAATAAATGTTTTTACAAATGTAGTGATTGTATTACTGGTTGTAATAATATTATTTAATGTTTTTATTGTTTCTAATAATAAAAAAAATAGTATTCCAAGTATATTTGGTTATAAATTTTTAGTGGATCTCACTAATTCTATGTTGCCTGAGATATCTAGTGGTGACTTAATAGTTATAAAAAAAGAAAAAAGTTATAAAGTGGGCGATATAATTTCCTATAGAAATAAAGATAATAGTGTTATAACGCATAGAGTAATAGGCGTTAGAAATATAAATGGTAAAAAGTTATTTCAAGTAAAAGGAGATAATAATAATTTTAGTGATGATGAAGATGTTTCTTTTAACAAAATAGAAGGAGCATATGTTACTAAAATTCATAAAGTAGGACATTTATGTTTGTTTTTTACTTCTACTTGCGGAATAGTTTTTATCTTTGTAATAGTTATTTTATATCTTATTTATTTAATAACTAGTAAATACCTAAATTAGGTATTCCAATTCGTTAGAGTTGTGAATATAGATATCCTTCCAAGAAAGGTGGTGAGAGTTCATGGAAAATAAGAAAAGTAAAAAAGGTTTATTGGTTGTTGTACTTTTATTAGTGGCAGCAGCTACTGTAACTTTTGGAGTAACTTATTCTAGATATGTAAGTAACGCTAAGGGTGACGCTACTGTGACTGCTGCTAAATGGTTAGTTACATATGAAGGTACTGATATTGATGAAACTACATCGTTAAGTTTTTCTGACTTTGCAGCTACTTCTGCAAGTAAAGCAGAAATATCAGGTTCAAATACTAAACTTATTGCTCCTGGTTTTGTTGGAACAACAACAATTCAAATTAAAAATGAATCAGAAGTTCCTGCTATGATTACTGTTAGTAATGGTGCTATTACTGGTATCCCTGCAACAGCTACAAAAACAGACCAAATTACAATTACATCAAGTGATTCAACTGCAACTGAAATCGCAGCTGGAGCAACAAAAACAGTTACTTTAACTTTAAAATGGGCAGATAATAATACTGATGAATATAATGCTGCTGATACTATTATTGGTAAAGCACAAAGTAAAATAACTATTCCAGTAACAGTAAAAGCTGTTCAAAAAGTTAGTGAGTAATATACGGAGAGTTTAACTCTCTATCAAATTGATAATAAATTATCAGTTTGATAGAAAGTTAGAATGTGAGGTTAAGTATGAACGATAGAGAAGAATATAAAAATAAATATAATCAAGAAAAAAGAAATGGTGTATTTAAAAGTTTAATAATTATTTTACTTATCATAGTTATTATTTTGCTATTACTTCATTCTTGTCATCAAAAGAATGAAAATGAGTATAAGCCAGATGTTTTTGAGATAAATTGCGACTGTGATAAAAAAGATAATGATGATAACGATAATACCTTTCCTACTATAAATGAAGATGGAAGCGTTGTAGTTACTGATGAATATTTTACTTGGAAAAAAACTAACAAGTTAAAAATATTTGAGAATAAAAGTTTTCAAAATAAAGAAATAGTTGCTCCTGGTTCTACTGGTAAATATAATTTTTCTATTAAAAATAATAAAGATTGTAATATTGTTTACAAAATAGATTTTAGTGAACACAACAAAGATTATATTAATATGAAATATAAATTAAAAAGAAATGATATTTATTTAAATACAAGTTGGGTATCATATAAAGAACTTAATATTAAGAATTACTTATTAAAAGGAAATAGTCAAGATAGTTATGTTTTAGAGTGGAAATGGGTAGAAAGTGATAATGATACAAAGGCAGGTAAGATTGGTGCAAAATATACTTTAAGTTTAAATATATATGGTGAACAAATAAGTTAGAAGGGAAGGGAAATAAATGAGAAGAATAGCTAGAAAAAAATTTACATTAAAAAACACTTATGTAATTATAATAATATTTTTTATTCTTTTATCTTTACCATATGGTTTTTCTCTTTTAAAAAGTTCAAGAAATCTTGGTGGTGATGTTCAAGCAGCTAAGTGGGATTTTAAGATTAATGATAATGATTTAAGCGAGTTAAGTATTAATTTAGCTAATACACTGGTTAATAATAATTATAGTACAACCAAGGTAATTCCTGGGACAAAAGGAGTAATTAATTTATCACTTGATTTTTCATCTGTTGAAGTTAGTGCGATTTATTCGGTTACGTTAAGTGAAAAGACGTCTCTTCCAACAAATTTAAAAATATATAGTGATGCTGATATGACGGAAGAGTTTACGGGGTTTAGTGGTGATATTAAGGTTGCTAGTTCTTCTAAAACAATAAATAAAAAAATATATTGGCAATGGGCGTTTAGTGATGATGATGAAACAGCTTGGGCAGATAAAAAAATTAATTTAGTATTGGACGCAAATGCTAAACAAAAGGTAAATAGTTGAGGTGAGATAAATGAAGAAGAGATACTATAATAATAAAAAAAAGATTATTGTTTTTTCTCTTATTTTAACAATTACGCTTTTATTACCACTGGCTTATTCTGCTTATCAAAGTAAAATAAATGTTTCTAATGAAACAACAGTAGGAAAACTAAGATATGATGTTTCCGTAGATAGTAAAGAGTCATATGTCGAAAATAATATTCCATTCTTTTATATTTCTGTTAAAAATGCGGATTCAACCGGCATAACTGATAGTGACTTTGATTATAGTATTAAATTAACAAATAAATCTTCTTCAAATGGATTATATAAATATATAGATGATAGTGGTAATGATAGTGGAGATTATGCTTCTAGTCTTGATATAACAGGATCTCTTGATAATAAAGTAACAAAGACTGTGAAGTATAAAGTCTATGTTAAAGCTAGTACAAATTTAAAGACTGTCGTTAATTATGATATTAATTATGATGTAGTACAGAAGAAAATGGATTAGTGTTATTAAAAGTAATAATACTAATTTTTTTAATATACTATACTATATTATATAGTTGACAACTATTAGTATCCGATGTAATTTATTCTTATAATAAAATAGAGGAGAAAACATAATGCAGTATTTTAGTAATAAAAATTATCGGATGCTATATTATGATAGTTTTTTTAAAACTTTCGCTAATAGTATTTATGCAGTTTTTACACCAGTTATTTTATATAAAGCAGGTGTAAGTGTAACAATGATAATATTTATATTTATGGTGCAATTCCTTGTTATGGGAATATTTTCACCACTAGCAGGAACATTATTTAAAAAAATAGGAGCAGCAACTACAAGGGCAGCGAGAACATCATCTCCAACGGCTCCGTCGTGGCAATCGCCGACGGACAGTGCATGATCATCGTCGATCAGGGCAAGGTGACGGAGCTCTGCGCCGAGCCGGGCGAGTTTGT
>ENA-USUJ01002153-USUJ01002153.1-human-gut-metagenome-genome-assembly--contig:-NODE-2153-length-15400-cov-6.077269_pt1 | contig 15400 bp, 17 predicted proteins | sample MGYA00250061_ERZ773398 | MGnify/ENA primary metagenome ERZ773398 (study PRJEB29103, sample SAMN06111992) | human gut metagenome | biome: human gut; feature: ankylosing spondylitis patient; material... | reverse complement strand
GAAGACGGCATACGAGATATTGGCGTGACTGGAGTTCAGACGTGTGCTCTTCCGATCTAAAGCCAGCAAAGATGGTATTTTAGAAAGGAAGGAATTTAAAAATTGGTGTAGCAACAACTATTCAACAATTTTTAATGTTTTTGACGATATTACATCAGATGAAGAGAAAAGATGTATTAATGAAAGGCTTATATCTATAGATACTGTTAAATCATTTAATCTTCTTTCACGTAAAGAATATAATGCAAGTGATAAGTTAAAAGAACAAGCTATTCAACTTGCCGGCTTTAAAAGATATTTGAATGACTATACTCTTATATCTGACAGGGAAGCCATAGAAGTTCATTTATTTGAAGAATATCTAATATATGCACAGATGCTTGGTATTGCACAAAAAGTAGCTAAACAATTTAAGGATTTATATCCGGAAATTATAGAACATTCTAGTTTCAACTCTTACAATGACTTTTTGTTTATATATTCATATGTAAACTCTGGAATAACTGCTGCAAATACCGCAAGAATGAGAGCAGAAAGCTATTCTAGTGGCGGAGGAGGATTTTCTTCTGGCGGTGGAGGCGGCGGATCCTTCGGTGGCGGAGGCGGCGGCGGTGGATTCCGTTAAACCTTATATTTTTTTAAAAGCATTTAAGCTGACAACTTAAATGCTTTTTTTATCGTATTTATTTAAGTAATATACCTAAAATATCTCTATATAAACTCTATATAATTCAAAATATTTTCTTAATAATAATATATTTCTATTAAAATTTATCTTTTTTTTTGCTAAAGTATTGCCAAAAGTGTTTTTCTGTGCTATATTATATTAGTAGTTTGAATTTCGAGGTGTAGCGCAGTTGGTAGCGCGCGTGGTTTGGGACCATGAGGTCGCAGGTTCGATCCCTGTCACCTCGACCATATTTAGAGCTGTTTTCAAGAAAATTCGAAAGAACTTGAAAGCAGTTTTTATTATATAAAAATACTATTTTCTAAGGTTTTAGAGAATAGTATTTTTTTAGTTTAATTCTAAAAGGAAAATCCTGAAATGGTAGCTACAATTGATTCTATTAATGTAGAGTCTACTGTAGAAGTCATTGGCATCGCAAATCTGAACCCCTACGTGAAAAACGGCGGTATTGAATTCATTCCTGAATCCATTTCTGTCGTCAGTGTCGCTGCTGCTGGTCTTCCGATTGACAGCAATAGCTCTCCTGAGCTTCGTATGGATTGGCGGTATCTGGATATTCGCAATCCTAAAAATCTTCTGATTTTTGAATTGCAGACAGTCATCGAACATGCAATGAGGGAGTATTGGATGAACAATGGTTTCATTGAAATTCATACTCCAAAACTGATGAGTACTTCAAGTGAATCTGGCAGTGAACTTTTTAAGCTTGACTATTTTGGAGGGAAGGCTTACTTGTCTCAATCTCCGCAGTTCTATAAGCAGATGGCTATGAATGCTGGTTTTGAAAAAATCTTTGAGATTGGTCCGGTCTTTCGTGCTAATCCCAGCTTCACTGCACGTCATGAAACAGAGTTCATTAGTGTAGATGCAGAGATTTCTTGGATTAACTCTCATGAAGATGTTATGAAACTGGAAGAAGAATGGATTGCCTATTTTATGGCAAAGGCACAAGAAAAACTTGGCGAAAAGGTTTCTGCTCTTTATGGCATCACAATCGAAGTACCCAAGCTTCCGTTTCCTCGAATTTCTCTTGCCAAAGCAAAAGAGATTATTCGTGAACGTGGATATGTGTCTCCCAAAGACGATGACCTTAATCCTGAGGATGAAAAAATTCTTTCCGAATATGTTAAGGAAAAATTTGGTCATGACTTTGTCTTTGTTACAGACTATCCTGTTTCTGCTCGTCCGTTCTACCACATGCGTCACGAAAACAATCCTACACTGACTAAGAGCTTCGACTTGCTTTATCGCGGTCTCGAAGTAACAACTGGTGCTCAAAGAGAGCATCGTTATGATGTCTTGAAGGCACAAATTCTCGAAAAGCAGGAAACTGAGAACGATGCAAAATTACTTGAATCTCTCAAATATTACCTGCAATTCTTCGAATACGGAACTGTCCCTCATGGTGGTTATGGTTTTGGTTTGTCCCGTCTGATTATGAAACTCCTTGAGCTTCCCAACATTAGAAGTGCGACATTCTTGTCTCGTAACCCTAAAAGACTTACACCTTAACCCTATCACGTTGTCATTTATGACAGCAAAAAAACAGAAGCAAGCAGTTATTTACTGCTTTCTTCTGCCATTTTATTCTTGTTCAGTTTTCTTATTCAATATTTTCATGCTATTTAATGATGTTTACTTCACTATTATTTATTATATATAAATCCCCTTTTATAATATCTATTTCTTTTTCATTACTAACTTTTAAAGCAGTATTATTTGTTATTCCATAAATTTTAAATTTATTTGATGCAGGAAAGAGTTCACTTTTTAATAATTCACCATTATTAATTTCAAAATGTGGCTCAAAAGTGTAATCTATTCTACCAATTCCATAATAAATCTTTGTATTTTCTACACCATCATCAATATCCTTTGAACATATTGATATCTTTCCTAAATTTATAGCACCTGCACTTACCCCTATAACTGCACCCTGAAATTCTTTTATTTTTTCAGATATATTCAATTTAGAAATAAATTCAAATTGTCTAATTGTATCTCCTCCCATTAAAAAGATTATATCTGCATTATTAATTTTTTCTTCAAGTGTCTCCTCATTCATATTTACATCAAAAATATCTACATTTTCTATATCAATTCCTATCTCTCTAAACCATTCAACATCCGTATTTACATATTTATCTGTTTTACTATTTTTTCCCATTCCTCCTGGAATAAAAATTATATTTTTACAATCCTTTAAATCCTTTTGAAATACTCTACTTACTTCTTTGCCAAAATGTTCTTCTACTGAAAAACCGCTAAAAATATATGTTATTTTTTTCATATTATCCCCCCATATTCTTCATATAATCAATACTAACCAATAACATTATAATACAAATCACGAAAAGAGTAAATACGATTATATTTATTATTTTCTCTATTATATACATTATCAAATATATAAATTTTTTTAATTCCAGCATCATATATCCTATTTAAATGTTTTAAGCTATCATCAACAAAAATATCAATATTATTTTCTAGACAAGCCTTCCCTTTATTTGCTTCTTCAATAATAAATTTATCAAACGGAATATTATTAATTTTTAGCCAATTCAGAGTTTCATTATATGTATCCCTCATCTCTGTTGACTTTCTTCCCGTAATTATATATATTTCATGACCAAGTTTTTTTATATTATTAAGATATTCTACAGCATCATCCCTTGGTTTAATAATATTTAGTACTTCCATTTGTATATATTTTTTGAATTTTACATAATCATCTTTTTCCCAATCGAAAATCTCAGAAATCCTATATGCATTTTCATTTTTTATTCCTTTTCCTAAAATATAATCATTATACTGTAATCCATATTTAATTATTTCATTATGCAAATTTGTAATTGTACCATCTATATCTACACCTATTTTCATATTAACTTCACCTATTTTTATTCATACTTTATAGATAATTGTTGAACCTTCATCTTCAAATTTAAAATCTAGAACCTTATAGTTTTGACTAAATTCTTCAAATTGTTTATGATTTTGTCTAGGAACATAAAATAGAAAAAAACCGCTTCCTCCTGCACCTAATAATTTCCCACCAGTAGCACCTTTTTCTAGAGCTTTTTTGTAAATATCATCTAATCTATCATTAGATATTCCTGAAGCCAAACTTTTTTTTAAGTTCCAATTCTGATTTAGTACTTCACCTAATACATCTATATTTCCATCATATAGTGCCCTTTTTAAGACTGGAACCAAGTCGCATATTTTTTGTTGATTCTCAACATTTGTACCTTTCTTTATTCTTTTTGCTTGTTCATCTAAAATTTCATATGATTTATGCTCTCCTCCAACGTAAATCATATATAAATTATTTTGCAATGCTTCTAATGTCTCTGGTTTTAATTCAATCTTTTCAACATAAACTGAACCATCTTTATTAAATTGATAATATTTCAATCCTCCAAAGGCAGCAGCCCATTGATCTTGTTTTCCGACTGATTTATTCCCTGTATTTCTTTCAATTTGCCAAGCATAGTTTGCTAATTGGGTACAAGTTAATTTTTTTTCATTTTTATATTCGTTTATTGCATTAAGTGTACCTATTGTAAATGTACTTGAAGAGCCTAATCCAGTTCCTTTTGGAACATCAGAAGTAGATATTATTTCTACTCCATGAATATTATATTTTTCTATAATTTTCTTTAATATATCATTGTTAATTTCTTTATACCTAGCAATGTTTTCTATATTATCTAAATATTTTAGCTTTATTTCATCTTCGTCAAAATTTTTTTTGCATATAACATAAATATATTTATTTATAGTTGTACTTATAACACATCCACCATTATTTTCATAATATGATTCTAAATCGCTACCTCCTCCGCAAAAACTAATTCTAAATGGTGTTCGTGTAATAACTATATTATTTGTAGTATTCAATAATCTACCCCCTCTTAAACTAATTCTTAACATTTTTTATATTTCTCGCGTGCACTTTCTAAAGAATCTATTCCTACATTATTTTTTATCGGTGCATATTCTTTGTATCTATCAACTCTATATATTATCATATCATTAAGTATATCGAAAAAGTCGAATATAAAACTTTCAAATTTGTATGCATTTAGTTTATTTGGTACTACTAATTCTCCATTTTTGTCCATATAATTACATTTTTTATATGCTAAATGATATTTAACCTTTTTCATTGATAATTTTTCTAAATCATCAACTCTATATATATTCCATAACAAATGTGCATCTGCATAAAGCAATTCGTTTCCTTTTTTCTTTTTTGCTAATTCTTTGCTTATTTCTGAATATTCTATAACTCCAACTTTTCCATTTTTCTTACAAAAGACGCCCATTTTCTCTTCTGGATCTTCTTTTTTTATTGATTTTCCTATACTTTTTACACCTTTATCTATCATAATACCAAGTGGCACTTCGTCAATTGGTTTCATTAAAATATTATCCAATCCTGTAATCAAAAGATATTTTATTTTTCTTTTTTTCAACTTTGAAATTACACCATTTTTCTTCATGCAATAAAAACATTTCCATGTCCATTTGAAGCAAATTTAATCTGCCTATTTTCATCAACAATTAAATTTTTATTTTCCAAAAACATTGGCAACTCGTCTTGAACAAAAAATCTAATATATTCTTTTCTGTTAAAATATTTGTTTTCTTCAAAATATTTTACTGTCTCATTATTATTCTTTTTTGAGGTCATAATGTACAAGGGGACTTTACAAGAATACTTTTCTTCAATTTTTTTTATTTTTTCTATATATAAAGAAAAAAATGTAATATTTTCATCAGGAAATATTTTATATATTCCTTTAGGTCCATTAAAGCCCAACCTTGTCCCTTGTCCTCCCGCTAAAATAACTATCGCATATTCATTTCTTTTCAAAGCTTCAGTTCCAATATTAAAGTATCTTTCCTTGTTTGCAATGTTGTTCTGATCTATATATGTTATTGGTCTTATATTATCAATTTTTTCTTCTCTATATCTTTTTCTTTTAAATAATTCATGCACTCATCAAAATTAATATTTTCTAATTCCAAAGCTATCTGTTCTTTATCTGATTCATTAAAATTTTCAATTACTTCACTAAAATATTTTTGCTTATTATTACATAATACCTCATTTATATCCATAATACCTTTTCACTTTCTCCTATATACTCTTTATCACTTACAGTTGCAATTAGTTGCGTGTTATTTTTATTAATTGTTTTATCTAATAATAACTCTTCTATGATATTAACTAATTTTTTAGAAAACTTTTTATCAATATCATCAATAATTATTATACTTCCATTTTTTATAGCATCAATTATTCTAGGAACATAAAGCAATATATTTTGAATAGATGAAGATTCATTCATAAAATTCACTTCATTTCCATCTTTATATATGCTTATGATATTTTTTTCTTTTGCAATAAAATCTTGATAATTTTTATTAATTTTATTTAGAACCTTTAAAACTAATTTCTTTTCTTTATTTAATTTCTCAATAACATTATCATTAATTATTAAACTATTTAATGAACTATCAATTACTACTATATTACTTAAATATTCATATAACTTATTTACTTTTTCATTTTTCTTTGAAATTATTAAAGTAGATATTAACGGAACACTATCATCTATATACTTTTCAATTTCACATTCTTTAAGCATATTACTTTCCTGAATTTCTTTACCATTTCTTTTAAATACAATTTTCCCATCTACTTCTAGCCACTCCTTGTCAACATTAATGTTATTTAATTCGTCTTTGTTTAATTCTAAACTATATTTATATACTATATTGTTCATTTCTACAGTTATTTCAAATAAACACCTCTTATCATCTTTTTCAAAATTTGAAATAAAGTTTTTGTAAAATGATATTTGCTCTTTTAATATATATTGTGCTGGCGAAATTATATGAGAAATAGCAAAAATTATCGAATCTAAAATACTTGTTTTTCCACAATTTTCTTTTCCACATATAAAAAATATATTAGTTTTCAAATTTAACTCTATTTCTTTATTTATATATTTATAATTATTTATTTTATAATTTAACAACATCTATCAAATTCTCCTACTTCTTTTACATTTTTATGTTCAATAATATACATATGTCCTTCAATTACTTCATATTTATTATCTGAAATTTTTGTTCCAATATCATTTGAAATTCCATACAATTTTATTCTACTAGAAATATATTTTAATTCAGGATTTAATTCAAAATCTCTTTCCATATTAAAATGAGGTTCAAAAGTATAATCAATTCTTCCTATTCCTTTATAAATACTAGTTTTTTCAATTCCCTTTAAGGTATCCTTTGAACAAACGGATATTTTTCCTAAGTTAATTGCACCTGCACTAATCCCTATAACAATACCATTTGCATCTCTAATAATTTCTTTCAATCCATTTTCTTCTAAAAATTGATTTTGTTGAACTGCAAATCCACTCATCAAAAATATAACATTTGCATTTATTAGAATATTTTTCATTTCTTCTTGAGAATAAATATCTTTACCTAAAACATAAACTTTCTGAAATTCTATTCCTATTTCTTTGAACCATTCAAGATCTCTTGCTATAAAACGTTCTGTTTTGGAAGAAATCCTATATTCTCCAGGGACAAAAACTATACTATTAGTTTCTTTCATGTCATGTTTAAAATATGCACTAATTTTGTTTCCAAACTTTTTTTCTTTAGTAAAACCACAAAAAATATATGTTTTCTTCATATACGAAATCCTCTATCTTCACATTATCGTTCTTCACTCATATCTTCTAAGCTAATGGCATGTACTAGCTCTCCATTAGGTAGATTAGTAGGAAATAATTGAACAAATTTCATATTATTAGTACCAGATAAAAACTGTGCAAATCTATCCACTCCGATTGCAAATCCTCCTAATTTAGTTTTAGAATGTTCATCATTAAATTTTAGAGTTTCTAATAAAAATGCATACTGTTCTGGATCATATCCCATTCTTCTTATTGCTTCATATTGTGTTTTGAAATCACTAATTCTTTCATCTCCACCTAAAACTTCAACAACTCTATCAGGTGTGCATACTAACAAATCAAAACTGTTACATTTTAGTCTACACAATTCTTCATCAGTCAAATTCAAAAAACTAAAATTTTCTTCTAAACTACTTTTAGGTTTACTCATAATATGATGTGTTGGTTTTATTATTCCATTTTTGCATTCCGCATAAGGCATATCACTAACCCAATATCCTAATAGTTCTGTCGCATTTGTTTCTTCTCTTTTTCCAGTTAAACTAATTAATTCATCTCTTATCTCTCGTACTCTTTCAATTGGATACTTATCAACAAAAACTATCTGTTCCCCTAGAATCTCACACACTTGTATTTTTGAAATAAATGGTAAAATTTGTTTCATTTCTTCTGGACTAGCAATTCCAATACTATAACGACCATCTTTTTCTTCTATTAAAAATCCATTTTTTAAATTTGGACAATCAGTGCCATACAATTTAACTAAATTTTCATAGGAATATATTTCATCTACAGTTAATGCAATTCCAACAATCTCTCTAAAACATGTCTCAACAATCCTTCTAGCAACACTTCTTATTTCTTCTTCACGTTTATTAGCAAATTCAATATCAATTTGTTGAAAAATATTACTATGTGTTGCATCCGTTTTCTCTCCTCTATAGCAATCTACAATCCTAAAATTAGTACCAATCGTTGTAGCTGCCGCTTCTTTTTGAATTTGAGGGGATTGAACTAGTGAATAGCTTTTATTCGTATATGGATTTCTAGCAACAAAATTTTCTGAACTATATTCATCAATACTTGTTTCTAATGGTGGTAACCAAATATATGTAGCATCTGATTCAAACAATATTCTTTGAGTTATCTCTCTTATCTTGCTTCCCATTAATAATCCTCTACGAATATCCTCATTTGTGTAAACCTCTTGTAGTCTTTCTGAATATGTATCCAATTTTACTTTTAATTTTTTATTTGTTATACTTTTTTTAAATTCTTCATAAAGAACTTCATTTCCCATAGTTTTATCTCCTATTATTTAGTATTATTTTCACTTTTCTGATAAATTTCTTTTTATCTAATAACAATTCTTTTATTGGTTTTAATTTTTTTTCAAATTCTTCTTCATTGGCATATACTTTTACATATCCTTCTTTCCCATATCTATTATTGAAATCTTTATAAATTAATTCATAAATTTCATCAATGTTTTTTTCTTGATTTTTACTAATCAAATATGTATATGTACGCTTAACAGCATCTTCAAAGCAATCAAATTGCCTATCTGCAGTGGCTACAATTTTTCCATATATACTTCTAGGATTTCTTTTACTGGAAGCTCTATGGTCAAGTATTGCTTCATATATTATTTTGCGTTCCTCTTCTGAAAAGTTATTTTCCCAAAATTTATCTTTATAGAAATATTCCGCTGAAATTTTTTCATGTATATCTCTATCCTTAAATACTCCAACATCATGATATGCTGAAATTGTGTACAAAATATCTTCGTTTAAGTTATATTTTTTTCCTAATTGCAAACTATAATTTATAACATTATTAATATGTGATAATGAATGACTCTCATCATTATTTTCATATAATGGTAATACTTTACTATTTATATAATTTTCTATTTCTTTGTTCATTTAAATTTCCTTTATATAATTTTGCATTTATTCGCTAAAGTAGCATAAACATGCCATGTTTTACATCCACCAAAGCATTCTTTTTTTTCTCTTGTTTTACAATTTTGACAATTATCAAATGGATATAATGAATATTTTTCTCTAACCTCAGCAGGATATCCATTTAACCAAATATTCCAAAATTCTTCTTCTGTATATGTTTCTAATTTACTATAATCCTTATAAATGTTCATCAATACATTTTTTACCCAATGTGAACATCCTAAAACATCTCCCCCAGGTTCAATAACAACTGTATTTCCTTGAACAAGTTCACATCCTGTTCCTATTTGATGTTTTTCACGCATTTCCTTGAATTTTTCTTCATTAAAAAAACAAATCGGTATTTTATTTTTTTCGCAATTAAATATAAATGTTACACCCAAATCATCTTGCATATCATATAATTGCTCGGTAATCTTAGCTAAAGCTTTAGGACTTGCATCAAATCCTGTATTAAATTCTTCCACAACATTTGGAATTCCATAATTTATATAAATTCTACGATATCCCATTTTAGCAATTGTTTTTACATCCTCAATAATAGTATTTATATTTTCTTCTCCAACTGTGAACATCGGATAAAATTTCCAATCATATCTTTTTATATTTTCTAAAGCTTTGATTAATTTATCATAACTTCCTTTTACATTAGTTATTGATTCATGTATTTCTTTATTTAAAGAAAACATACTCAAACATCCACCTATTAAACCATCCTCAAATAATTTGTTTCCAAACTCACTATCAGATAACATTAATCCATTAGTTACAATCCAAGAAGTTATATTCTTCGAGATTGCATATTTAATTATTTCATTTATGTATGGATATATTAAAGGTTCTCCTCCAAGAATCGTATATGTTTTTATTCCAATCATTTCAAAAAAATCTATAGATTTTTTTGCTTCTTCTAAACTCATTGTTTGTTTAGCTTGCATAATATCAGCCATTGCATAACAGCAACTACATCTTTGATTGCATTTATAAGAAGGTACTAACACACCTTTTCCCATTTCGATTTTTTCCATTATTTCTCCTCACTATCCAATTATATTTCTATCCATTTATTTGATTTAGTGGCCTCTGAAACTTTAAATGTTAATTTTGTTAATTCTATTGCATATTCTTTGTCTTCTAATTCTTTCTCATTTTTATTAAAATAATCTAAATAATCCGCCATTGCACAACCGAAAGAATCTATAAACCAATTGTTTTCCAGACTTTCGACTGGAAGCTTTTGTCCTGGTCTTGGTAATTTCCAAGTCCTAATGTCATTGTCTCCTATTTTAGACAATTTTACTATTTCGCTATTTGCTTTTATTGCTCCTTCTTCACCAGTTATTAAAACGTCTTCAAAAGGATGTCCAGTAGCAAAATCAAATTCAGGCATCAACCAATTCTCAATAATTTGAACTATAAATCCATCTTCATATTCTAGCGTTACATTGACAAAATTCATATTTTTCATTAATTGTTTCTCACTATGTCCACCTCTAGCAGTAATTCTTTTTGGATACCCAAACCAAAAATTGCACAAATCTAAATGATGTATTAACATTTCAAAAATAATATAATCTTTAGTTTTTAAATCCCATCTACCTGGTTCTCTATCCCACCAATCGTTATTTGTAATGGTACATATTAATGGTTTTCCTATTTCTTTATTATTAAGAATTTTTTTTATTTTTTGCCATGCAGATACATATCTTCCAGTCAAGTTTAACTTTAGATGCTTATTAGCATTTATTAATTCTTTTAATTGTTCAAATTCTTTTATATCAACAATTAATGGTTTTTGCATTATTACCTCTACATTATATTTATTAGCAATTCTTATTATATCCAAGTGCGTTTGAGGTGGTGTTGCGACATCTATAATATCAACTTTTTCTTTTACAATCATTTCTTCTATATCTGTATATCTATTACTAATATTATATTTATCTCCTATTTTATTTAAAATTTCCTCATTAATATCGCAAATTGCCTGAATTCGAATTCCTTTCTCAATATATGCTGGAATTTGTGCATAACTTGCGACTCCTCCTATTCCTACTATACCAACTTTCTTCATATATACTTTCCCTTTCTAAATAAATTCTTTATTAGCATCAAATTTTTTTATAAAATCAACCAATCTGTTTATCTCATCTGCTTTACACATCGGTGGACATTTTTTTATCTCTATATCTCTTTTTACATCTTGTCTTTTCTTTCCATTCCAAATATCTATAAATTTCTCTTCTTTTATATTTCCTAAAGACCATTGCTTTAACCCTTTATAAGCACAACATAAATCAACTGAACCGTTTGCACCTATTGATGCTAATAAATCACATCCATAGCACTTATCATATTTTCTGCCAAAATTTTCATTCTGAAGTTTAATATTAGAAAACTTGTGCTCAAGAATTCTTATTTTAAACTTATCATCTTCCATTAAACGTATCTTTGAAAAATTTTCTTTTATTTTTTCCCAAATAGCTGATTCACTAGAAAATTGACTATTACTTTTATAATAGTTTACTATTGGTTTAAATTGAATGTAATCTACATTAGCATCTTTTGCTATTTGTGTTGCAGTAATCATATCATTTACATTAGATTGATCTATCAAAAATGAATATCCAATCACTATATTAGTTTCATATTGTTTTTTTGCATTACAAAGTTTCTTTATATTATTAATAATTTTATCAAAATCATTTTCACTTGTTTGGTGACATCTTTTAGTACACTCGCTAGAACCACTATCTACACTAAATCTTACATATGAAAAGTTTTTAGCCAAACATTCAATTATTTTATCATTTAGTAAAACTCCATTCGTATTCAATCCCTGTTTAAATTTATACTTAGCAGCATATTCAATAATTTCATAAAAATCTTTATGAACTAAAGGTTCTCCTCCTCCAGTCCATGTTATAGACTTTACTCCCATTTTATAAGCATCATCTAGTACATTTTTTACATCAACTTTATCTAATGTATCTGTACTAGAATGTAAATATCCATACGTACACCAAATACATTTGTGATTACATATATTAGTAAGATTAATCTCTAAATTAATTGGATTTACACTTTCATCTTTAACCATTTTGTCTAAGACATCAGGATATGTTAATATTTTATATTTAAAGAAAGGAATGATTAAAATATGAATGATAATCAAATAACATTGAAACAGATACAAGAATTTAGTAAAGAATATAACAACGATAAAACAAACAAATATATAGAAAATGCAATTACTAATAATGGAGATTTGACTTTAGAGAATAATACAAAAGTATCGGCAAATAATTTAAATAATATTGCAATCTATAATGACAATGAAAGCAAATCCATAATTAATAGTGATTATATTAATGGTTATAAATATGGAATATATAATTTAACAACAAATGATACTAAAATAAATGTTAATAATCTATTGTCAAACAAATATGGAATATATAATAATGAAGGAACCATCGATGCATCAATTTCAAAACTTGAAATTACTACTAGTGATGGAACAGGAATATTAAATAATTCAGATGGAATAATTACATTGAAAAATAGTAATTTGAATGTAAAACAATATGGAATATTAAATAATTCTACTGGTACAATTAATTTGTTGGATTCTACGATTGTATCTAATATTTATGGAATTTATAATATGCAAACAGGATTTATAAATGTTCAGAATTCAACAATAAAAAATAATGATAATAATTCTTCTAATTATGGAATATATTCTAAAGAATCTGGACAAATCGATTTAATTAGTTCTGATATATTGGGCTATAAATATGGTATATATAATGCTAAATCTGGTTCTGTAAACTTTAAGTCAGGCAATATTGATTCATTTAATACTGGAATTTATAATTTTAACGGAACAATAAATATTGGAACCATCAATGAACAAGGACCAACTATAACTGGAACAACTTATGGTATAAATACAAGTTCAGGTATTTTGAATATTAATAAAGGAAATATTTCATCTACTGAAACTGGTATATACAGTGTTACAAATTCGAATATAAAATCTGAAATTACTATTAATGATGGAACAGTGAAAGGTAAAAAGGGAATAGAAGGTTACGCAACATTAACAATAAATGATGGAATAGTAAATGGTGAATCATATGGTATCGAAAATCGTGGAATATTAGTTATAAATGGAGGAAATATTATATCTTCATCTAATGGTGGAAGTGGTATATTTACGGATAGTGATATTACAATAAATGGTGGAGATATTATATCATCTGGAAATAATGGAAAAGGTATATATAATGTTGGTACATTTAAAATGAATGGTGGTACTATTAAGTCTACATCAAGTACAGGAATAGGCCTTTATACAAGTGGTAAAACTGATATTTTTAACGGAACAATTAATGGTGTTGAATCTGGAATTACTACTTCTGGACAAGCAATAGTAAATTTAGGTGTAAAGGATCAATTAGTTACTAAAGAATCACCAAGGATAACAAGTAAGTTATTTGGTATTAATAGTGAAGATTATGAATCTGCTATAAATTTCTATGATGGAAAAATTACAGGTACTGAAGATTCAGTTATAAATTCAACAATAAATGATTCAGAAGAAGGATATGATTTATTTACTTCAACTAATTCTGAGGACAATTCTCTAAAGAATATTTCTTGAAAAATATGGTGCGGTAGCAGAAGTTGATGGTGTATCATATCCTAGTGTAAAGCTAGCATTTGATTCTATAACTTCATCAGAAAATAAAACGATTAAATTATTAAAAACATTACCAACAATAGTAAATTTAGGTGAATCTACTAAAGATGTTACACTTGATTCTAATAGAAATGCTATTAGATACTTTGGTAATAGTACATATCTAGTTAATAAAAATAAATTTAATGTTTATGATAGTAATGATTCAAAAGGAACTTGTATATATTCAATGGGTGCAACTATTATTGATAATTATGGTAGTGTTAATTATGAAAAGTCGATGACTTTGAGTAATCCTTCTATAGCTGCAGTTATAAATCATGAAAATAGTGAATTTACTTTAAATGGATCTATAGAACGAGATAATGAAGTATATTATTATGCTATTGATAATTTGGGTACCTTTATTATTAATGATGCTATAATAAAAGGTAGAATAAATAATTCAAATGGTAATATTAATATAACAAACAGTAATATATATAGTAATAGCAATATTAGTATTAATAATGATTCCGGAGAAATTAATATATTTGGTGGAGAAATATATAATAATGAAATAAATGGAAAGGCAATATATAATAAATCTGGAAAAGTAACTGTTGTAAACTCAGATATTAATGCAACAAAAGATAGGAGTATTGGAATTTCAAATAGTGGTAATTTAGTAGTTGAAAGTGGTAACATTACAGGTACTTATAACGGAATACTTAATAATTCAGAATTAACAATAAATGATGGAACAATTAGTTCATATGGACGAAATGGTAAAGCACTTGAAATAGATAATGCAAATTCTATTACAAATATGTATGGTGGTATAATAACAACTTCTGATATGCCAAATAGTACAGCAATATATTCTGAGTCAGGACGAACAAGAGCATCTCTCGCTCCGCCGAGAAGCTTAGAAACGATGAACTCGTTAAATCTTGATGCTACTATACCAATCTTAATGCCCTCTGCTACTACATTTCCTTCTAAAACTCTCATTTTCTTATCCTCCTGATTTGAATTATTACGTTTATTTCTAATTTTTACTTTATATTTCTACTTCTTTTATCACTCTGTATTTACTTTACAAAATCTCTCCAAACATCAAATGGTCTATGAGTTCTTGTCAGTTTATTAAACTCATTCAGAAAGTCTTTTGAATATGTCCAAACCGGCATTTTTTCTGTTTTTATTTCTACTTTTTGTTTTGGTTCAACCATTTTCTTCTTATCAATGTTTGACAAATCAATTGTCGGTTCCCATTTCTTTGTCACTTTCTTAACCGGTGGCTTCGGCTTATTAAATG
>ENA-USUJ01002144-USUJ01002144.1-human-gut-metagenome-genome-assembly--contig:-NODE-2144-length-15424-cov-3.951261_pt1 | contig 15424 bp, 10 predicted proteins | sample MGYA00250061_ERZ773398 | MGnify/ENA primary metagenome ERZ773398 (study PRJEB29103, sample SAMN06111992) | human gut metagenome | biome: human gut; feature: ankylosing spondylitis patient; material... | reverse complement strand
GGGAGGCAGATGACCGCGTGCTGGGCAAGCGCCCCTTCCATGTGCAGCTGCTTGGCGGCATCATCCTGCATCAGGGACGCATCGCCGAGATGAAGACCGGTGAGGGCAAGACGCTGGTTGCTACCATGCCCGCCTACCTCAACGCACTGACCGGTAACGGCGTGCATATCGTCACGGTCAATGATTATCTGGCAGCGCGCGACGCCGAGGAAATGGGCAAGGTCTACGGCTTCATGGGACTGACCACCGGGTTGGTCGTTCATGGGCAGACGCAGGCTGAAAAGCACGCCGCTTACAACGCGGATATCACGTACGGCACCAATAATGAGTACGGCTTCGATTACCTGCGTGACAACATGGTGGTGTACAAGGAGCGCGTGGTACAGCGCGGGCACGCTTTTGCCATCGTGGACGAGGTGGACTCCATTCTGATCGACGAGGCACGAACGCCGCTGATTATTTCCGGAGAGGGCGAGAAGCCCACGGATCTCTATGAGCGGGCGGATCAGTTTGTCCGCACCCTGCGTAAGTACGTCGTGACCGAGCTGGATGCCAAGGAGGAGCACGATGACATCGACGCGGACTACATTGTGGACGAGAAGGCGAATACTGCCGTTCTGACACCGCACGGCGTGGTCAAGGCAGAGAAATTCTTCAGCCTGCCCGCCGGAACCTATACCAATGCCGAGAATGCAACTCTGGCGCATCATATCAATCAGGCAATCAAGGCGCATGGCTGCATGAAGCTGGACGTGGATTACGTGGTCAACGAGAACGGCGTCATGATCGTGGATGCCTTTACCGGACGTCTTATGCCCGGTCGCCGTTTCTCCGACGGGTTGCACCAGGCGATTGAGGCGAAGGAAGGCGTCAGCATTCAGAAGGAAAACAAGACGCTCGCCACCATCACCTTCCAGAACTACTTCCGTATGTACGGCAAGCTGTCCGGTATGACCGGTACCGCACTGACCGAGGAGGAGGAGTTCCGCGAAATCTATCAGCTGGATGTGGTAGTCGTACCGACCAATATGCCTATGATCCGCAAGGATCATGATGATGCGGTCTACAAAACGACAGCCGGCAAATACCGCGCCGTTGTGAATCAGGTGCGGGCGTGCCACGAGAAGGGACAGCCGGTGCTGGTCGGCACTGTCTCCATTGACAAGTCCGAGGTGCTGTCCGCGCTGCTCAAAAAGGAGGGCATCCGGCACACCGTCCTGAACGCCAAATACCACGCCCGTGAGGCGGAGATCGTGGCGCAGGCAGGTAAGTTCGGCGCCGTGACCATTTCCACCAATATGGCAGGACGCGGAACCGATATCATGCTGGGCGGAAACCCGGAGTACATGGCCAAGGCAGACCTGCGCGCCGCCGGTGTGGATGAAGGTCTGATTGCGATGGCAACCGGCAGTGCCGACACGGAAGACGAGGCGGTTTTGGGCGTGCGCAGGCAGTATCAGGAGCTGTACGCCAAGCACCGGGAGGAGATTGCTCCGGAGGCGGACGCAGTGCGTGCCGCCGGCGGTCTGTTCATCTTGGGTACCGAACGTCATGAGAGCCGCCGGATTGACAACCAGCTGCGCGGCCGTTCCGGACGGCAGGGTGACCCCGGCGAGTCCAAGTTCTTCATCTCGCTGGAGGACGACCTGATGCGCCTGTTCGGAAACAATGAGCGCATCATTGCCATGATAGACAGACTGGGCGTGGATGAGGATACACCGATTCAGGCGCGTATTCTGTCCAATACCATCGAGTCGGCGCAGAAACGCATTGAGGATCAGAACTTCAAGCGCCGGAAGTATGTGCTGGCGTATGACGATGTCATGAACCAGCAGCGTAACCTGATCTACAAACAGCGTCAGCAGGTTCTGGATGATGAGGATCTCACCGAAACCCTGCGCCACATGATTCATGAGACCATTGAGGCGACGGTGCTGGCGCACACGGCGGATGACCACGCGGAGAACTGGGAGCTGGACGGACTGCGGGCGTCCCTGCTGGGCTATGTCTGCCGGGATGAGGATCTTCGCTACTCGCCGGAGCAGCTGAAGTCGCTCAAGCGCGAGGATCTGCTGTCGTCCCTGCTCGCGCAGGCGGACCAGCGCCTTGCCGCGCAGGAGCAGCTTTTCACGCCGGATACCTTCCGCGAGGTGGAGCGCGTTATCCTGCTCCAGAACGTGGACAGAGCGTGGATGGATCATCTGGATGCCATGGACGAGCTGAAAAACGACATCGGATTGCAGGCGTATGCCAACCGTGATCCGGTTAACGAGTACAGATTGGTCGGCGCGGATATGTTTGATGCCATGGTCGCGGAGATACGCGACAAAACCGTGCGTATGCTGCTGACCGTTGCGCCCAAGCCGCGCGAGGAAATCAAGCGTGTGCAGGTTGCCAAGCCTTTGATTGAAGGATTTGAGGGCGGTTCCAAGCCCTCTGCCAAAAAGGTTGTGCTGGCGCCCCGCCGTGCCGCGCCCAAGGTGGGACGTAACGATCCCTGCCCCTGCGGGTCGGGAAAAAAGTATAAGAACTGCTGCGGTTCCAACGTGAACCGCACGGTGTGAGGCGCAGAACGGCGCAATACCGCACGGCAAGGGGGAAACGCTGAATCATGGGCTTCGGATTGTTGCTGGCGGGGTACTTTACCCTGACCTTCCTGTCGTTCGCGGTGGGGGATTACGCTTTCGCTTTCTATGCAGTCGGCGGCGCTGTGAGCTTTATAGCCGCCGGAAAGCTGTACGAGTACAAGCACCGTTTCGGTATAACCGTGGCAACCTCGCTCGGGTGGATCGCATTGGGCGTGTACGGGGCTGTTGCGTTTCTTGGCGAGGTGTTCCTGTGGGAGCTGCCTTTGCCGGGGATGGACGCGACCGTTCCGAACCTTGTGCTGTTCCTCCTTCAGCTGGTGCATACAGCGGGACTGCTGTCCGCGACGGACTGCCTGGCGCGCCAGGTTGGCGCGGAGAAAGTGAAGAGTGCCATCCCGTGGGACGCCGGGATACTGGGGACGTGGGCGGTCGGACAGGTCATCCTGCTTCTGTTTCCGGCGGTCGCCGCCTTTGAGGATCAGACCGTGACCAAAATCGTCCTGCTGATCCAGCTTATCGGCTATCTCATGGTCTGCCTGACGTTGCTGCGTGCCTACCGGCTGATCTGTCCGGCAGGTGAGGAGGAAAACGCGCCGCGCAAGCGCTCCCGCTTTGCTCTGATCAACCGCATCAACGACAAGTTGGAGGAGCGTTCCAAGCGGGCATTGGAGGAAAGCATGGAGTACCGCCGTCAGCGGTAGGAATCCCGCCGCACGCGCCGGAACGGAAAAAGAAAAAAGTAGAGGTTCCCCGAAAGCCGGTAGCCGGCTCCGGGGACCGGGAGCGGAGGTGTGCGTATGAAAAAGAGCAGACGCGATGGCGCGTTGGGACTCGGCTGTATCGTGGCGGGTGCTGTGTTCCTGTTTGATCCGTTTGTCGGCGTTTTTGACCTGTTGCCGGATATCATCGGGTACCTGCTGATCCTCCGCGGTTTGCGCAGGCTTGCGCTCTTGGAGGGACACTTTGACGAGGCTATCCGCCTGTTCCGGCGGCTTGTCCTGTTGGCAGCCATCCGCATTCTGGCGATCCCGTTCATCTTCGGGCTGACGTCGTCGTCCGAACAGCCGGTGGAACAGCTTTTGGTGGTATTCACCCTTGCCATCCTGGATTGTATTGTGCTGTTTCCGGCATGGCGCGAAATCGCGCTGGGATTGACACAGCTTGCTTTTCTGCACGACGGGCAGGCAGTTCTCAAATCAGACGCGTTCGGAAACAGCAGTACCGATCGGCTTTTGCGGCGCACGCTGGTGTTCATGACACTCCGCGAGGTGATGGCTGTCCTGCCCGAACTGACGGTGTTGTTCAGCAATCAGAGCGGTGAGGACAAGTGGCTCCGGTGGTCCTTCCTGTACGGGTATGTGGGACTGCTGAGGTTGTTTTCGGTTGCGATCATGCTGGTGTTCGGCATCGTGTGGCTGGTGCGCGTAATCCGCTATGCCAAAGCGGTGCGGCGTGATGAGCCATTCCTTGCCTCCCTGCGGCTGTCCCTGGACGGCTATATGGAGGCGCATCCCGATCTCGTGCGTTGCCGTGCCGTGCGCCGGGGGCTGTTTCTTTTGGGTGCATCCGCAGTCCTGACAATTGACTTCTTTGTGGACGGAATCAATGTTCTGCCCGATGCGGTTGCCGGGATATGCGTGCTGTGTGCCGCAGTTTCCATGCTGAAGTGCGTGCGGATGCGGTATGAACCGGTCATGGGCGTGGCGACTGCGTTTCTGCTGATCGGAACGGTGGCGACCGTCCGGCAATCCGCTATCCTGCACGGGTTTGTGTCCGGGGGCGTCATGGACAGCGATTCCTACTCCCCGACGCGGTACGCCGTCCTGCTGGAAAACGCAAACCGGATGCTCAAGGACGCCGCTGCGCGGACGGATTTTTACGTATCGTGTGCGATCCTTCTGCTGGCACAGCTTTGCTTCATCCTGCTGTTGCTGGTGGTGCGGCGTATGCTTTCCGGCGTGATTGATCGCTATACAGGCTCCCCAATCGGGCGGGAGAGCGATCCGCGTCTTGCGGGTGCCGATGAGGAGATACGCGGTCGCCTGAAGCGCGGCGTCCTGATTGCAACCGTCATCGGTTGCGTGGTGGCTGTGTTCCCGGTAGTATATATGTTCACGCTCCCGCGTGCGTTGGGCACGGTGATGGAAGCATTCGGACCGCTGAATACCGTGCTGGATATCGTGTTTGCCGTAGCCTATATCAAGGTGCTGGGTGATATCCGACGGCAGATGGATACACGATACCTGCTTGCGTGAGCGCGATACCGGATTTTTGTGACTGTTCCGCATAAGCGGCTGGAATGTGGGGGAATACTTTTCCTGAGGCAGGGCGGCGTCCCGCTTGCCGTGCCGAATAAGAAAGGATGGTGTCTACTCCATGCAGAACCAGAACCGCAATCAGAACAGAAACCAGAATCAGAATAAGAGTCAGAACAATCAGAACCAGAACAATCAGAATCAGTCCGAGCAGAATCAAAACCAGAATCAGAATCAGAACCGCAACCGGCAACAGTCGGAGGACGAGGCAGACTGACCTTCGCATAGACCGTCGGCGCGACCGTACTTTGAGTCTCCGGGGGCTGCCGCACGTGCGACAGCCCCCGCCGGGCTTGCTTTGCAACGGGGCGGTTCCGGAAGCCGAAAATGAAAGGATCATACATATGACGGATAGCATGACCATGGCAGAGCTTGCCGCACCGGCGGCAGGCGGACTTGATGCGCGCTACCTTGCCGCAAAGCGTGCCCTGTTCGACCGGGTGTACGCCGGGTTGAACCTGAAGCAGCGGGAAGCGGTATACGCAACGGAAGGACCGGTGCTGGTGCTGGCTGGCGCCGGAAGCGGCAAGACCACGGTGCTGGTGCGCCGCATTGCCTTCATTATCCGGTACGGCAACGCGTATGAGAACGACGATGTGCCGGAGAATCTGACAGAGGCACGCGTTGCGGAACTGGAGGCGGCGGCTGCGCCTGACTCCCCGCTGAGCGCTGCCGAAATTGAAGCCGGTATCCTGCCGGAGTTTATCACCGATCCCTGCCCGCCCTACCGGATGCTGGCAATCACCTTTACCAACAAGGCAGCAGGCGAGATACGCGAGCGGCTGGTCAAACAGCTGGGTGACGAGGAGATGGCAAAGGATGTCTGGTCGGGAACCTTCCATTCCGTGTGTATGCGTATGCTCCGCCGGGACGGGCACCGCATCGGGTATGATCGTTCCTTTACCATTTACGACACCGAAGATCAGAAGAAAACGCTGACCGCGATCCTCAAGCGGATGTATATCGACGACAGGCAATTCCCAGTCCGGAGCGTGATGAATGCCATCAGCCGGGAGAAGGATAAACTGCGCACGCCGGAGGATACCGCCGAGGCGGCTGGTGCCGATTACAGGGCAGGGAAGATCGCTGCCATTTACCGGGAGTATGCCGCCGAGCTGGCGCGCTCCAACGCGATGGACTTTGATGACATCATCATGCAGACAGTGCGCCTGCTCCGCACGTGCGACGACGTCCGGGAATACTATCAGAAGAAATTCCGCTACGTCTGCATCGATGAGTATCAGGATACAAACCAGGCACAGCTGGAGCTGGCGGTCATTTTGTCCGGCGGGCACCATAACCTGATGGTGGTGGGTGACGATGACCAGTCCATTTACAAGTTCCGCGGGGCGACCATCGAGAATATTCTCGGCTTCGACCGACGCTTCTCCGATGCGCGGGTTATCAAACTGGAGCAGAATTATCGCTCGACCGGTACCATTCTGGAGGCGGCGAACCGGGTTATTTCGCATAATCAGGGGCGTCGGGGCAAGAACCTTTGGACGAGTGCCGGTCAGGGCGAAAAAATCATCCTGCGCACGGCGGAGGATCAGGTGGCAGAATCCCGCTCCATCGTGGATACCATCCACCGCATGATGGCAAAGCCCCGCCCGGACGGCACCCCGCGTTGCTTCCACGATTTTGCCGTACTGTACCGCACCAATTCGCAGTCCAGCTCCGTGGAGCGTGCCTTTGCCAAAAGTGCGATCCCATACCGCATGGTGGGAGGCACGCGCTTCAACGACCGCAAGGAGATACGCGATGCCATCGCATACCTGCAGTTGATCAGCAACCATGCGGATAAGGAACGGTTGCTCCGCATTATCAATGAGCCGAAGCGCAAGATCGGGGACAAGACGCTGGACGCCATTCGCCAGCTGTCGGAGGAGCAGAACTGCTCCCTGTTCGACATCATGGCGCACGCGGACGAGTACCCTGCACTTGCCCGTTGCGCCGCCAATCTCAAGGCATTTACCGCGCTGATTGACGAGTTGACCGATGTCGCCGCGCAGTCGGATATGGCGGCACTGTTTGATGCCGTGATGCTCAAGACCGGCTATATGCGGATGCTGCTGACCAGCACCGAATCCGAAACCGAGCGCATTGAGAACCTGAACGAGTTGAAATCCAACATGATGGAGTACGAGCAGAAGACCGAAAATCCGACGCTGGTCGGCTTCCTGGAGGAGAACGCCCTGGTCGCCGATGTGGATAAGTATGACGACAAGGCGGATGCCGTTGTGCTGATGACAGTACACAGTGCCAAGGGACTGGAGTTCCCGGTCGTGTTCCTGCCCGGCATGGAGGACGGCATTTTCCCCGGTATGCAGACCATCATGGGAAAGCCCGAGGATATGGAGGAGGAACGCAGGCTTGCCTATGTCGCCCTCACCCGCGCCAAGGAGCAGATTATTCTCATCCACGCCAAGACACGCATCTGGTATGGGCAGACCGTGTACAATCCGGTGTCCCGCTTTGTGGAGGAGATTCCGGCGGAGTTGATCGTGGAGGAGGATCTCACGCAGATGCAGCCGGCAGAGCCGGCGGCACCCGCCGAAAGACAGCGCCGCCGGGCGCCGGTTCACACCGACCGCCTGACGGTCGGACAGCAACCGGTCAGCCCCGCAGACGCCGACGCCATGGCACGGCGCAAATCGGACATGAAGGCGCTGAAGCCCGGCGACCGCGTTGCGCACCAGACCTTTGGTGAGGGCGTTATCCTGTCGGTCAAGCCGATGGGCGGCGACATCCTGTTCGAGGTCATGTTTGACACCGCCGGAACCAAAAAGCTGATGGGCACGTACGCCCGACTGAGGCATATCGGGTAATAGTCACGGAACAGCGAAGCCCCCGAAGCTTCAGGCGCGTCGGAGCCGCGATTACTGTCGGCACAGCAAAACCGGCACCCGTCCAATGGCGGGTGCCGGTTTTGTCTGTTCCAAAGCAGCAGATTACCGACTCCGGATGTCTCTACCGTCCCATAAGGCGCATGGTTTTCTCAAGCCAGACGGCGGTTTCCCCGCGCGTCATACGCCCGGCAGGGGCGGCGGTGTTGTTCGGACTGCACAGAAGCCCTAACGCCTTGAGCGAGGACAGCGCAGGCACGGACCAAGTCGGGATTGTGTCGGCATCAGCGAAGGCATTGACCGCCGTGTTGCGGGCGTAGCCAATGATGTTGGAGAGAAGAACAGCTGCCTCGGCACGGGAAATGTCCTCGTCCGGGTGCAGGTAGAGCCTGCCGTCCGCGCCGTTCTTCCCGGCAAAATAGCCCTTCTCCAACGCAAAGGCAAGCGTGGTGCGCATCCCGACCGGAATACTGCCTGCATCGGCGTAGCCGGAGAGAATACGTGCGGCTGCGCTGTCAGTGAATCCGTTGCTGTCCGGGCTGATTCCGGCGGCATTCATGGCAGTGGCGATGAACTCGGCGCGTGTAACCGCGATATCCGGGCGGAAGTAGTCCTTGCCGCCGACCCGGATGCCGTTCATGATGCCCGACTCCCCGAGCCGCAGTGCGGCGGCGGCACAGGTGCTTCCCTCGGTGTCGGCAAATGTTACGGCGGTGGGAATGGCGTGTACACGGACAGACACCGTTGCGGCAGTGGAGTAGTTGCCGTACCGGTCGCGCACGACGTAGCGGAATTCATCGTTTCCTACGTATCCGGTGTCCGGGGTGTATAGGTAAGCGCCGGTGTGACGGTCTGTCAGACGGATGCGCCCGTGGGCGGCGTAGGACGTGATCTCATAGGTTATCTCATCCCCCTCCGGGTCGTAGGCAGACAGCGAGCCCTGTGCGGGCATATCCATATAGGTCATGACTTCCAGACTGACGGATGACGCCAACGCCACGGTAGGCGTGTAGTTGATGCGTTCCAGCAGACAGAAACGGCAGGTTATCTCATACCCACTGCCGACGACCGTAAATACGGCGGTCGCCTCACAGGGGGCGTCGCGGTTGGCGGCGGCAAAGGACAGAAGCGGAAGCGCCTCGACCGGAACCGTCTGCCCGACAGCTGCCCCCGCCGCGCCGACAAACAGAGTGCCCTTTGCGGGATCGGGCAGGGCGGTCAGCGTGATTGCCGAAACCGAGGACAGGTTCAGCGCACGGCAGATGTCATCCCTCGTAACCGTGATCTCGTTGCCGCACAGTCCGGAGAGCACCATTTCTTCGCGGGCGGACAGCACCCGCAGTCCGTATGAGACCGGTCTGGCAAGAGGATCGGTGGTTGCCGTTGCTTTGACATCGCCGGCTGCCTGCCCGGACGTTGCCGAAGCATCAATGCCTGTTTTGAGTCCGCTCTGCGGAGCGTTTGTGTCGGCGGCAGAGGCAGCCAAAACCGTCGCCCAGCACAGAAGAAGTGTGAAAAAGAGCGCGGACACTGTCCTGCGTCGCACGTACCTGATATTCCGATTCGGAAACATGGTCTGTACCTCCGTATCTATGGTTTCGTACAGATTGTATGCGGGGATGGTGCCGGATATGTGTCCCGGACGGAATCCTTTGCCGCCTGTCGGGAAATTTCCCGCGCTCTGCAAGCATCCGCTGAATAAAGCCCTGCGGTCTGCTCCATACTCCAGGCGACGGGCGTTGCCCGAATCTTTACCTGTACGGAGGAGTATTCCATGCAACTGACTCAGAAGGAAGTGTCCCTGCTCAAGGATATGCGCAACCAGGAAAAGCTCTGCATCGACAAGTATTCCAAGTATGCCGCGGAAGCGCACGATCCCCAGCTCCGCCAGCTGTTCGACAGCATTGCCGGAACCGAACGCGCACATCTGGATATGCTCAATCAGATCGAGGCAGGGCAAAGCCCCCGCACCAGCACGGCTACCGATCCGGCGCCTGCCTTTCAGGCATTCTATCCTACCTCCCAGACGCCGGAAAAGCAGGCTGACTCCTATCTGTGTGCCGATCTGCTGTCCACCGAAAAGCATGTGTCGGCTTTGTACAACACCTGCGTGTTTGAGTTCACGCAGAACGATCTGCGCAAGGTGCTCAATCGGATCCAGACCGATGAGCAGTACCATGGCGAGCAGCTCTGGAAGTATATGAGCGTCAACAGTATGTACAGCTGACCGAAAACAAAAAAGGGGCGGAACTGTCCGGGTGACAATCCGTCCCTTTTGGGTGTCATGAGAGCAATGCCCGCAGCGCGGAGAGGAGCAGGCACAGCACGATGCCGACCGCCAGCGGCAGTGCCGCCGCGAGTAGCGTCCAGCGTAGGCTGCCTGTTTCGCGCCGGACAGTGAGAAGCGTGGTGGCGCAGGGGATGTGGAAGAGGAACAGGCAGAGAAATCCGATGCAATTCCAGATATCCCATCCGGCGGCGGACAGGGTTACGCCGATGGCGCCTGCCCCCGGTGCGTCTGTCAAATTGCTGCCGCTTTGCAGGATCAGAAGCAGTACCGGAACGGTCAGCTCATTTGCCGGCAGGGAGAGCGTCAGTGCCAGCAGAACCGCACCGTTGACGCAGAGCCATGCGCCGACAGGATCCAGCGCCGCCGAGAGCGTCAGAAGCAGGTTCCCGTCCGACGTACCGATATGGCTTACCAGCCATAGCACGGCGCCGGCAGGGGCTGCCGCTGCCACCGCACGCCCCAGTACGAACAGCGTCCGATCCAATAGGGAACGCACCAATACCGTGGGAATATCCGGCACCCGGTACGGTGGTATTTCCAACAAATACGCGGACGGCTGACCGCGAAGGAGCGTTGCGGAGAGCAGGCGGGAGACCATCAGAGTCAGGAGCACGCAAAGAAGTATCATGGCAGTAACCAGCAAGGCGGGAAGCAGGCTTTCCGTCGCACCGCGACCGCTCCCGGCGAATTGCAGGCAAACTGCCGCCATGACAAGCAGTGTGGCGAATTTCCCGTTGCAGGGCATGAAGGCATTGGTCAGGACTGCAATCATACGCTCCCTTTGGGAGTCGATGATGCGGCATCCCGTCACGCCGACAGCGGAGCAACCCAACCCCATACACATGGTCAGCGCCTGCTTGCCGCAGCTGTGACAGCCCTGAAAGCACCGGTCAAAGCTGAAAGCAATCCGGGGAAGAAAGCCGAAATCCTCCAGCAGTGTGAACAGCGGGAAGAAGATTGCCATCGGCGGAAGCATCACGGCTACCACCCGCGCAATAGTCGCATACACGCCATCCAGCAATAACCCGGAAACCCAGGCTGGGCAAGCCGACCATAGCGTGAGAGTTGCCAGCCGGTCACCGAGGAGATTCAGACCGTCCGCAAGCAATTCCGATGGGCGGTTGGCGCCGTATATCGTGATCCAAAGAATCAGCGCGAGGAATAAAAGCGCAACCGGTGCCGCGGTCACCCGTCCAAGCACCACGCGGTCAAGCCATGCTCCGGATGCGGTGTGCCGTTTCCGCCGACCCGGTGCGCGGCGGAAACGCCGTCCGGTGGTGGTCAGGGAGACTTCCGGTGCAACGTAAGGGCGGACACAGGCGGCACAACAGTCGCGCGCACGGGCAAAGCAGGATGCTGCCGGCGGGATCGAGGCATCTGCCGGCGCCGTCACGGCGGTGCCGTTTTCCTGCATCATGCGGAGTATCTCCTGCCGCACCTCACTCACCCCGCGCCCGGTGCGGGCGCAGGTAAGCACTGTCCGAAAACCGGAAACCGCCTCCAGCGCCTGCGGCGAAACCGTCATTCCCTGTGACTCTGCCTCATCAATCAGGTTGACACAAATCAGGATACGGCTCTGCGGAAGGAGAGACTCCAGCTGAAAAGCAAGCGGCAGATTCCGCTCCAGGTTCTGCGCATCGCAGACCACCACCGCGCCATACAGACGGCTGGACAGCAAAAAATGCAGTGCCGCGCGCTCCTCGCCCGTGCGCGGAGACAGCGAGTAACAACCGGGCAGATCTGCCAGAGCGATGCGTGTGTGCCGTTCCCTCCGCTGACCGCGCAGGTATCCGACCGCACAGCCAACTGTTTTTCCCGTCCAGTTGCCGGTATGCTGATGCAAGCCGGTGAGCGCGTTGAAAAGACTGGATTTGCCGACATTGGGATTGCCCGCCATCACGAAGACCGGCTCGGCGCAGCAGTCGTGCGCTGCGTTCCGGTCACGGAAACGCCCTATCCCCATAGCCCCTTCTCCTTCCGCGCAACGAGACGCACGCGGCGGGCGATCCGGACGGTCAGCACTCCTGCATCCCGACGGCGCAGAGCGATGACGGTTCCGTTCCCCGCGTCGGAGGCGGGCAGGATGCGGTACGCGACCGGGTTACCGAACAGACTGACGCGCTCGCATCGGATATGCGTTCCCTGCATCAGCCCGAAATCGCCCAGCCGCTCCAGCAGGGGTGAGGCAGGGTCAATGCAGAGCACACAGCCGGTCTCCCCGGGGCGGAGACGGCTGAGCGGAAGACGAATGTGTACGGTATGCCGACGCGTGTCGGAAACAGATTGCATAATGCCGATCCCTCCTTGTACCGGAGGCATAGCGACGGCAGACCTCCGGAATAACCGCCGACCGAAGCCGGACGACGGTTGGTATCAGCATATGAGGGGTAGGGGAAAGGGGTGAATCCTGTCGGATATGCGAGGGTGCCCGGAAAAGCGCTCCCGTCATAAAGCAGGTAGCCTCGGGCGGTTTTTAATGATGGTAGAGCGTTTTCTGCTCGTATACAGGATCGCAGGTCACATAGGCACCGAGCTTACCGAACAGCTTCTCGTCCGCGTGCGCAAGGATAACCGTTGAATGCACCTCGCAACCCTCAAGCCCTGCCAACGATTCCATCGCCAGTGATGCGTACCGGTCGGTGACAGCGCAGATGGAGAGAGCCAACAGTAGTTCATCCGTGTGCATCCGCGGGTTACGGCTGCCGAGGTGCTCCGCTTTCAGATGCATGATCGGGCGGATGACCTCCGGCGAGATGAGATCAACACTATCCGGAATTCCGGTGATATACTTGAGCGCATTGAGCAACGCCGCCGACGAAGAGCCAAGCAGGTCGGTTGTCTTGCCGGTGACGATATGTCCGTCCGGCAGCCGGATGGCAGTGGCAGGGCGTCCGGTGCGTTCGGCAACGGCGCGGGCGGCAGGAACCGCGACGCGATCAGTCTCCCGAATGCCGGCTTCCTCCATGAGCAGTTCGATCTTGCGCAGCTCATCCGAGTCGCCGTTGTTCCGCAAGCGCGTGCACGCCGCCCGGAAATAGCGCCGCAGGATCTCCTGCCGCGCCGCTTCCCGCACAGCATCATCATCATAAATGGCAAAGCCCGCCATGTTCACGCCCATATCGGTGGGGCTTTTGTAGGGGCAGACCCCGAAAATACGGGACATCATGGCATCCAGCACACGGAAAATTTCCACATCCCGGTTGTAGTTGACAGCCACCGTGCCGTAGGCGTCCAGATGGTAGGGGTCGACCATATTCACGTCCGCAAGGTCGGCGGTCGCTGCCTCGTACGCCAGATTGACCGGATGCTTGAGCGGCAGATTCCAGACAGGGAATGTCTCGAACTTGGCGTAGCCTGCCTTGACGCCCCGCTTGTTTTCGTGGTAAAGCTGGGACAGGCAGGTGGCCATCTTGCCGCTGCCGGGACCCGGTGCGGTGACCACGACCAGTGAACGGGTCGTTTCGATGTACTCGTTCCGCCCGAAGCCGTCCTCGCTGACGATGCGCCCGATGTCTTTCGGGTAGTTCTCGATAGGGTAGTGGCGGTATACCCGGATTCCCACGTTTTCCATGGCGCGCTTGAACGCATCAGCTGCACGTTGCCCGCTGTACCGCGTCATGACCACGCTCCCGACGTACAGTCCCTCCCGGCGGAAGCTGTCGATCAGCCGCATGACCTCGCGGTCGTAGGTGATGCCCAGATCCTCCCGGTATTTGCTGTTCTCAATGTCGGCAGCGTTGATGGTAATGACAATTTCCGCATCATTTCCGAGGGCACAGAGCATTTTCAGCTTGCTGTTGGGTAAAAAACCGGGCAGGACACGTGACGCGTGGTAGTCGTCAAAGAGTTTGCCGCCGAATTCCATATACAGCTTGCCGCCAAATTCTCCGATGCGGCTCCGTATTTTTTCGGATTGCAGGCGGATGTACGCCTCGTTGGAGAACCCCGGCTTAAGTCCGCAGGCGGGTCTTGATTCCTTACAGTCCATGCTTTCCTCCGTTCCCTCCGGCGCGCGGGGGGCTTTTGTCTGTATTTGCAGCTTTTGCACCATTCCCATCTATTATACCATACCTGAAGCTCTTTTTCAACCTTTTTTGACAAACTTTGATGGCACGGAACGTAGTGTTACAATCGTCATGCCCGCTCTCTCGATTTTTCCCGCCAGCAACCGGCAGTACAGCCGGACAGGCGATGAAACAGCTTGGAAAAGTATGCCGCATCTGGAATGCCGACGGCGGAAGCGATCTGTGCAACAGTCATGTCCGTGCTCTGCAGAAGCAGTTGGGCGTGCCGGATGCGAACATTTGTGACGTATTGACCGGGGGTGTTTCCGAATGACTGTCGGAAAGCGCGGAACACGCCCGCACGGGAGCAGTGCAGAATGTTTGCCAGATCAGCTGTCGATATCGGGTGGGAAAAATGGTTTTCGATGTAATTCCGCAGGCGGATAACGTCCTCCGGCACGCTTTTCATGGGCATGGCTACTTCCAGTAGGATACACAGCAGGCGGTGAATGTCCGGCAGCCGATCCGTAAGCCGTTCGGTTGCGGCGATGCGTCGGAGCAGAACGTATATGTCCTGATGGGCCTCCATGCGCCCGAAGCCGAGCAGACTTTGCGGAGCCTGCGGAAGCGGCAATGCCGCGGCCCGGCTGTAAAACTCCACGCAGGCTGCAAGTGCGTCACGGCCGGAGGCGGCGGAGCAGAAATGTGCGCAGCGCCCCTCGGCGGTGAACGTCACCTCGGCCGAGCGCGCCATCATGGCGCCGGGCAAACCGGCGATCGTCCCGGCAGAAAGACCCGGCCAGAGGTGCAGGGCAAATACGGCTTTGACGCGCAGACGCTCCAAGACCCCTGTTTCGCAAAGCCGTCTGGCTCCGCCGGTCGTTTCCTCGGCGGGCTGAAACAGCAGCAGAATGTTGTGCGGAAGCGCCTGCTTCGTGCAGAGTCTGCGGCCAAGCTCCAGCACCATCGCCATGTGCCCATCGTGTCCGCAGGCGTGCATTTTTCCGCTGTGCTGAGAGGAAAATGGCAGCCCCGTCCGCTCCGCGATGGGCAGCGCGTCCATTTCCGCGCGAAATGCCAGCGTATCCGCCGCTCCGAAGTCAAAATAAGCGCACACAGCGCTGTCAAGTGGGAAAAGCACCTCGCAGTCGAGCGTGCCGAGGACATCTTGTACATAGTCCATGGTCTTGGGCAGCTCGTCGCCCAGCTCGGGGATGCGGTGCAGGGCGCGTCTGTCCACTGTCATGGGGGTGAGCGTTTGCATATCTGAAACCCTTTCTTGTGCGTGTTTGAATGTCATGCGCCTGCGGCTCAAAGCTCCCGCAGGGCGTCCACCAGCGCTGTTTTTGCAGCGGACACATCGCTTTTGTGCTTGATGATG
>ENA-USUJ01002130-USUJ01002130.1-human-gut-metagenome-genome-assembly--contig:-NODE-2130-length-15510-cov-9.901186_pt1 | contig 15510 bp, 13 predicted proteins | sample MGYA00250061_ERZ773398 | MGnify/ENA primary metagenome ERZ773398 (study PRJEB29103, sample SAMN06111992) | human gut metagenome | biome: human gut; feature: ankylosing spondylitis patient; material... | reverse complement strand
CAAAAAAACAAGTTATGGATGGTGATTTTTGATTTTTTGCAAAACTGTTATCGATAAAACGAGTTTTGCTGATTTCTTTATTTTCTATATCGTAAATAATAGTCCTTTCAACAAAAGCGTAATCATGAACGCTTCTGTTCGCTAAGCTACATATTACAAACTTAATAATTACTAAAAAAGGGTAGCATTTGCTATCCTTTTATTATTATAAGAAACTGTATTAATCTGATTATTTTGCCGATGTTCGTACTTTAAGTATCAAAAATGCAATATAAAGTATGAGTTATGTTATAAACTATGTTTATTTATTTGATAGATTAAGTTAAAGTATCGGTATTTTTGCTATAATCGGTTACAGCAAGGAAACTTGAAAGTAGTATATATATTAACTCCTTGAACTTATCTTGCGATACAAATACATCGGTAAAAATCCACCATTTAGCAAGTGAAATAATACCCCCGGAATAGAACTCTGCAATAAGGCTTGATGGTAAATCTACACCCTTGCCGGATTTTTTTATTTGTTTGATATGCCTATTTATATTGAAACTTAAATATGATTGTGCCGGTTCAAAAATTAGGCTTATTTCGTTATAGCTGAATAACCTTTTTAAGTCCTGTTTGTATTCTGTTAGGATTGTAAATGTTACATCACTAATAACTTTGTAGTATTCGCCGATATCGTTTGTTTTGCATCTTTCTACTGCCATTTCGTTCATTCTAAACATTACATCATAAATACTTTGCATAAGCAGTTGCTCTTTATCCTCAAAATGTAGATAAAAGGTTGACCTATTTACATTTGCTTTTTCGCATATTTCTTTAATGGTAATATCCTTAAAACATTTAGAAAAAATTAGATTTCCAAATGCTTCAATTATGGCGTATTTTGTCTTTAAAATACGTAAATCTTGGTGTTTGTCGAAACTTGTTTTCATATAAATCCTATAAGAAATGTCGTTCTTGTGTTTATTATACAACATTTTGTACTTTAATGTCTATTATTATCTGCTAAATACGTTGTAAAATAATATATACATATAATATAATTTAAATTGATAACATTCTAACTATATGAAGGAGAATATAATGGGTGTAATTTTAGCATTGACAGGTAAAGGTGGCGTTGGTAAAACAAGCTTATCCGCAATAATTATTAAAATTCTTAGTGAAAATTTCAAGGACAAAAAAATACTTGCAATAGATGCCGATCCGGCAATCGGACTTGCTACTGCACTTGGTGTAGATGTAAAACTAACTCTTGACGATATCCGTACCGAAATTATTGATACTGTTGAAAGTGGTGACAACAAAACAGCACTTGAGTTAGTTAACGAATCAAGATACAAGATTGCAGATGCTATCGTTGAAAAGGATAATTTTGCATTCCTTGCAATAGGTAGACCAGAGTCAAAGGGCTGTTATTGCAGGATTAATTCGTACCTAAAAAATGTAATTGAAATGGTAAGTAGTCAATTCGATTATATCGTTATTGACTGTGAGGCAGGTATTGAACAAATTAACCGTAGAGTTATCGAAAAGGTAACACATCTTCTACTTGTTTCTGATGCAAGCAGAAAGGGTATTGAAGTTATCAAGTCAATTTCAAAGGTTGCAAGCGAGGCAGTTCAGTATGATAAGATTGCTTGTATTTTTAATAGGATTGAGGATACAAGCATTGTAGAAAGTGTGGATATGGAAGGTATCGAGTGTATTGGTGTAATCAAAGCAGATAAAGAGATTGCAAAGTTTGATGCTATTGCAAAGGACTTTATGTTAATGGATAGCAATACCCCTTGTGTAGTAGACACATATAAAGCAATAAAAAAATTGAATATTATATAAAGGTTAACAAAAGGATAAGAACATGAAAGATTTAAAACACATGATTTATTTCGAGCAACTTCTAGAAGATGCTAATAATGAACTTGTTCGTAAGGCCAAAGGTGATGGCAGATTAGCACTTGGCTATACCTGTTTCCATGTGCCAGAGGTTTTATTGAATTTGGGTAACTGTTTCTCTGTTCGTTTGAGAGCCCCGAATATGGGCAGTTTCGATATTGCTACATATTATATGGCAAATAGTGCTTGTGAGTATTCAAGAGCATTGCTTGAAAGAGCAATCGAGGGTAACTACAACTTCCTAGATGCACTATGTGGTGTCGATGTATGCGAACCTATGAATCGTTCTATGGAAAATATGGAACTACTAAAACTTCACGCGAACCACGATAAGTTCTTTAGATGTTATTTGGATATTCCATATTCTGATGATGAGGATTGTGTACAACACCTTAAAGAGCAAGTAACAAGAAAGATTCTTAAGCCACTAAATGAGGTTTATGGTGTGGATGTTTCTGATAGTGCTATTCGTGAGGCAGTAAAGGTATTCAATAAGGTTTGCGAAATTGTTAAAGCAATAGGCGAATTTAGAAAACTTGATAACCCACCTATTACCGGTAGCGAGTTCCATAAAATTTGTTTAGTTTCGTTTATTTGCCCTAAGGATATGATTTTGCCATACCTTGAGGAAACATTAGAGGAAATTAAGTCAAGAGAGCCGGATGCTCATAAAAAATACAAGGCAAGAGTTGGTATTGTTGGTTCAGAAATCGACGACCCAAGCTTTATTGAGCTTGTTGAGGAAAGTGGGGCACTAGTTGTATTTGATAGATTCTGTTATGGTTCTATTCCGGGAAGAAATCCTATTATTTTAACTGATGACGAAGATGCACTTACTCAAATTTGTAGACAAAACTTAAAGGAGACAGAGTGCCCTAGAGGTTGTGCATATCATAAACTGGACTATCGTAGAGAGCATATCAACGAGCTATATCATGATTACAAGGCAGATGGCGTAATTTACGAGCAAATGAAGTTCTGTACATACTGGTCATTCGAGAAAACTCTTGCAAGCCATGTTATGCAAGAGGAGTACGATATGAATGTACTATCAATTGATAGACCATATATTGCCCGTTCTAGTGGACAATTAAGGACAAGAGTTCAAGCGTTTGTTGAAAGTATTGAGTTTAAGAAAATTAAAGCTAAAAATATGGCGAAGGAGAAATAGTTATGTATAATCCTAAAACAGGAAAAGGTATGGGACAGTACTACGACAAAAACCATAGAGCCTTCAAAATGAGAGAATGGAAAGGTTTTAAGGATACATTCTACGAGTTTGGCCGTTGGTTAAGGCTTTATGGATATATGGCATACAAGCTAGGTAGGCACCCGGTTTTAATGGTAAAAGCAATGCTAAGATATCGTTGGATGATATCTTACTTAACAGCTGGAAATACAATAGATAAGCATACAATCGGTTTGTATGGAAAGGAGCTTCGATATACTCACGAGTACTTCTTCACCGTTGTTAAAAACTCTATTGATAATGTACTTATGTTCCTTGAAAGAGATAAGAACCTAAGACCAAAATCTAAAAAGGCTGCAAAACTAAGAGAAACAACAGTAATGTTTGATGAAATGATACCAAAGTTTATTATGGCAGGTTTCCCTACTTTACAATGGATGGATATTGCTATGATGACAGTTGGTATGCCATCAGAAATTGACCAATTCAGCAACCCAACTTACATTGATACTATCGAGAAGTTTGGACTTGCTGCTGATATTTGTCCATTCCCGGCAACAGAGGTTGGTGTAGCAGTTGCAAATGATTATCCAATGGTTGGTAAAACATTTATCACATCAACAATGCCTTGCGATGGTTCAATCGGCGAAATCAGCTTTATGGCAAGACTACTAAAGGATATTCCAAAGTTCCAAATTTCACCTCCACAAAGATTTTTGGAAGATGAGGTTCAAGAGTACGCTGTTAAAAACTTGAAGAACGCTATCAAGTTTATCGAAGATAATTACAATGTTAAGTGGGATTGGGACGCATTCTGGGAGAAGAGTGAAATGTTCAACCAAATGTCTCAATGTATGCTTAATAAGTGGGATGTAAACTGTACCGATTACCCTCAAGTATGTAATGGTGCAATGGCTCTTTATCGTGAATACGAGTTCATGGGAGCAGGTTGCTTGGACCCTAACTTCTTAAAGACCGACTTAAAGGTTGATGCAATGATGAAAAAGGGTTACGAGGAAGACAAAAAGAACGATGCAAACAAACCAAAATATCGTGCTATCGTTTGGGCTTGTCCTGCTCACTACTACACACAATTCTCATACTGGACAACTCATTGTTGGGGTGTAAAGGCAATGGTTGATATGGAGTGCATGCTAGCTCACCACTTTATACATATTGGCGATAAAGAAAAGGCAATGGTTGACCTTGCAATCCTATACGAAAAAATGATGATGAGGTCTCACACTAACGGTGGTTATGTAAACTCACTAGACGAGTGTTGGAGAATGTGTGAAAAGTTTAATGCAAATATTGTAATTATGTACGACCATGTATCTTGTAAGAATATAGGTGGACTACACGGAATGTTTGAGGACCAAGCAAGAGAAAGAGATATCCATTTGATTTGGGTTCCACACGACTTGATGGATGCAAGAACAGTTTCAAAGAGAGAAATGAGAGAGGCATTTAATAAATATATGATAAATGTATTTAGAGAAAAGCCACTTGACCCAACATTAGTTGATTACGAAGATGATTTAGCATGGTAAAGGAGAGAAAAATGAAATATTATGGTGGATGCGATGTAGGTTCTACCTACACAAAATGTGTAATACTTGATGAAAACGGAAAGATGGTTGCAAATAGCACCATTAGGTCAAAAATTATAGCTAACGAAAGTGCAAAGGAAGCTTTAGAGACAGCAGTTAGCCAAGTTCCGGAACTAAATAAGGTTGAGGATTTAGATTATCTAATCGGTACCGGTTATGGTAGAAACAAAGTTCCTCAAGCAGCAGAGAACATGTCAGAGATATCTTGTCACGCTATGGGTGTTCATGTAACCAACCCTAATGTAAAGGCAATTATTGATATCGGTGGACAAGATATTAAAGGTATCGCAGTAGATACTGATGGTACCGTTAAAACCTTCGCTATGAACGATAAATGTGCAGCCGGTACCGGTAGATTCTTTGAGTCAATGGCAAGAGCTTTTGAAATCAGCCTTGACGAGTTCTCAAATTTATCACTTACTGCTAAAAATGTTCTTCCTATCACTGCTCAATGTACAGTATTTGCAGAGAGCGAGGTTATCACACTTGTTGGTGAGGGTAAGCCAAGAGAGGAGATTGCAGCAGGTATTCAACAATCCGTTGCAAAAAGATGTTTCGTTATGGCAAAGAAGGCTGGAGCAACCGATTCAATCACATTAACCGGTGGTTGTGCAAAAAATGAAGGTCTAAAGAAGGCTATCGAAAAGGTTTTGCATATCAAGGTTCTTGACCTTAATATCGACCCACAACTTATGGGTGCACTTGGTGCAGCAGAATATGCTCGCAATAAGGGACTTAGCAGGGAGGGCTAATTATGGCGTGGTACTTTATATTATTAATAGTATTAGGTTGCTTGCTTGGTTTGTTTGGTTTGCTATTTGCGGTATTTATTTTTAATGGCGATGGCAAAATGATTGAAAAAATCTATAATGCCCTATCAAAATACCACGACGACAAGGATAAAAACGACAAAATTTAATTATGAATGTATATGATAAACTTATAAAAGATACTCTTGATATCATTAATACTCAAAATTTAACCGAACTTAAGGTTAAAGAAGCAAAGTGGAAAATGCTTAAGTCAAATGAGTTTTTAATGGGTAAAGAGGTAGCTTTTGAGCTTGGCGACCGATTCAAAGATAGTGTCGTGTATAATGTACAAACAAGTGACAAATCTTTAGTAGGCGAAGATAAAATATTTTTAATAGGCAAGGACTTGCAAGATATCAAGGAAAATACAAACTTTTCAAGAGTTGCACTTTTCAACATTGATGATATCAGCGACCCTAACAAAGCTTATATTGGAGTTAGAAAGCTTAATTATGAAAGATACAAGATTATCCCTGAGGGATATATGGTACTATCTTCTAGCTTCGAAAATAAGGAAAACGTAAGGGTAAGCAAAAAGGCTATTAAGAATGGACTTACTTTTGAGACACTTGGCAACCTATATATCAACCAATACAAACAACTTAAAGGTGTAAATGCTGTCCAAATTTGCTTTATTGTTGGCGACTTTGACTTTGTAAAAGACTTAATCGATGTGTCAAAAAAGGTAAATGAGGTAACAGAGGCGTTTGACCATATATTAAAAAATGTTATTCTTGATTGCGATGTTTGTCCACTAAAAACTATTTGCAACGACATTGAACAATTAAGATTATTGCATTTCGAAACAAATAAAAAAAATAAAGATAAATAAAGGAGCTTGCAATGAACAAAGAATTAGAAAGTTTGTTTACCCCTTGGAAAATCGGTAATTGCGAAATCAAAAACAGAATCGTTATTACCTCAATGGGCGGAACGTCGATTTTCGGTTGGATGGAACCACATCACTTAGATAAAGAAGCTGCTAATTTCTTAATGGAAAAGGCAAAGAATAATGTTGGTTTAGTACTACCGGGTATTGCACCTATTTATAACCTTATGGGTGGTAGTTGGCTTTATAATGCAAAGCACACATTCAAAGAGTTAAAGAAATTTATGGACGAGTTCCACAAAACCGGTGCAAAATTATTTATTCAATTAACAGCAGGTATGGGTAGAGCTTTCTCGGTAAGTGAGCCTATGGAAAAAATTATGAACAATAAGGTTCTTAATGCACTTGCAAAGCCATTCTTCAACCTTGATAGAATCTGTGCCAGTGCTTCACCCAACCCAAACCGTTGGAGCGATAAAGCACCTTCTCGTGAGCTTACCATTAAGGAAATTAACAAAATGGTAGAGGCTTTTGCAAAGACTGCTAAAATGTGTAAAGAGGCAGGCGTTGACGGTGTAGAAATCCACGCTGTTCACGAGGGATACCTTCTTGACCAATTTACAATGAAATACACCAATCAAAGAACTGATGAATATGGTGGAAGTTTTGAAAATAGATACCGTTTCCCGGTAGAAATTGTAAAAGCTATCAAGGAAGTTTGTGGCGAAGATTATCCGGTTTCTTTAAGATACTCTGTTGTATCATACACAAAGGGCTTCAGAGAGGGCGCACTTCCGGGAGAGGAGTACACCGAAGTCGGTCGTGATATGGAGGAGAGCGAAAAGGCCGCTAAGTACCTACAAGATGCAGGATATGATATGCTTAACTGCGATAATGGTACATACGACTCTTGGTATTGGTCTCACCCACCTATGTATATGCCTCAAAACTGTAACCTTGAAGATGTAGAACATATCAAAAAGTTCGTTGATATTCCGGTCGTTGTTGCTGGTAGAATGGACCCATATGTTGGTGCAAAGGCTATAGCTGAGGGTAAAATTGATGGTCTTGGTGTTGCTAGACAATTCCTAGCTGATACCGAGTGGGTAACAAAAGTTTTAGAAGACAAAGAAGAGGATATCCGTCCTTGTATTTGTTGTCATAATGGTTGCTTTACAATGTCAAAATACGAGGGTACTGCAAACATACAAAATCCTATGGATGCAATTCATATGGCAAGATGTGCTATCAACCCGGAGACAATGCAATCAAAGAAATATAAGATTGTTCCTACAAAGAGTCCAAAGCATATCGCTATTATCGGTGGTGGTATCGGAGGTATGGAGGTTGCAAGAGTTTGTGCGCTAAGAGGTCACAAGGCTACAATCTACGAAAAGAGCGATAGACTAGGTGGTATCTTTATTGCTGCTGCATCTCCAAGCTTTAAGGAGAAGGACAGAGACCTTATTGAGTGGTACCGTAGAGAAATGGTTAAGCTTGGTATTGAGGTTAAACTTAACACAGAGGTTAAGAGTCTTGCTGATGTTGAGGGCGAAAAGGTAGTAGTTGCTATCGGTGCTGTTCCTAATAGATTTAAGATTAAAGGTATCGAAAATACCATCGAGGCTTGCGAATACTTACTAGGCGAAAAAGAGGTTAAGGAAAATGTTATCATCGTTGGTGGTGGTTTAACAGGTTGCGAAATTGCATACGACTTGTTCCTACAAGGCAAGAATCCTACAATTATCGAAATGAAAAACGACTTAATCGCAATCCCTGGTGTTTGTCTTGCTAATACATCTTACTTAAGAGACTTCTTCAAACTTCATAAGGTTCCGGTTTACCTTGAGACAAAGGTTGACGAAATTACTGAAGATGGTGTTGTAGTTGTTGGTAAAGATGGACAAAAACAAGCTATCAAAGCCGACAATGTAATTATGTCAGTCGGATATCACCCACAAAACAATATTGAGGGTATGGACAACAAGACATTACTTGTTGGTGACTGCAACAAGGTTGGTAACCTTCGTACAGTTATTTGGAGAGCTTGGGATATAGCTATGAAGTTATAATCTAAACCTAAATATATACAAAAAATAGCCGAGGTAATCTTGGCTATTTTTATTGTATTACAAAACCACCGGATAGTCCGGCGGTTCAGTAGAGCTTTATGCATTGGTTGACAAAACTTGAAGCAAAGCACGGATTCAAACACGTTTCTTGTCACGGACTTAGGCATACATATTGCAGTTTGCTATTGTCGCAAAACGTGCCTATTCAGACCGTGAGTAAATATATGGGACACAGCGATTCGACGGTAACGCTCGAAGTTTACAGCCACTTTATCCCGGACACACAGGAAAAAGCGGTGTTTGCCCTTAATAACCTTACAAAATAGGCTAAAATTGAAATTGGTATTAAATTGGTATTAACGATTTTGGAGTTTTTTCTAAAACTTAAAATCAATATATGGGCGTAAAAATAGAAAAAACCACAATATCTTGTGGTTTTTCTGGCGTCCGTGATTGGAGTCGAACCAACGGCGTTTCGCTTAGGAGGCGAACCCTCTATCCTACTGAGGTACACGGACAAATATGAAAATTAGTGCGCGATTCAAAAGTTGATAAATGCGAAAAATAATACCGATTTTAATACCAATCACGCATTTAGCAGCCATCAACCGCAATATATTACTGTAATCCGCCTTGAAAAAACACAATATATAGTGCGTTTTCTATGGATAAAGTCCGGCCTTGGAAGGCGAACGCTCTATCCTGCCGAGCTACGGAAACATCGCACGCTATTATAATAGCAAATAGATTGCCAAAAATCAATTTTTGAATGCGATTTATTAAATTTCAAGCTCAAGTTGAACGGTGTGGTACTCACTACGCTTGTGCCAATTCAAGAAACTCGGCGTCTTGGTACTCGCCGTTGGCTCGTGCCCCTTCACAAACTTCGGCACGCCTTGCGTGCTCGTTTTTATATCCGTTTCAACGTTTGCGCGAGCGCAAGTTGAACGGATATAAAAAACTGAGTGCACACTATGTATGCACTCAGCGAAGTTTGTGGTCGGAGTAACGGGACTTGAACCCATGGCCTCTTGACCCCCAGTCAAGCGCGCTACCAAACTGCGCTATACCCCGATAATATGATTTTCTATGTTTGCCACGAAATCTATCTGATCCCGACTTGGCGCGAAATGCGCTTCGTCGAGTTGTTTTTCTCTGTAGCATAGGTATTGTAACTCAAAAGTTTGATTTTGACAAGCGGATTGAAAAATATCTCGAAAAAACATTGAAATAGTTGTAGTAAACTCTTGCTTTAATAAAAAATATTGCGGATTTGTCATATCATATGATACAATCAAAAAAGATAAATTGCACTGACGGTAACGATATATGAGCAAAAACAAGGATTCTATTTGGATAAATCGAGAATTTCTGCAAAACTACAAACAAAACGGTGTTGTATGCGGTTTGAAAATTGTCTATGACAGAACAATCGACAAATCATCATTTTTAGCAATCAAGCATTTCTTGATGTGGATAAGAAAAAGATTCTGCTTCCCGATAAAATGTACTGTTTTCTTGGAAAATCAGGCGAAATTTCGTTCAAACAACGGCAAAGGCTTCTGTCAAGGTATATTTTTCACCCCCGAAGAATTGCGAAAAGGAGCAAAATATCCTTGTATATACGTTGCGGCAAACACCGATTTACGCTATCTTGAATTCACAATACTGCATGAGTTGACGCATTATTTTCAATGGTATTTTCTCCAAGACGAAACCCGAACGGATAGAAGCCTTGAAATCGAAGCAAACAGGTACGCATACTGGCTTTTGAATGAGTACGAAAGCAATAAAACCTAATAAACTGCCCAAAACTACAAAAAAATCGGGATTAGTTTTCTTTGCGGACTTAAAAATATGAATGTGTGCGCATGCGATGTGTGAGAAAATAGCAAGCGTTTAGATGTGCAGTTTTGAAATCGGCGCGGGAAATCGGGCAAGTTAGATAAACAAAATCGCGCGATTTGAGTTGATTTAGCGCACAAAAATAAAAAAATGCCGAAAAATGTACATTAAATGTTTGCCAAAACCATCGTTTTGATATACAATAATCACAAAATTAAGTTGAATAGATTGTGGTTTGACCGCATGAGAAAGTCAAAGCATATTTGGGAGAACACTATGGACAAATTTGTATTGCAAGCAAAACTCGACAAACAAAAATGGGACGACAGCGTGATAAATCATCGCGATATGTGCGGCGCATACGACTATTGCGCATTCTGCGACAAATCAATCGCAATGCCTTGCGCAACGGCTTTTGAAAAAATGAACGAGCCGAAACCCGCTCCCGCACCCGTGCAGGAAGAAGTCGAAGACGTCACCGAACTTCACTCTTCTCTCGGCAAAAAATTCGACTATGACAAAGTCATGGCAAAAAAAGCCGCACGCAAGAGCCTTACCTTTGCAGAGAAATACGCTCTTTCCGACGACATCGTGAAAGAACGCTATGCAATCCTTCAAGACGCACTCACCGCGACCAAGAAAGGCACACCGAAAATCAAAAGCCGCATCAGCAAACAATGCGACACTTATAGACGAGAAGGCGATATTGTGGCAAAGATAACCATCATCGGCACGTCATTGCGCGTCAATCTTCCGCTCGACCCCGATGCGCCCGAGTTCAACGACGGTCGCACTCCACACGTCAACACCGGACACAAGAAAGTGTATGAAGACGTTCCCTTCCAGTTCAAGGTCAACAGCAAACTTGCTTTGAAACGTGCGCTCGCGCTCATCGATTTGGTGAAATAACTCTTTTACGATACATATCCGTAAAAGCAAAACAGGAAAAGGATATCCGCTCAACATGAGCGGATATCCCTTTTTTGTTTCGATACTTGCAAGGCAACCGTTTGCCGCTCATAAAGCCGTATCGCAAACGCAATTATTTATACGATTTTTATACGATTATGCATTTGATAATCCGTTGATTGCGTCGGCGCAAACTTTGAAAATTTTTTTGAAAAAAGTTGTTGAAAAATCATTGACATACGGCGAAAATATGGTATCATTTGAAACGTATTTTTTCTGCGGAAGCAAGGAAAAATACGACCGGAAAACCGAATATAAAAGACCTATAAAAAGGCGTTTTTTCTTTTGGCAGTGGCAATTGCTAAAAAAAAACGCCTTTTTTTTGTTTTTTTGAGCAAAAAAAGGGCGTGAAACACAGTGTGAAACGCAAATTTGCAGGGCAAACGGACAAAAAACAGAAATTCAACGCAGGAGAAATAAATTTATGAGCAAGTACATTTTCGTAACGGGCGGAGTCGTTTCGGGACTCGGCAAAGGCATAGTGGCGGCATCTTTGGGCAGACTGCTGAAAAGCGCGGGATACAGCGTGTATATCGAAAAGTTCGACCCTTATATGAACATCGATCCCGGCACGCTCAACCCCACTCAACACGGCGAAGTGTTCGTCACCCAGGACGGCGCGGAAACTGACCTTGACCTTGGCCACTACGAAAGATTCATCAACGAGAACCTTACGAGAAGCTCGTCTTTGACAAGCGGACGGCTCTTCCAATCGGTTCTGAACAAAGAGCGCAACGGCGACTATCAGGGCAAAACGGTGCAAATCATCCCCCACGTCACGAACGAAATTAAAGACCACATTCTCACAACCGCAAAGGAAAGCGGCGCGGATATTCTCATCACCGAGATCGGCGGAACGGTGGGCGACATCGAAAGTCAACCGTATCTCGAAGCGTTGCGTCAGTTCAGCCTTGACGTCGGCAGAGAAAACTGCGCGTTCGTGCACGTGTGCCTTCTTCTCTATATGTCCTGCTCCGACGAGTTCAAATCGAAACCCGTTCAACACTCCGTGCGAGAATTGCAGCGTTTCGGCATATTCCCCGACGTCGTTGTGACAAGGTCCGACAAACAACCGCCCGAAGAAATAATCAAGAAAATCTCCCTTTTCTGCTCCGTCGACGAACACGCCGTAGTGCCCAGCACCACAGTGAAATGCCTGTACGACGCCCCCTCAATGCTCTATCGCAACGGACTGTACAAGGCAATAAGCAAGGCTCTTTCGCTAAAAAATAAGTGCGACCTGACCGAATGGAAAAAGAAAGTCGCAACTCTCAAAATCAAGACTCCGAAAGTGCGCATCGGCATCGTCGGCAAATACGTATCCCTTCGCGATTCTTACATTTCTCTCGTCGAAGCAATCAAGCATGCAGGCGGCGCGAATCTCACTGCCGTGGACCTTAAATGGATTGACAGCGAAACCGTCACCGAAGCAAACGTTGCAAACAAACTCAAAGACGTGGACGGCATAATAATTCCCGGCGGCTTCGGCGAACGCGGAGTGGAAGGAATGATCGTTGCTTGTAAATACGCACGCACACACGCGCTTCCTTATCTCGGAATATGTCTCGGCATGCAGGTGACCGTCATCGAATATGCCCGCGACGTTCTCGGATTCAAAGACGCTACGAGCGGAGAATTTGCGCACACAGAACACACCGTTATCGACATAATGCCCGACAAAAAAGGCAAGAAACTCGGCGGAACTATGAGACTCGGCTCTTATCCCTGCGCCGTCAGAGACGGAACGAAAATCAAGGAAGCGTACGGCTCTAATCTCATTGAAGAACGTCACCGCCACAGATACGAGTTCAACAACGAGTATCGCGAAGCCCTTGAAAACGGTGGTCTTGTGATAAGCGGCACGTCCCCCGACGGACACATAGTCGAAACCGTCGAAGTGAAAGACCACCCGTTCTTCGTCGGCGTGCAATTCCACCCCGAATTTACGTCTCGTCCCGAAAACGCAAACCCGATTTTTGCCGCCTTTGTCAAAGCGGCTCTCGACAACGTTCGATAAGCAGCAAAACAATACATATCGTTCATCCTACGCGTGCGCATATATGCGTGCGCGTTTTTTTGGATTGCAAAAGACAAAAAGCACCCCGAAAACGCTTTTCTAAATGCGCAAAATCGTTTATAATCTATCCGTAACTACGAAAAACGCGAGTTTTTTCTTTCAAATCACTATTTCAAGGAGCGTTTATGAAAAATCAGACCATTCTCGTACTCGATTTCGGCGGACAATACAAAGAGCTTATCGCCCGCACCGTCAGACGCATGCACGTGTTTTCAGTCGTTGAACCGGCAAACATTTCCGAGCAGAGATTGAAAGAGATCAACCCTATCGGCATCATCTTCACCGGCGGCCCGAACAGCGTGTATCTTGACAATTCGCCAAAATGCGCAGACTACGTTTTCGACTTCGGCGCGCCGATTTTGGGCATTTGCTACGGCATGCAATACGTTGCTCACAAGTTTGGCGGCATCGTCAAGGAAGGTAGTGTGCGCGAATACGGTCAAACGCTCGTGCATATCGGCGACAGCGTGATTTTCGACGGTCTTGACAAAGACGAAAATATGCTCATGAGCCACACCGACTACGTTGCTAAAGTCCCCGACGGATTCAAGGTGATTGCCACTACCGACAACTGCCCTTGCGCCGCTTTTGAAAATGCAGACAAAACAGTGTTCGGCGTGCAATTCCACCCCGAAGTGGAACGCTCCACTCACGGTGAAAAAGTGCTTGAAAACTTCGTTATTAACGTTTGCGGTGCAAAAAGAGACTACTCTCTCGATGATTATATCGAGACGCAAATCAAAGCAATCCGCGAGCAAGTCGGAGACAAACGCGTGCTTCTCGGTCTTTCGGGCGGCGTGGACAGCTCTGTGGTTGCCGCGCTCATAAGCAAGGCTATCCCAGATCAACTTCTCTGCGTGTACGTCGATCACGGCTTTATGCGCAAATACGAGACAGAACAAATCAAAGACGCTTTCAAGGATATGCCGCTCACTCTCGAAGTGGTTGACGCGGGCGAACATTTCCTTTCAAAACTCAAAGGCGTGGTCGAACCGGAACAAAAACGCAAAATCATCGGCGCGGAGTTTGTCAAAACGTTTGCGGACGTTGCAACCGCGCACAAAGGCTATGACTTCCTTGCGCAAGGCACGATCTACCCCGACGTCATCGAATCGGGCGCAAACAACTCTGCAAACATCAAGAGCCACCACAACGTCGGCGGCCTGCCAAAAGATATGCCGTTTATCGGTCTTGTCGAACCCTTGCGCGGTCTTTTCAAAGACGAAGTGCGCATCATCGGCAAAAAACTCGGCCTTCCCGACACTCTCGTCAACCGTCAGCCCTTCCCCGGACCGGGACTTGCAATCAGAACTATCGGCGAAATCACCAAGGACAAACTTGAAATTCTCCGCGATGCAGACGCAATCCTTCGTGAAGAGATCCTTGCAAGCGGAATAAAAACCGACCAATACTTTGCCGTCATCACGGACACCAAGTCCGTCGGCGTCATCGGCGACTACCGCAACTACGGCTACGTCATCGCCTTGCGTGCGGTCACTACATCCGACTTTATGACTGCCGAATACACTCGTATCCCCTACGACCTTCTCACCAAAATCTCATCGAGAATCGTCAACGAAGTCAAAGGCGTCAGCCGTGTCGTGTATGATGTGACGGGGAAACCCCCTGCCACAATCGAATGGGAATAGAAAACGCGCTAAATAGCGCCTAACTGCGGCAGGCACGGCTTGTCCCAAAATCACGTTCTTGTACGCTAGGTTTTGGTACAAGCCGTGCCTTTCTTGTTATGCATCTATTTATCGCGTTTTTACAATTAAATTAATAATTAATAATGAATAATTAAAGCCTTATCCAAAAGTCTGTGCGGGCGTACTTATAAACGGACTGTGCGACTTCGAAGACGTGACAATACCGCCGACCGCGAGCTTGTGGAGCGGTCTTTTAATGTACACTCATTCAAGGGACACTTATTCACGGACTGTGCAGCTTAAAAGACGGAACACGAGCCGCAACGGCGGCGAGCAAATAAGCGCCGAGCTTGGCGGTTGTACAAGAATGCGTGGCACTGTGTTGCGCAAGCCGCCACGCAGGCGAAGTGGCATAATAAGGGCACGACACTTGTCTATGCGAGTGCCGCCTGTCTTCCCCGCGAGCGACGGATAACATGGTAGAGAAAGCACTCTATACGAGTGGTGGAAGAAATACCGGCGCGGTCCGGAAAGATGGGGCATTTCTATTTAGGGT
>ENA-USUJ01002128-USUJ01002128.1-human-gut-metagenome-genome-assembly--contig:-NODE-2128-length-15521-cov-3.972222_pt1 | contig 15521 bp, 10 predicted proteins | sample MGYA00250061_ERZ773398 | MGnify/ENA primary metagenome ERZ773398 (study PRJEB29103, sample SAMN06111992) | human gut metagenome | biome: human gut; feature: ankylosing spondylitis patient; material... | reverse complement strand
GATGCCTGTTAGAAGAACTCAAAATTGGTTACCAAGTATTTTCAATGATTTCTTTGATAACGATTGGATGGAAAAAGCCAATGCAACCGCTCCGGCTATCAACGTGCTGGAAACGGAAAAGGAGTACAAAGTAGAATTGGCTGCTCCGGGAATGACCAAAGATGACTTCAACGTTCATATCGACGAAGACAACAATCTGGTTATCAGCATGGAAAAGAAGACTGAAAACAAGGAGGAAAAGAAAGACGGTCGCTATCTGCGTCGCGAATTCTCATACTCTAAGTTCCAACAGACCATGATATTGCCGGACAATGTGGACAAGGAAAAGATTGCAGCACAAGTAGAAAATGGTGTGCTGAACATCAATCTACCGAAGTTCTCAGCCGAAGAAAAACAGAAGAACAAGAAATCTATTGAAGTGAAATAAGGTTTCCGGTGAACCCAACAGATGTATTAACCAGAACGGGCAACCTCTCTTACGAGAAGCTGCCCGTTTCTTTTTATATCTCCGGATGTATTTATTTCGCCTTACGCGTTCCTTTCAGAAAGCGATTGGTCAGCCATTTGCGTACCGGTTCGTCATAGAGCTTCAGACAGGCATAAGCAAGAACAAAAGCTCCGACAAAGGTCAGTATCATATAAGGAAGACCTTCGGTGATGGTCGCATTATTATTGCATGCCCAAGCTGTATATGTGTATATCAGCGGATAATGAGTGATATAAACGGGATATGAGATATCGCCCAAGAACTTACAGATACCTACAGAGCGTTTTCCCGTTACTTTGCCACCGGCTCCCATCGAAACAATGACCGGGAAGATAAAGATAATGCAAAGTGCCTCGTAGAGTCCGTTCATCCAGAAACCATCTTCACCGCCAATACGGGGAACGGAAAGAACTATCACAATCATCAGGCTACACCACCAGAATGCGCGTTTCTTTACCCGTATGAGCCAGCCTAAGCGTGAAAGCAGCAAACCTGCAAAGAACGGATAGAGCAAACGAACGAAGCCCACATACTGCTGTTCCCAATTCAATGCCCATCCGCCCACGATATCACCATTGGGTGCCGTAAGACAGAGATGCAAGGTGGCACAGGCGGCCAGAAAAACAAGGATGGACAAGGCAACCTTGTTGAACTTACGAACAAACAGTGCGTACAGGATATTGCCGATATATTCATAATAGAGTGACCATGCCGGCCCATTCAACGGGTGCATTTCCGTCCACCCGCGAATGTCCCACTTCAAAGGAAGGGGAAGCAGCGTACAGCCATAGAGCATGATTATCAGAACTGTTCCTACCGATACATTATCCATATTGGGAAAACAGGGGGATTTCTGTAGGAAAAAGAAAAGGGCACCGATAATGCTACCCATAATTACCATAGGATGCAGGCGGATCACACGGCGTTTGAAGAAAGTGCCGATACTCATCCTGTTCCAGCGGTCATCATAGGCATAACCGATTACAAAGCCCGAAAGCATAAAGAAGAAGTCGACGGCAAGATAGCCGTGATTAATGATTTGTGCGAGATGGTTGCCACCCGAATGTGCTTCAAGAAGATGGAAAGCTACGACCATAACAGCTGCCACTCCACGCAATCCATCCAGGATTTCATAATGCGGCTTAGAGGCGAGATAAGTTGTCTGCGTGTTCATTAGGATATCAGATATAATTAATTTGGATGCAAAAGTAGGATAAAATGTGGAATAATCCACGCAATTGTACATTGAATTGTACAGTCCTGATTTGGCTTCTCTAATAGTGGAATCGTTAGTTTTGCTATCAAAATACAAGATGACTATCAACTTTAAAAAAGGAAATATGAAAGAAGAGAGAAAAGCAAAGTATGTGACTCCGCAAATAGAGATCATAGAAATGGAAAGTGAGGGTGTAATGGCATTGAGCAATATGCCCGGTGGTAACCCTGGTATGCCTGGTGGACGTAGTTCCCGAAGATCTACCCAACGCTATAGTTCAAGTAGCATAAGCGAATTGGAAGACTTGATAAACGATATACTAACCTTTGAAAAATAAAACTATGAAAATAAATAATGTGATACCTTTCTTTGCAGTATTCCTGTTGATATTAATGGGATGTACTCAGGATGAAGTTATAAAAGAGGATACTTCCGTCGGGGGAAAAGAAAAAATATCCGTTACCGTTACCCAAGGCGGAGCCATCACCCGTATAAGCCATGAAGATGACGGTGCTAACGGCCTGATACTAAAGTGGACGGCAAACGATGCCTTTAAACTTTATGGCACTACGACTGAGGTCTTTACCACGACAGGACCTACTGATGGTGATGGCAAGATTGCTACTTTCACAGGAAATGCGGTTGAGGATGCCCAGCATGCTTTCTTTCCTGCATCAAAAGCCGAGAAAAGATGGGAGGATTGCCACTTTAATGTTATAGGGCAGGTTATCGATGCAAACGCTCCTTTTGCCCATCTATCCGGTTACAACTTTATGACTGCACAGACTACTGCCTCCGGTACGGAGATTTCGGAAATAAGCTTTAAGCATAAAATAGCTGTTCTGAAGTTTGAGGTAACTCTTCCTGATGGTATTGTTCCTAAATACATCACCCTAAGCACACAGGATGATGCCGGTATAGCCATCTCCCAGAAAGCAAGCGATGAAAGCAACGTCACTACTGCCAAACAGCTTACTGCGGCTATATCCGGTGCCAGTAGCGAAAACTTCACTGCTTACATGGCCATTCTTCCATCCACATTGAAAGAGAAGCTGGCTCTTGCCGTGACAGGCGACGACGGGATGGTTTATAGTTACACGGTTTCTTTCAATGGAGATTTTCCTTATGAGGCAGGCAAGGTTTATAATTCGGAGCTTACTTTTGGGGGAATAGAAGGTGGTTATGGGACTGCTGCTATATTCGATAATGATGTAATAGGCAACACTTGGAATCAGAGTGATAATAAAGGTAGTACGAAAGATAACCCTTACTTGATAGAGAGTGTCGGACACTTGAAATATTTAATTGAACAAGTAGAAGCGGGAAAAACCTACGTAGATAAGTTCTTTAAATTAACTACTGATATAAAAGTCACGGCTGATACATGGACGCCAATAGGGATTTCATCTGCCAAGCCTTTTAGTGGAAACTTTGATGGTGGCGGACATACCATAAGCGGCGAATTAAAGGGAAGTTTTTCTAATGATTTAAAGTACTTCGGCTTCTTTGGTTACCTGACAACTACAAGTAGCATGTTGATAGAAAATATCCATATAGCGGCTAATGTTACATGGTCCTTTGCATCACCTGAAGGAACAAGCACTTCATCTTTTGGTGTAGGTGGTGTCATTGGAAGTGGATCTACGCAGAAAATTACAGTTCACAATTGTACAATGTCGGGAGAAATGAAAATATCAAACGGAAGCCTTGGCTATGGAAACCTATACATAGGCGGTATCATTGGATATACAACTGGTACTTTCAAAAACTGTTCTGCAATAGGGAAAATCAATGTAAGTTGTAAAGGTCAAATGGTTATGATTGGAGGGATAGTGGGAGGAAACTACTCTACCACAAATGAAACTAAACATTGTATAAGTACTTCTTCCATTACACTTTCTAATACAGAACATTCAAATACGAATTATGCCATATCGGTAGGTGGAATTGGCGGAGATATTGGCGGAAAGATTCTGGGATGCTGCAATCAAGGCTCCATAACCGGACATAGTCTCTCTTCTGTTGATGTTGGAGGAATTGCCGGATTTGCTGAATTAGCAAAATGCCATCTTAACCGGAATCTAACGACAGATTTTAGTGTTACTTCCGGAGAAACTGTAAGACTCGGGTATTTGATAGGCCTTCTTAAAAACAGTACTGTTTATTCCTGCAATGAAAGTGTTGGTGAACAATCCCAATGGATTGGAAGCAATCCTGCCTGGACACCCACTATTGACGATGAAAGCGCACATTAACCCAAAAATCTCCTGTCCCAAATAACAGGAAATTCATCAAATTACCGGGAGTTTAGAAAAGAATATGATAACTCCCGGTAATAAACATCCTTATTATCAGTTTTCTAACATTTTCAAATTATCGTTTTATTAACCCACCCATTTTACTTATATTTGAGACCTATACAAGTATCCTAAACAAAATGAACAAGTATTTTATATTCCCGCTAATCATTCTCGTATCCGGCATAGTAAGCTGCAACAAGCCGCCAGGCAACGCCCATCCTCCTGCGCAATTTCATGCAGACAGTATAGCCATACTGGCAAAAGCCAATCAGTTCCGGCTGGACAAAGAATATGACAACGCTATTTCCCTACTCGACTCCGCCTTCCTGCTACCAGTCAAAAGCGACCAACACCCCAACGGACTATCTCCTGACGACGCCCGCCGTCTGATGTCCTATGCAATCAGGCACTTAATGTTCGCATACAATCATTCCCGAAGAATAGCCGAAGGACACGAGCACTTCCTCCGGCTCAAGGAAATGAACCACCCGATACTATCCAATCATTGCCAACGCGAGATTTTGGTATGCGACGCACAAATGTTGCAAACCCTCGGCCGCCGTGCCGAAGCCTGCCAACTCCTCGACCAAGCCATGAGCATAAATGAAAATGATGATCCTTCCAGTGAACTCTTTTGCACCATAGCCGCCGGAATCACCTATATGGCCGTCGACTCCACCGAAACACGAGCAGAACCCGCCTTGCTGCGAGCCGCCGAAGCTATGAGAAACGGAGCATACGACGACACCGGACTCTATCCGCAGGCCATGGCTAATCTGGCAAACATCTACATCCGGAAGAATGAGTTCCAGAAAGGCATCAGCCTCTGTCAGGAAGTCATGGAACAAAGCAATAAATCGCAGAATCCGCGTGGGGCAATGCTCGCCGCAATCAACCTGTGCGGCAATTACACCGAACTAAACTTCTTCGACAGAGCCTTGCATTACAACAATGAAGGACTCCGCCTGTTCCGTGAAGATAACGAGACCTGGGGTATGGCGGCAAGCCTGTACGAAAGGAGAGCCCTGATTTATAAAAGAATGGGCCTCATCGACTCAGCCTTCCTCGCGCTCAACCTTGCCGACAGCTTCTACATCAGAGCCACCAATCCGCGCGGACAAATACGTGTAAAAATGGAAAAGCTGGATGCCAAAGCCCAGTTCCCGGACTCCCTGCCGAAAGTCCTGACGCACTATGAAGAAATAAAAGATAAAGTGCCCGGCTATATGCTGCTGGATTATTACATGGGTTACGGAAATGCCATGTACAGGGCCGAAAAATACCAAGAAGCCATCCCGTTGCTTGAAAAAGCCGTCAGCTTATCCAAAGCCCGCGGAGATATGGAAACCGAAAATCACAACAACCGGTTACTGCTCGACAGCTACCACCGTACCGACAGGATGAAAGCTGCAAAAGAACTGCTCCCCCGCTATAATATGATTATCGACTCTGTAATTCATGGGAAATCCATTCGTGAATCCATAGCCTCGCATATACGTTACGAGACGGAGAAGGTGGAACAGGAAAATAGTCTGCTCACGGCAGGTATAGCCTTGCGCAACAGTGTTATCCGTACATATACCATCGGCACAATTGCATCCATCCTCTTTATCCTGCTCCTGGCTACCTGGTTCTGGAACAGACACCGATCTCTGAAATTACATCATCAACTGGACGAAAAGGAACTCGAAATCACCTCCATTCGCCTGGATAAAAAGGAAAAGGAATTGAAAAGAATTCTTGAATCACGCCATGAACTTCATGAACACAACCAGGAACTGCTTCGGCAACTGGCTGAAATACAAACCTCAAACCAATCCGGTAGCGAACTCAACAAGCTTATGGAAACTCTGTCTCCCACCATGCTGACGCCTAAAGAAGAAGCTGAATTCCGTGTCGCCTTCTCCGGCATTTATTCTACGGCACTTATCCGCCTGCGCGATGTGTGTCCCAATATCACCAAGAATGAAGAATTGCTGTGTATGCTCATCCTACTCAATCAAAGCACCGAAGAGATAGCCCGGATATTAGGTATAGCCTCCGCCAGCGTCACCAGGATACGTTATCGGTTAAGGCCGAAACTCAATATCCCGGAGAAAGCTTCGCTGGATGCGGAGATCAAAAGGATTATGAAAGAGTAATCTCAACTACTCTTTCTATAACTCCTCACTGCCCACAAATTAAAGAACACCGCAAAGGTCGTCAATGCTCCCAACTGTGGAAGTAACTCCACAATGCCACCACCCCGCAGGTAAATGGTACGCATCACCTCTACAAAGTATTTCAGCGGATTGAGCGCAGCAATCAGTTGTGCCCACTCCGGCATACTGTGTACGGGAGTGAACAAGCCGCTCATCAGCATCAGTATCAGCATAAAGAACCACATGACGAACATGGCCTGCTGCAACGTAGCGGAATGATTGGAAATCACCAGACCGAATCCGGAGACTACAAACAGGAAGACCACTGCAAAAAGATATATCGTCACAAAATGCCCCACAGGAAGAATGCCATAGAGCAGCCATGCCAAAAAGAAACATATCGTAAGCACAATGAAACCTATCAGCCAATAAGGTATCAGCTTGGCAAGAATAAACGTCAGTTTGGAGACAGGCGTTACATTGATCTGCTCGATAGTGCCCACTTCTTTCTCACCTACCACATTGAGCGCCGGAAGAAAACCGCAAATCATTGTCAGCAACATCACCATCAATGCCGGAACCATAAAGAGCTTGTAGTTCAGGTTCGGGTTATACAGATTCTGCGTTGAAATGCCAATCCGGGGCAATCCCATCCCGGCAGACATTGCCTTTGTCGGTGATTCCGATTGCAACTCACGGGTATAGTCATTAATGATGGAAGACAGGTACGAGCCGCCCAATCCTCCCTTTGTACCGTTCACCGCATTGACGGCAACCAGCAGGCGGGGGCTGTTACCCGTCACCCAGCTCTTCTCAAAATCGCGGGGAATTTCCAGGATAATATCTGCCGAACCGATTTCGATGGAGCGCAATCCTTCATTGTAGGTATCAGGAAGGGCCGTTGTACGGAAATAGGTGGATGCACCGATCTTATCCACAAGGCGGCGCGAAAGGACGCTGTGGTCATTATCCACAATGTTCAGGTTAATGTTCTTTATCTCCAGATTTGCCGCCCAGGGCATCAGTATCATAATCATGCAAGGGAAGATAAGAATCATCTTCGGCAGGAACGAGTTACGGAGCAACTGCTTGAATTCTTTTTCTATCAGAAACTTTATCATACCACCACTCTCCTATTCTAATCGGTTCTTAAACTTCTTGAAACTAACCGTAATCAACGCAACCGCCATTACAGCAAGAATACTGACTTCCATCAATACCAACGAAATGTCTACTCCTTCGATCATCAGCTTCCGCACAGCCTGAATGTACCAGCGGGCAGGAAGCACGGCCGAAATACCTTGAAGCAGCAAGGGCATGCTCTCTATGGGGAATATCATACCGGAGAGCAGCATGGTAGGCATCATCAGTATCAATCCCGATGCAAGCATGGCAGCAACCTGCGTCCGCGTCACCGAGGATATCAGCAAGCCCAGAGCCAGGGAAACGAAGATAAAGAGCAGTGATACCACAATCAGCCAGAACAAGCTACCCGCCACAGGAACATCGAGCACATAGACGGACAACAGCAAAATCGTTGTCAGGTTGACAAACGAAAGCACAAAGTAAGGAACCGCCTTGGCAAGAATAATGAATAGCGGCTTCACCGGAGAAACCAACAGTATCTCCATCGTTCCCGTCTCCTTCTCCCGGACAATGGATATGGAAGTCATCATGGCACAAATCAACATCAGGATTAGTCCCATCACGCCCGGCACAAAGTTGTAGGCGCTCTTCATCTGCGGATTATAGAGCAGCTTCACTTCGGGAACAATAGTGGAAACCTGCATTCCCGCCGGAAGCATTTCGCGTCCGGCAGAGGATATGATGTTGGCGGCATAACCGGTCTGTGTGGTTGCCGTATTGGGGTCGGTAGCGTCGGCCACCAACTGTACACAAGCATCTCCGGTATAAACATGATTCGCGAATTGCTCGCTGAAGATGACTGCCAGGTCAATGTCTCCCCGTCTGAAAGACTTTTCAACCTCGTCCGGAGTATTCAGATTCGTGGTGACGGAGAAATATTCACTCGCATCCAGACGGTCGATAATGCGCCGGGTGACAACATCGTTCGACGGGTCGAGAATGGCGACACGGACATTCTTCACTTCCGTGGTTATGGCAAAGCCGAAAAGGATAATCTGCACCACAGGCATACCCAGCAGTATCAGCATGGTTCGCCTGTCACGGAAGATATGGAAGAATTCCTTTCGGACAAAAGCTATAAATTGTTTCATTGTTCTTACTAATTATGTTATGAATCGGCTAATCCGCCGTACGCACCGCCTCCCGTGCCAACTGCTGGAAAACATCATCCATCGTAGCAACTTTAAATTGCCGTTTCAGTTCATCGGGCGTATCGAGAGCACGGATTACGCCATCCACCATGATAGAGATACGGTCGCAATACTCGGCCTCATCCATGAAGTGGGTGGTGACAAAGACAGTGATTCCCCGGTCGGCAGCCTGATAAATAAGCTCCCAGAACTGGCGACGGGTAGCAGGATCCACCCCACCCGTCGGCTCATCCAGAAAGACGATCTTCGGTTCGTGAAAGATGGAAACGGAGAAAGCAAGTTTCTGTTTCCAGCCCAGCGGCAGACTTTTTACCAGCGTATCACGTTCGGCACTCAGCCCGATGCGTTCCAGAAGTTCATCGGTCTTGCGGGCTATTTCATCTTCTGCCATGCCGTAAATCCCGGCAAACAGCCGGATATTCTCCCACACTTTCAGGTCTTCGTAAAGAGAAAACTTCTGGCTCATATAGCCGATATTCTTTTTCACATCCTCCGTCTGGGTAGCAACATCGAAACCGGCTACGCGGGCCGTGCCTCCTGTGGGATGGCTCAATCCGGTAAGCATGCGCATGGCAGTAGTCTTTCCGGCACCGTTGGCACCCAGGAAGCCGAATATCTCGCCACGATGGACTTTGAAAGAGATATGATCCACTGCCGTGAAATTGCCGAAACGTTTGGTGAGCTTATCCACTTCGATGACATACTCATCTTTCTGTTCCACCTTGCCATGTTCCAGCCCCGGCGGACAGAGAATGCTTGCGAACTGGTTCAGAATACGTTCCGGAGTATCTATCCCGTGTATCTGTCCCTCATTGATAAAGGCAATGCGGTCACATTGACGTGCCTCATCAATAATAGGCGTAGAGGCTATGATGGTGATGCCCTGTTCCTTCAACCGGCGAAGCATCCCCCAAAACTCCTTGCGGGAAACAGGATCGACTCCTGTTGTCGGCTCGTCGAGGAAAAGCACATCCGGTTTATGGATAAGCGCACAACTCAACGCCAGTTTCTGCTTCATGCCTCCGGACAAAGCTCCAGCACGGCGTTTGCGGAAAGGCTCTATCTGCTGGTAGATATCCTTCACCAATTCATAATTCTCCTCAATGGTGGTATGGAAAACAGTAGCAAAGAAGTTCAGGTTTTCTTCTACCGTCAAGTCCTGATAGAGGGAGAAGCGTCCCGGCATATAGCCTACGCGACGACGAATTTCTTTATAATCCTTCGCTATATCCAGACCGCACACCGAAGCATTTCCACTATCAGGAAGCAGCAAGGTGGTGAGGATACGGAAAAGAGAAGTCTTCCCCGCCCCGTCAGGCCCGATAATGCCGAACAACTCTCCGGAAGAAACCGTCAAGGAAACACCCTTCAACGCCTCCACCGCCCCATATTTCTTGGTAACGTTATCTACAACAACCGCATGTTCCATAAATTAATCACTAATCACTAACCGTTAATCACTAAACTCCACTCCCCCGTACATGCCTATCTTCAACAGCCCGTCATTGTGCACGGCAATCTTCACGGCATACACCAGATTGGCACGTTCATTCTTAGTCAGGATAGTCTTCGGGGTAAATTCCGAGGTATCCGAAATCCAGGTTACTACGCCCGGATACTGCTTGTGCTCATCAGTGCCGTAATCGGAGAAGACGGTTACTTTCTGTCCCAGCTTTACCTGCGACAGTTGTTCGGAGGTGATGTAAGCACGAAGATACATCTGCTCCGTATCGGCCACTTTGAAAAGCGGAGTGCCCATAGCTGTCAATTCTCCCGCTTCGGCGTACTTTGCCAGTACAGTGCCGGTTATCGGAGAGGTGATGTGGCACTTCTTCAACTGGTCTTCCACCTGTGCCACCTGAATACCGACGGATGAACTTTGCCACGTCAGGCTCTGGTGACTGTTGGACAAAGTAGAGTTCTGCGCAACAAGTTGCTTGCGGAGCACTTCAAGCTGATCTTCCGCATCATCCAGTTGTTTCTGGTTTGCCGCACCTACCTTTAGTAAGTTCGCCACACGGTTCCGTTCGCGTTGGGCGGCAGATATTTGTTCTTTGGTGGCTGCTACCTGTTTCAGGATATCAGGGCGCTGTTCTTCGACGGATTTAATACTCGCCTCCAGTTGCAGCTTCTTCAGGTAGAGCTGTACGGTATCTACTACGCCGACTTCTTCACCGGCCTTCAGCAACATTCCTTCTTCAATATCGAAATAAAGCAGGCGGCCCGATGCTTCGGCAGATACAAGCACTTCCGTAGTCTCAAACGTTCCTGTTGCATCATATTTCGGGGCACCGTTTCCACAAGCGGAAAAGAGGGCCAATAGGGAACAAAGTCCCAGTAAATTCCTTGATTTCATAATAATCTATATTTTTATGCCTTTAATTATTCAATGTATATTTCAGGTTCCAGATGTTCATCAGTAACTGCACCTCATGCAAAGCCTTGGTTTGACGTGCCAGATTCTCGGCTGTGATTTCACGAAGCATATCGGTTACGGTCAGCGTACCGTTCTCCACTTTAGCCTCGGCGGCCTTGCGGATGTTGACACGCAAACGGATAATCTCATCATCATCCACCATCTGCCGGCGCATGGACTGGATGGCCGAGCTTTGTTGGGTAGATTCCAGGTTGGTATTGAACAGGAACACATCGCGGCTGGTCTCCAACTTACGGCGGTTGTTATCTATCAGCCTCCGATCATTGCGCAACGTGTAGAGGCTACCGAAGTTCCACGACATACGGACTCCCGCTACATAGTATGCGGAGAAATCATCTTTCAGCATATTCAATCCCGGATTTCCGTAAGCTCCCTGCACGAACAGCCCGAAGCGGGGACGGAAGCGCGTCTTCAATGAAGATTCCTGTACGTTCAATTGCCCGCCTTGGGCATCGAACCAGCGAAGTTCCGGACGGTTGTTCACCAATGAAGTAGATTCAAAAGTATCAGCAGGCTTCTCCAATGTAGTTCCGGAAGCGATTTCCTTTCCTATAAAGATAGAGAGCATACTCAGATAGGCCTGCCGCGAAGATTCTAACTCAATGCGTTTCTGCTTCGTGTTCAATATCTCCACGCTTACGGCATCCAGATCGCTCTGATTGGCAATGCCGTTTGCCATATAGTTGGACACTTGCTGATGAGTGCGTCCCAAGTCTTCCTGCAAAAGTTGATTCTGTTTCAACTGTTCGTCCAGCAACAGGATGCCGAAATATAGCTGATTCACACGATCATTCAGCGCATACATATCTACTTCCTGCTTCCCACGGTCTATCTCCGAAGTAGCCCGGGTCAGTTGCTTTTTGGAACGGATATCTCCACCGTCCCAGATGTTCTGCGACACTTCCAGCATCACCTGATACTGATCTTTGGGCATACTTTTTATATCGATTCCCGGAACGTCCACCGGCAGCTTTGTAACATCACTTTGATAGGTTGCTTTTCCTGAAAGGGTGAATTGTGGCAGATAGCCTTTTCCGGCATTCTCCAGGTTATACTCCTGCGCTTTCTCTATCAGACCGTATTGCCGCACCAGCGGATAATTGGTCTGTGCCGAGTGTTGGCATCCCTCCAGCGTGAGCTGCGCATGTGCCAGCATTGCCGCAAGGACAAAGGAAAAAGAGAGAATAGTTCGTTTCATTTCCATATACATTTCTTGTTTATTTCTTGTTATGTTTATAGGACGCAAAGATAGAGCTTAAAAGTATATGGATACATTCTATTTGTGCGTTATGATGTTCCATTTATCCGATCATCAGTATAAAAAGATAAGAAAACCCATTGTTTTCTTATCTTTGCCACAGATATAGATAAGTTAAAGGAGGAAAAGGATATGGAAAAGAGCAAACCTATGGAGCTTGGACTTGGCGAGCTGCTGAGCAATCAAAACATCGTAAACAACAACAGTTTCCGCTTTATCAACCGTGACCTCGGCATTGTCATCAGCTTTGCCCAAATGGATAGTATCCTCTTTAGCACAGGGAGGCCCTATCGCGCCAAAGAAAGCAGAATCATCCGGATACTGAAAGGTGAAGCACGGATTTCCATCAATCTGATAGAATATAAGGTAAAGGAACCAATGATTATTATCAGTCCTTGCAACTCACTAATAGAAATTATAGAAATCAGCGAGGATTATGACTTTCAGGTCATTGTTCCCGATAATAACTTTTTGCCCATCGCACAGGGAGGCGCACTGACGGATTCGTACACAAAGCATGGCATTTTCATTTTGCCCACAGAGGAAGAATTACCGCAAATCGATGCTTTCTTTTCAATGATATGGGACGCTGTGCACAAAGTGCCATTCCGCCGGGAAGTGGTACAACACTTGATTATGGCATTACTCTATAATATAAGGTATATACATGCAAAGAACGAAGAGTCCGCCCCATTGCAGCTCTCACGCCAGGAAGAAGTATTCCGCCGCTTCATCGGGTTGGTTAATGAACACAGCAAACGTGAACGTAACATCAGTTTCTATGCAGATAAACTTTGTCTGACTCCTCATTATCTGAGTACGGTTATTCGTGAAGTAAGCGGGCAGACGGTAATGCAGTGGATTAACCAAGCCGTTATTCTTGAAGCAAAAGTGCTGCTGAAACACAGCGACTTGTTGGTATTCCAAATCTCGGATGAACTGGGATTTCCCAATCCGTCATTCTTCAGCAAATTCTTTAAACGGATGACGGGGATGACACCGGCGGAATATCAAAAGAAACGCCACACCTAAGCGGGGCTGAAAATGAGAAACTTTCATCTTATAACAAGATGATACGCTTCTGCATAATATCCACCAATTGCGCTTTCAACAACTTGGCATTGATAGGCTTGGGCATATATCCATCGAATCCGCTTTCCATCACTTTCTGTTCATCCGAAGCATAGGCAAAGGCTGTAACGGCAATGATAGGAATCTTTGCGGAATACTTGCGGATCTCCCGGGTAGCCTCATACCCATCCATTACAGGCATATTGATATCCATCAATACAATCTGAGGATTATGTTCCCGGAACATCTCTACGGCCTCCATACCATCCCAGGCATGAATCAAATGATAGTCGTATCTCAAGATGGATTCAAAAAGCTTATAATTGCTTGCATTATCTTCTGCAACCAGTATGGTCAATTTGTTTCTTTCTATCGAAACGGGTTGAATATCTTTGGGCATCTGTTTCTTGTCTTCCTTCACAGCCGGTTTGTAGGGAAGCGTAAACCAGAAAGTAGAGCCTTTACCCTCTTCCGATTCCACACCGATTCTGCCACCCATACGTTCTATCAGTGTTTGGCAGATAGAAAGCCCCAATCCGGTTCCCTGGGCAAAAGAGTTCAGCTTGACGAAACGCCCGAAAATGTTTTGTTGCTTATCCTTCGGAATTCCACATCCGGTATCGGCTACATAGAAATACAACTCATTCTCCCGCATTTCATAGCCAAAACGAATGCTGCCTTTTTCGGTAAACTTAATGGCATTTGTCACAAGGTTAATCATCAATTGGGACAAACGGTTCTTTTCCGTATAAGCCATACATGGCCCGGCAGGTTCCACAAACTCCAGTTTCACCGCATCCGTCTTCACTCTCAACAAGAAACCACGCTCCAGTTCCCTCATCAACTCATTCAGTTCGATATTAGAGTAATTCAACTCCAACGTTCCCGCCTCAATCTTCGACAAATCAAGAATATCACTGATGAGTTGCAGCAATAAAGTATTATTGTTTTCGATGATGCTGACATATTCCTGTTTTTCCTCTTCTTCCTCGGTAGACGCCAATATCCCCGAAAAACCGACAATAGCATTCAACGGGGTGCGGATTTCATGGCTCATATTAGCCAGGAAGGCCGACTTTAAGCGATTGGATTCTTCGGCAAGGTCTTTGGCTGTTGTAAGTTCCTGCTCCATTTTCTTCCGGTTGGTGATGACAAGCGACGAGCCTACCAGTGTCAATGGCTTTCCATCTTCGTCACGAGCTTCTACGGCAGCCTGTGCTTCCACCCACTCCACCTTGTGCAGGTTGTTTTTCTGCACATTGACGATGCGGTATTCTTCTTTCACTTTTTCCGCCCGTCCTTCTATCAAGTCCCGGTAGGCCTGTTTCACCCGTTCACGGTCTTCCTTGAAGATTTTTGAGAAATACTGAGAATCGGGCACAGATAGTTGTGAATCTTCTACCTCCTGTTCGTCAGTACTCAGTTCAATCGGTCTATTGATATCACACAGGATTGTTTTGCTCTTCAGATCCCACTTCCAAGGTACGATGTTGGCAACATCAAGAGCCATCGCCAGTTTGCTGTTGGTAGCACTCAACTTTTGCTGTGCTTTGTGCAGTTCTGTGCTGTTCAGGCAGAAGATATCAATCATATTTCCCTGATGGGTTCCTTTCAATACCACATCGTAAAAAGTATCGATGGCTTTAAAGTAGTAAGGGAATGTGATGGCTCTTTTCTCCGTCAACGCCATCTTTGTAAAATGCAGGAATTCGGGCATGGATTCCGGGAATATTTCACTTCCTTTTCTGCCTATGACCTCTTCCTTACGATAAAAATGTTTCTCAAATTCCGAATTTACATTCCGATAAATCAATTCGATGGGATTACCGTTCTTATCGGTCACCAACTCTTCCTGCATATAGAGTATGGGCATATTGTTCACCAACATCTTATAAGTAGCCATTGCATCTATCTCGTTCTGTTGTGCTTTCTTCAATGCATTCAAGTTGCGAATACGATACAGGAAGAGCAGTGTAATAAGCAAAATAGAGAAAAGAGTTCCCAAGATAAAATATCGGTAATGCTCCCAAAACGTAGGCGGTTTATTCAGGAAACGGGTATTGGCAGGACACGTGGAAAGAGAAAGCCCGTCACGTACCAGTATTTCATAATTAATAACAGGCGCCCCGTCTGTGGGGATATAGCAAGGAATATAGCGTGCCTGTTTGTCTTTCAACACATCCGAAATGGTTTGAATCAATGCCGCATCATAACGATCCTGATTGTAAGTATATCCACCCAGCATACCTTCTTTTCCACTTGCTATATTTACCATACTCAAAGAAAAGATAGGAACGGAAGTAGCAGCTATAAG
>ENA-USUJ01002116-USUJ01002116.1-human-gut-metagenome-genome-assembly--contig:-NODE-2116-length-15591-cov-4.522431_pt1 | contig 15591 bp, 9 predicted proteins | sample MGYA00250061_ERZ773398 | MGnify/ENA primary metagenome ERZ773398 (study PRJEB29103, sample SAMN06111992) | human gut metagenome | biome: human gut; feature: ankylosing spondylitis patient; material... | reverse complement strand
TACACAAAGTATGCCTGCACCGCCGCTCCTCGACCTCGCACTTGCTTCGTCATTTTTGGTGCTGCGCAGTTTTGAAGCTGAGATTTTTTGTTCCTGCAAGGACAAAGTCGCTGAGCATACTGACGTATTCTCAAGGCTTTGGACGCCGCAGGGGCGAAAAAGATCGCTTCAAAACCGTATGTTTTCTTGTGTCAACCGGCCTAAGATCAGGCGGTTTTTTTCTACTTCGCGTAGCGGTTTATGAACTCGGCGCGTGTTTTTGAGTACATGATCTTCTGACTGCTGTAAAGGCCGAAGTAGCCCGAGAGCATGTACGATATGCCGCAGGCAAGCGCGAAGTACAATAGCTCGCCCGAGCCGAACAGCTCGACCGACAGGATGATCGACGCTATCGGGCAGTTTACCGCGCCGCAGAACACCGCGACGAGCGCGATCGCCGACGCGAACTGCGCCGGTATGCCAAGCAGCGGCCCGACCGTGCAGCCGAGGACCGCTCCGATGAACATCGTCGGCACTATCTCGCCGCCCTTGAAGCCGAAGCCGATGGTAACGGCGGTGAAAGCTATCTTCCATAAAAAGCCCCAGGCCGGTGCTTTGCCCTCGCCGAGGGCGGAGGCGATGATGTCGGTGCCGATGCCGTTGTAGCTCTCGTCGCCGACGATGAGCGTCAGCACGATGACGATAACGCCGCCCAAAAATGCGCGCAGATATATATTTTTGACGGTTTTGGCCGCAAATTGCTCGGTTTTGTGCATTGCAACGCAGAACACGATGCTGACCAGCGCACACACGACGGCGAGGACGCACACGCGCAGCAGCAGCCCGAACTCCAGCGGCGCGAGCGCGACAGAGTAGCGCATTGGTGCAATGCCGAACAGCAGCGACACGCCGTACGCCGTCACCGACGCGACGAGGCATGGGATCAGCCCCGAGTAATGCAGGATGCCGACCGATATGACCTCAAGCGCGAATATTGTTGCGGTCAGCGGTGTTCCGAACAGCGCAGCGAACACCGCGCTCATGCCGCAAAGCGTGACAAGGCGCATGTCCTTGTCATCAAGCTTCAGCAGCCGCCCGATGCGGTAGCCTATGCCGCCGCCGATCTGAAGCGCCGCACCCTCGCGGCCGGCCGAGCCGCCGACGAGATGAGTGATCGCAGTTGAAACGAAAATGACAGGCACAAGCATGATGGGGACCTTCTCACCGTCGTGGATCGAGTCGATAATGTTGTTTGTGCCCTCGCCCTCCATCTTGCTCACCCGATAGATCAGCGCGATCGCAAGACCGCCGATCGGCAACAGGAACACCAGCCACTGGTGCTGCGCCCTGAACGATGTTGCAAAATCGACCGTCAGGTGGAACGCGGACCCGACCAGTCCGCACACAAGCCCCGTCACCACCGACAGCAGCACCCAACGATAAAATGTTCTGAAATATTTTCCGACGCTTATCGCGCCGCTTTTAAAACTGTCCACTGTTATCCATACCTTCTTTTTAGAGGCGCATTGCCGCACCTACGGATACGCATATTGCGGTATCCCGGTGTCGAGGGTGCGGAGGAAACCGTAGTTGCCTCGCGCTTTTTTAGAGGCGCATTGAGTTTGCACTGATACGCATATCTCTGGTTGCCCGGTGTCGAGGGTGCAGAGGAAACCGTGGTTGCCTCGCGTAGCGTTAGTGCGGTGCTGAGTTTTAGGACGCACCCAATTGTCTTCCCCTTGCGGAGCTTGAGGGGAAGATACCGCTTGCGGCAGATGAGGTGTAATTATATCCGCGCCGTAGGCGCTACATTTTTTTAGAGGCGCATTTTTTTAGAGGCGCATCAACGCTGATACCGATACGTTTTTTTGCGGTTGCCCGACCGGTGGGTGCCGACGAAACCATCACAGCGGAACGGATAAATCCGTTCCCTACAAGGGTGCACCGCAAATCAAGCACCGCACTACCGGGCTGCGCGGCAGCCACGGTTTCCTCCGCAACTTCGACACCGGGATACCAGAGATATATGTATCCGTAAGTGCCCCAATTCGCCACTAAAAATATTGATTGTGCAATGGATTTTGTGATATAATTTCAAAAACGATTGCACGGAGGTGGCATATGCCCTATAAAGCGAAAAGTGACCTTACAAAAGCGGCCATAAAAAAGAGCTTTTTAGCGCTGCTGAACGAAAAGCCGATAAACCAGATCAGCGTCCGTGACATTGCCGAGGGCTGTGGCTTCAACAGAAACACGATCTACTATCACTATGACGACATTCCCTGCCTTGTCGAGGAGATCGTCATCGAAACCGCCGAAAAGATCATCAGCGATTATTCCGACTATCACTCGCTCGAAGCCTGCATTGACAAGATGGCGGAGTTTGCCCTTGAGCACAAGCGCACCGTTCTTAATATATACAACTCGTCAAACCGCAGCGTGTACGAGCTGTATCTTATGAAGGTCTGCGGCAGCGTTGTTGAAAACTATCTGCACACAATGTTCGGCGATATAAAGGCCGACCCCGAAAGCCGCGAGATACTCGTCTGGTTTTATAAGTGCGAGTGCTTCGGCCAGATCATCGACTGGCTCAACTGCGCAATGAACTACAATATATCCGAGCAGTTTTCAAAGCTGTGCAAGCTGCGCGAGGGCTTCGTGGATATTCTTGTCGAACGCTGCCGAATCGAATAGTCTGCCGTCAATAACCGATGTTTTTCCTGATCCTGTTGAAATGCACAAAATTTCAACAGGATTTTCGTTTATAATAGTACATTTACAAGAAACTACAGTTTTTTGTAAAATTATTCTCGGCAAGGCAAAAATGCTATTATAAGGGAGATAAACGATGAAAAACCGACTGCTAAGCATACTGCTCGTGCTGCTGATGGCGTTAACTCTTTTACCCCTCGGCGCATTGGCAGACGAAAACAGCAAATGCGGAGAAAGCCTGACATGGGAGCTTACTGCCGGCATACTGACGATCAAGGGAACGGGAGACATGTATGATTACAGCAGTGCCGATCCTGCTCCATGGAGCGCAAAAAACAACGATATTAGCGAAATAACCGTATGTGACGGTGTTACAAGCATTGGCAATAATGCCTTTCATTCCTGCAATGCAGAAAGCATTAACCTACAGATAACTTCTTTAATATCAATTGGACAAAATGCATTTTCGCGCTGCACAATGCTCACAAGCATTTTTATCCCGGAAAGTGTTCAATCTATAGGAAGCGAGGCTTTTTCGCTTTGCGAGGGGCTTTCTATGGTAGAGCTGCCGACTACGCTAACCATAATCCCGGACGGGATATTTACAGACTGTGCGCTGCTTGAAAGTATTACAATCCCCGGCAGCGTTACCGAAATCGGCGCGAATGCGTTTTTGAGGTGTAAGGCATTCAGCCTTGAAACGCTGCCGTCCGGCATACAACGTATAGGCGCTGCCGCGTTTGAAAACTGCGGAAGGATAGAAGAATTGGTTCTCCCGGAAACTTTAGAGCACATCGGCGAGGCCGCGTTCACTGGCACGGTAATTGACAAAGCAAGCTTTGACGGGACGCCGGAGAGATGGACAACAATCGGCGGCGACGGCTGCGGCATTGCTCAGGACAAAATAGATTTTCTCGGACACATCTGCGATTTCAGCGGCTGGGAGTACGACACACAGAAGCACTGGCAGCAGTGCACCTGCGGAAAAACGCAAAACGAAGGGGAACACACGGGCGACGGTGATACCTGCACCGTCTGCGGCGCTGCGCTGTCGGAAGCTTTGGGCAGCGGAAGCATCGACGGCGGTCTGAGCTGGTCGCTTTCGCGCAGCGGCGCTCTCACCATAAGCGGCAGCGGCAAAATGCCCGATTTTTCATCCGTCGCAAACGCGGCGCCATGGGATGAGCAAAAGGACAAAATCCAAAGCGCCGTCATCGAAAGCGGCGTGCAGAACATATCCGGCGGCGCGTTTTCCGGCTGTACGGCTCTTGAAAAAGTCAGCGTATCCGACACGGTCGCACAAATCGACCTGAATGCATTTGACGGCTGCACGGCTCTCGCGGAGTTTGAGGTCGCAGCGGACAACAAGGCGTTTTCGTCCGACGGCGGAGTGCTTTTTTCCGCCGGCAAAGAGCTTCTGCGCTGTCCCGTCGGCAAGTCGGCAGACTGCACCGTTCCGAGCGGCACCGTCGCCATTGCCGGCGGCGCATTCAAAGATTGCGCAAAGCTTGAACGCCTTGTCATTCCCGATTCGGTGACGGCGATCGGCAAGAGTGCGTTTGAAAACTGCGCGGCCTTAAAGCGCATCACGCTTCCTAAAAGCATAACAAAGCTTGAAGCATTGACCTTTTCCGGCTGTGCCGCGCTTGCGGAGATCACGCTGCCCGACGGCCTTAAGACGCTCGGCGAAAAGGTATTTTCGGGCTGTGCCGCGCTCAAAAGCGTGAAAATTCCGGCCGAGGTGACCGTCATTCCGGCTGAGGCGTTTTCCGGCTGCGTATCGCTTGAGAGCATAACCATACCGAAAAGCGTCAGCCACATAAACGAGCGCGCCTTCGACGGCTGCACGGCGCTGAAAAAGGTAGACTATCTCGGCAGCGACACAGACTGGAACCAGGTCACTAAAGAAACCGGCAACAACGTACTCGACAATGCCGAGAAGAGCTTTACCCGCACAGATCACGAGCACAAATACACCGACACCGTTATCCCGCCGACATGCACCGAGCGCGGCTGCACCGTGCATCTGTGCGCATGCGGCGATAAGCGCGAGGACAGCTACACGCCGCCGCTCGGCCACAGCTACAGGGGCGGCATATGCGTCCGCTGCGGCATACTCGATCCGAACGGGGACACGCAGCACGAGCATGATTTTATTCCCTCCGTCACAAAGCCCACCTGTCTGACCGAGGGCTTCACGACCTACGCCTGCTCCTGCGGCGAGTGCTACACAAAGGATTATGTCAGCGCCGTCGGGCACAAAACGCAGCTGCAAAACGCCAAAGCCGCAGGCTGCATGACCGGCGGCTACACCGGCGACGAGGTATGCACCGTCTGCGGCAAGGTGTTCAAGCAGGGCAGCGTCATATTCGCCCTTGGGCACGATCCTCAGCCTGCGCGCGTCAAAGCGCCGACATGCACCGAAAGCGGCTATACAGGCGATCTTATCTGCATGCGCTGCGGAGACATGACACAGATCGGCAAGACCGTTGCGGCAGCAGGGCACAAATTTTTCGGCGGCGTGTGCTCGGTCTGCGGCACGAAGGGTGCGGAAGCCGTGCCGGAATTTGCCGATGTTAAGCCCGGTGCGTTTTACTTCGACGCCGTGCAGTGGGCTGTAAAAAACGGCATAACAAACGGCACGGGGAAAAACACCTTCTCTCCAAATGACGTCTGCTCGCGATACCAGATAGTGATGTTTCTCTGGCGCGCGGCCGGTCGGCCCGAGGCTAAGGCGGCCGTGAGCTTTGCCGACGTAAAGCACGGCGACATCTTCTATGAAGCGGTGCAATGGGCGGTCGAGCGCGGAATAACGAAAGGAACGAGCAGCACGAGCTTTTCACCATTCGCACCCTGCGCACGCGGACAGATAGTCACGTTCCTGTACCGCTCGGCAGGCTCGCCAGCGATAAGCGGCACATGCGATTTTTCCGATGTTTCCGCCGGCTCGTTCTGCCATGACGCTGTTATCTGGGCAAGCTCCGAGGGCATAACCAAGGGCACGAGCGCCGGGCGCTTTTCACCGAACGAAGGCTGCACGCGCGCACAGGTCGTGACCTTCCTCTATCGCGCGTCGGGCGGCAAATAAACGATTTTATACAAGCACAAGGCTCTCCCGAAAGAGAGCCTTTTTCATATTTTCGTGACAAGCGGCGGCGGATTTGGTATAATATAATGTAAACCAAAAATAAGGACTGATAACAATAGAGACTAATGATATAAAAATCGAGCGTGCGGTGCTGGCCGGACTTGCGGCGGCGTCGATGGAGCAGTCGGAGCGCTCAAGCGAGATCTCGATGCAGGAGCTTGCCGCGCTTGTCGAAACGGCAGGCGGTCAGGCCGTCGGCATGATGATTCAAAACCGCCCGACTCCCGATCCGCGCAGCTTCATCGGCGACGGTAAGGTCGCCGAGCTGAAGGAATTTATAGAAATGAACAACTGCGACCTTGCCGTTTTCGACAACGAGCTGTCGCCGTCGCAGATGCGAGTACTCGGCGAGGAGCTTGGGGTCAAGGTGCTCGACCGCTCGGGGCTTATCCTCGATATTTTCGCCCAGCGCGCACAGACGCGCGAGGGTCAGCTTCAGGTTGAGCTTGCGCAGTACAAATACCTGCTGCCGCGCCTGACCGGTATGTGGACGCACCTTGTGCGCCAGACAGCCTCCGGCGGCTCGTCGCCTATCGGAACGCGCGGCCCCGGCGAAACTCAGCTTGAAACAGACCGCCGGCATATCCGCAGGAAGATACAGAAGCTCGAGGAGGAGCTTGCCGCCGTGCGCAAGGTGCGCTCGACACAGCGCCGCAAGCGCGAGAAAAACGACGTCCCCGTCGTTGCGCTCGTCGGCTACACAAACGCCGGAAAGTCAACGCTTTTAAACTGCCTGACCGACGCCGGCATACCGGCAAACGACCGCCTTTTCGACACACTGGACACCACAACGCGCAAGCTGCGCATCGACGAAGTGACCGAGGTTCTCATATCCGACACCGTTGGCTTTATCCGCAAGCTTCCGCACCATCTGGTCGAGGCGTTCAAGGCAACGCTCGAGGAGCTGAGCTACGCCGACGTTCTGCTGCATGTCATAGACATATCAAACCCCGACTGGGAGGAGCAGGCGCGCGTCGTCGACGAGCTTATCTGCCAGCTCGGAGCCGAGCAGACGCCGTGCATCCGCGTTTTCAACAAATGCGACGCCTACCTCGGCATACTGCCGCACGGTGAGGACGTCATCTGCCTTTCGGCAAAAAGCGGCGAGGGTGTGCAGGAGCTTGTGCAGCGCCTGTCGGCTCTGCTCGACCGCGGCAACCACAAGGTCACGCTGCGCATACCGTATTCCGACGCCGGGATCATGGATCTTTTAAACCGCGAGGCCGCGGTGACGAGCCTTGAATATCTCGACGACGGCATCAAGGCCGAGGTCACTGTTCCTCCCGAGGTTTTCGGCAAGGTAAAGCGGTATATACCCAATTACACCGAGCCCAAGGAGGACTGGGAGGATTGAGCGAGTATTTCGTGCCTGCCGGAAGCGGCGAGGCTGAATTTGTCGAAAAGCGTTCAAGCTTTCTCGGCCATGTGCGCTTTGTCGAAACAGAGGACGCCGCGCGCGACTTCATAAACGAGATGAAGAAAAAGCACTATGACGCGCGGCACAACTGCTGGTGCTATATGATCCGCGAGGGCGCCGTGCGCTATTCCGACGACGGCGAGCCGCAGGGCACGGCGGGACTGCCGATGCTCGAGGTGTTCAAACGCGAGGGCGTTGAAAACGTCGTGTGCGTCGTCACGCGGTATTTCGGCGGAGTTCTGCTCGGAACGGGCGGACTGCTGCGCGCATACACGAAAAGCGCAAAGGACGCGCTGGACGCGGCCGGTATCGCCGCCGTGCGCCGCTGGGTAAAGCTCGAGGTCGGCTGCCCGTATTCGCTTTTCGAGCGCATGAAAACGGAGTGCCTTTCGCTTGACGGCGCGGTGCAAAATGTTGATTACGGTGCAACCGTGCTGCTTTCGCTGCTGCTGCCGGAGAATAACGCCGAGGCGTTTTCCGCGCGCGTTACGGAGCTGAGCGCCGGGGCATGCAGCGCGCTGGCTGTCGGCGAGGAGCTTATGCCGGTCAGAATAAAATGAAAGCCGACAGACGATATGTGTTCGGCTCTTGTCAGCTTAACTTTTTCGGGGGTACAGCCGTGCCTCCGAAAATTTTTTCGAGAAAATTTAAAATAAATTGCAGGGAAATGCGAATTTGCGTCGTATAAAGTATTGAAAGAAAATTTGATGCCTTTTGATTGGAGGGAAATGCATGGCGTGTCCGAGAGAAAAGCGCGAGATGATCGAGCGAACGCTCGTCGGCGAGTTCGGCGTCAGAGCCGAGGACTCAAAGGGTCGGCGCACACCGGAGCCGGAGTGCGAGATACGCACCTGCTTCCAGCGCGATGTTGACAGAATAACGCACTCCAAGTCCTTCCGCAGATTAAAGCACAAAACTCAGGTGTATCTGCGTCCGGAGGGCGATCATTACAGAACGCGCCTTACGCACACGCTCGAGGTATCGCGCCTCGCGCGCACGATAGCCAGAGCGCTCGACTTAAACGAGGATCTCACCGAGGCTATGGCGCTGGGCCACGATCTGGGACACACGCCGTTTGGTCACGCCGGCGAGCGCGCGCTCAACAAAATATACGAAGAGGGCTTCAAACACTATGAGCAGTCGCTGCGCGTTGTCGATATCCTCGAGCGCGACGGTCGGGGGCTTAACCTGTGCTATGAAACGCGCATGGGCATCCTGCATCACACGCACGGCGCGCCGGACGATACGACCGAGGCGACCGTCGTTCGCCTTGCCGACCGCATAGCGTACATAAACCACGACCTTGACGACACCATCCGCGCCGGAATACTCCGCGCCGAGGACGTTCCCGACATGATCCGCACGCGCTGCGGCGAGCGCAACAGCGAGAGGATAAATTCCATCATGCTCGACCTCATCGAAAACAGCGGCGGCGGAAAAATTCAAATGAGCGATTACATGCAGGAGGCGGTCGATTTCTTCCACGCCTTCATGTATTCGGACGTGTACACAAACCCAATCGCCAAGGGCGAGGAGAGCAAGGTTGACGGCATCATCGGCTCGCTTTTTGACTATTACCTCAAGCATCCGGATAAAATGCCGGACGAGATGCAGCTTATCGCAAGCCGCGAGGGCGTTTCGCGCGCCGTTTGCGACTATATCTCCGGCATGACCGACGGCTACGCCATGGAAAAATTCAGCGAGATATTTATCCCCATGTCGTGGACGGTAAAATAAAATTAATAATGAATAGTGAATGATGAATAATTAATGTGTGCGCAAGCGCACTTTTCAATAGCGCATTCACATTGTACCGATACGTTTATTGCGGTGTCCCGACCGGTGGGTGCAGGCAAAACCGTGGCAGGCAAGCGGCTGTTGGCCGCAGCGGAGAGCTAATAGCTGATAGTTAATAGTTTTTTTATTCAACCCCTCGGCAGCAAAGCTGCCTGCTCCCCTTAACAGTGGAGCCAATCAGGTGCGGTGCAAAATTCAGCAGCGCACTACTGTAGCGCGAGGCAAACGCGGTTTTCTCCATTGTCTCGACACCGGGCTACCGCAATATATGTATAGGTACGGCGCTAAAGCGCCTCTAAAAGAAAGGATGGGTAATGGCTATACCGGAGAGCTTCCTTCAGGAGCTTGTTGAAAAAAACGATATAGTAGACGTTGTGGGCGAGTATGTGCGCTTAACGAAGCGCTCCGGCTCGAACCAATTCGGCCTGTGCCCGTTCCACAGCGAGAAAACGCCGTCGTTTTCCGTGTCGCCGGACAGGCAGATATATCACTGCTTCGGCTGCGGCAAGGGCGGAGGCGTTATAAATTTCATAATGGAGATCGAAAACCTCAGCTTTCCGGAGGCCGTTGAGTTTCTGGCAAAGCGCGTGGGTATGACCATGCCCGAGCAGGAGGATAACCGCGAGGCGAAAAAGCGCCGTCGGCTTCTGGACTTGAACCGCGACGCGGCGAGGTTTTTCTACTCATGTCTCAGCAAGCCCGAGGGCAAGCCTGCGCTTGACTACATGGCACGGCGGCAGATAACGCCGCACACGGCAAAGCGCTTCGGCCTCGGCTACGCGCCGGACACATGGGACAGCCTCATAAACGCGATGAAGGCGCTCGGCTACTCGGAGTATGAGATGTTCGACGCCGGACTTGTCCGCAAGGGCAAAAACGGCGGACATTACGACACCTTCCGCAACCGGCTCATGTTCCCGGTCATCGACGTCAGGGGCGATTTTATCGGCTTTTCCGGCAGAATACTCGGCGACGGCGAGCCGAAGTATATGAACAGCCCTGAAACGATGGTGTTCAACAAAAGCCGCAATCTTTTTGCGCTGAATCTGGCTAAAAAATCGAAGAGCGGACATATAATACTTGCTGAGGGCAACGTTGACGTCGTGATGATGCACCAGGCCGGCTTTGACGGCGCGGTCGCGTCGCTCGGCACCTCGCTCACGCCCGAGCAGGCGCGGCTGATCTCGCATTACACGAACGAGGTCATCATCGCCTATGATAACGACGGCGCAGGCAAAAAAGCCTCGCAGCGCGCCATCGGGCTTCTTGAAAAGCTCGATCTGAAGGTCAAGGTACTTTCTATGAGCGGCGCAAAGGACCCGGACGAGTATATAAAGGCCAAGGGCGCGGATGCGTTCCGCAATCTGATAGACAAGTCGGAAAACCACATCGACTATCAGCTGCAAAACGTGACGGATAAATACGATCTGAGCATCGACGAGCAGAAGGTCGCATTCTTGAAGGAAGCCTCGGATATGGTCGCGCACCTGCCGGGCAGCGTGGAGCGTCAGGTCTATGCGATGCGCGTTGCGTCAATGGCCGGTGTTGCCAGCGACGTTGTCGCGCAGGAGGTTGAGCGAAGGCGCAAGCGCCTTGTGCGCACGGCTCAGCGCGCCGACGCAAAAAGCGCCTCACATCCCGAGCGGCAGTTTCAGCCCAAGGCAAAGGAGCTGCGCTATGAAGATCCCGAATCCGCCGCGGCCGAGGAGGGCATCATAAGGCTTCTGTATCTCGATCAGGGCATCTGCCGCGGCAAGGAGCTCCCGCCGCCGGAGATATTCTCGTCGCCGGCGCTCGCGCGGATATATTCCGTGCTTAAATCAAAATTTGAAAACGGCGAGATAATCAGTATGGCCTCGATGAGCGCGGTGCTTCTTCCGCAGGAGGCGGCGCTTTTAGCTTCCGTGCTGCAAAAACCTGAGGCGCTGCGCAACGGCGACAAGGCGCTTGCCGATTACATAGAAAGGATCCGCTCCCGGCATGAGCTGAAGCAGTCGGGCGAGGACCTTCGCAAGCTTGCAAACAGACTTAAAGAAACCAAAGGATATGAGGGGTAAAACTATGGATAAAGACATTGAAACCATGACCACGCAGGGTCTCGAGCGTGCAGCAGACGAGCTGCTGGCAGCAGACGCCATGAAACCGGCGCCGAAGAAAAAGAGCACGCGCCGCACCAAGGCCGCCGAGGAAGAGCCTGCCGAGGAAACAGCAGAGACTAAAAACACCGAGGATATCCTCAACGAGCTCATGGAAAAGGCTAAAAAAGCCGGCAAGATCTCCACGAAGGAGATCGCAGCGCTCGAGGAAAAGGGCGTTGACGCCGACTCTATCGCGAAGTTTTACGACGCCCTCGAAGCCAATAAGATAGATATCGACATCAGCGACGACGACGCGGCCACGATCCTTGATGATATCGACATGCCGGAGATCGAGGAGCTCAACGAGATCGAAGAGGTCACCGAGGAGGAAATGTCCGACGTCAAGGTCGATGACAGCTACAGCACCGACGACCCCGTTCGCATGTTCCTCAAGGAGATCGGCAAGGTGCCGCTTCTGACCGCCGAGGAGGAGGTAGAGCTTGCGATAAGAATGAGCCAGGGCGACGAGGAGGCAAAGCGCCGCATGACCGAAGCCAACCTGCGTCTGGTCGTTTCGATCGCAAAGCGCCATGTCGGCCGCGGCATGCTGTTCCTTGACCTCATCCAGGAGGGCAACCTCGGCCTTATAAAGGCAGTCGAAAAGTTTGACTACACCAAGGGATACAAGTTCTCGACCTACGCAACGTGGTGGATCCGTCAGGCTATCACGCGCGCCATCGCCGACCAGGCCAGAACCATCCGCATCCCCGTCCACATGGTCGAGACTATAAACAAGGTCATCCGCGTATCGCGCCAGCTGCTTCAAGAGCTTGGCCACGACCCCAGCGCCGAGGAGATTGCCGCCGAGATGGGCATGCCCGTCGAAAAGGTGCGCGAGATACTCAAGATCGCGCAGGAGCCGGTTTCGCTCGAAACGCCTATCGGCGAGGAGGAGGACTCCCACCTGGGCGACTTCATCCCCGACGAGGACGCATCCGAGCCGAGCGAGGCGGCAAGCTTCTCGCTGCTCAAGGAGCAGCTCATGGAGGTGCTCGACACGCTCACCCCGCGCGAGAAAAAGGTGCTCGAGCTGCGCTTCGGCATAGTTGACGGCCGCACCCGTACCCTCGAGGAGGTCGGCAAAGAGTTCAACGTCACCCGTGAGCGTATCCGCCAGATCGAGGCCAAGGCGCTGCGCAAGCTCCGCCACCCCAGCAGAAGCAAAAAGCTCAGAGATTTCCTCAACTGATGAAAAAGTTTGATCCTTTTTTTGAATTTTATTCCCCTGATAGTTCTTGGTATGGTATAATTGTTCGCCTGTCAGCACTTCCGGCGCGCGCAGTTATAGTTCCCTGATAGTTCTTGGTATGGTATAATCCGCCGGTAGGTATGGCTATATTCGCGCCAGTTATAGTTCCCTGATAGTTCTTGGTATGGTATAATGATAATTCGCAGCGTTGTACGGTTGTATAAGTTATAGTTCCCTGATAGTTCTTGGTATGGTATAATCCTTGCGCTGATGCACAGGTAACGACTGTAGGTTATAGTTCCCTGATAGTTCTTGGTATGGTATAATAGACTATCGAGAAAACTCCGCTTTATCAATGGATAAGGCGGAGTTTTTTTATCAAAAAATCGATAATTGCTCGCACTGAAAGCTATCATCCGCTTCAGTTAATTTTCCGATAAGTATCTCAATTGCTTCAAACTGCTTTTCGGTTATAACGAGCATACGTATTGAACCGTTGCACGGCAGGTGCTGCTTATGTGCGCCGGGCTTTCGATCATAACATTTCGGAAGGGCATGCTTTCCTCCTTTTTATGTTGAACGGCTGTCTTACTTCTTTTCCGACCTTGTGGTACTCTCCGAGGACATCCACTGTGTATTTTTCAAGCTTTTCAAGCGTTTTTACGCCGAGGCCTCTGAGTTTATAAGCATTATCGTGGGTGATGCATGAAATGCTTCCTGTTGAGATATCTGTGCCGCGATAATACAGCATGAACGATTTATTCTCAACAGTCGGCGGCAGTGTGCTGTCCTTCCGGCATACACTGAGCGTTATGCCATTTTTGCTTGTCGCACAGATCAGGTCATTCGGATACAGAGAGAAAATAAAATCCTCGTCAGCCATTTCGAGCCACTCTGAGTACTTCTTGCCGCGCGTAACAGCTTTGTTTGGCAGCTCCGGCTTCAGAGTGTCAGCAACATAGATCGGCACAAGATAATATTTGCCTCCAGAAAGGAACACATCGACTCTGACCATGGAATCGTTATCTGCAGCGCCTTTTCCGCCGTGAACAGGAACACACATAGTTGTCGGCTCAAGCAGTTTTACTTTCTTTACGATCGGGCCCGGAGTCCCGTCGCTCTTCGGCTTGCGGAATTCGCCTGCAAAGGCTTTTTTAGCATCGCCGCCGTGCTCAATGAGCGCGTTTTTGAGTGCATCATAAAGGCATTTGTCGCTCTGCGGATTATAATAGTTTTCAATTTCGCCGTTTTTCAGCTTCAGATCCGTAAGCGGACGCTTGACTATCAAATAGCCGTTATCAAGCTCTCTGGCACTTTTTATCGTATCTTTGTGAGCAGCACCCGTGACCTTGCGTCTGGGCATACGCGAAACGAAGACCGGTTCCGGCAGTGGTCGTCCTGCGGACATATAAAACGGCAGATGCAGGTCGTTTATCACCTTCGCAGGGTCGTTTGCGAGTCGGGCTTCAAGCTCTTTTCTGAAATTCGGCCATGGATACGGGAAGGTACGAAGAACCTCTCCGGTACCGGTATCTACAGCCACGCTGCCGGACTCGGTCTGCATATACTCGCATTCGCGGAATTGGGCATAGCGTGACACTTGCCGGATCATTGCATCGGTCGTGCAGGCAATGACAACGGCGTCAACTGCATGGTGGCAATCTCCGTCCTCCCTGATTTTTGTTATGCCCCATCTTTTGCGCATATAGGCGGTCACAGCGCCGTTGACAGCGGTGACTTTCTTCTTGCGGCCGCGCGTTGATTCCGCAAATTCGAGATTATCTGCAATGTAATTCAGAAGAAATCGCGACATCGTTTTGGTGTCCTGCAGGTTTCGCTCCTTGAAGCCGGACTCGTCCTCAGCCGTCAGTTCCTCTTTTAGCAGCAGTCTGCGTTTTCTGTAATCCTTAACATTGTTGTTGACCCAAACGATGAAATCCTCCCTGCGCCGGCCTTTGAGATATTGCAGCGGCAGCCTGTTGCCTTTGTTGCGATTTTCCTCTGTGAGCACAAGAACTTTGTTCTTGCGGCTGTCATCAAAGCTGATGCTGTATGGAACAATGTGATCGACCTCGGCATAGTTTGGCTCAAACAGTTTTTCCAGCGACATTTGCTTGAGCGAATACATGCAGACGCCGCCTTGCTCTTCATACAGGCGCAGCTTCACAAGATCAAGCCCCGTGGGATTGTTTTTGCCATATTCCGTTCTTATCCGCTCCAGCAGCCGCTCGTTTTTGGCGTGGTTATCGTCGTTTTCCTTCTTGATCCTGTTTCTCTCTTTGAAGTCCTTGGCCATTTCTCTTGCAAGCTCAATGTTTATAAAGGTCGGGCTGCATCCTTCCCTGCGGATAATGGCGTTTATCACCTTTATCGTTTGGGCAATTGCCCTGCGAGCTACCGGACTTGTTATATCCTCATAATCTTCCTCTGTCGGGTGAAGCAATTTCGATTTTTCGCCCACATCATGACCTTTGAAGTTGATTCCTGCAGCGGCACAGGCCTCGTTGTAGTTCATACCCTGCTCAAGAAACGGAATAAGCATATCGCACGCCTTTACGGATATGTGCCCGAATTTCGAAAAGCTTCCGATAGAATCTGCACTGTTTATATCAATTTCATCGAGTCCTGCGTCTGTCAGATACTTTCTTATCTTGTCCGAAGTTTTGTATAATGACAGCGCCGTGCCTATAGCATTTCGCTGCGCTCGAGGCATCATCGCAAACCGCCCTTTCGATATGCGGTTAATGGCGCTGCGCATCTGGTGATATGCCTTCATAATGCCGAGCTTTTCCTTCTTCTCGCTGTCCTCGGCCGGCAAATTATCCGAGTATCGGATATTAAACAGCTGCTTGTCCGAAAGCTTCAGCACTTTGCGTATCTTCGCATAGGAAACGTCTTTGGTCGTATGAGCAAGCTCAATTATTATTCTCCGCTGCTCGTCTGTCAGCTTTGAGGCAACTCCGTTTTCGACTATACGAATGTGATTTACTTTTTGCAGAAGCGTAAAGTACTCAAACGAATAGGTTGCTTTTGCCGCTCTCGGCTCCTCGGGGAAAAATGTGCAGTGCCCTACCATCCGTTCAATTTGGCTGCCACCATAGGGACTGTTTCCTCCGGGACCTTCGTCAAAAGAACGTTGACTGAGCAATATTGCAACTCCTCTCTATTACAAATATTTCGCACTAAGCTTTAATAATTCTTCCTGATTTGT
>ENA-USUJ01002113-USUJ01002113.1-human-gut-metagenome-genome-assembly--contig:-NODE-2113-length-15597-cov-6.346327_pt1 | contig 15597 bp, 14 predicted proteins | sample MGYA00250061_ERZ773398 | MGnify/ENA primary metagenome ERZ773398 (study PRJEB29103, sample SAMN06111992) | human gut metagenome | biome: human gut; feature: ankylosing spondylitis patient; material... | reverse complement strand
CGCTGCCAAAATATCCGCACGAGGACTTCATTGCGACGGACTATCCAAGGCCACAGTTTTACGGCGGCGGCAAGGTCGTTGGGGAGTTTACCTGCGATCGCTGCTGCGGCATCGTGCGAGTTGGCTTTGACGGTGTCAACGAGCGGCCACAGTATTTCACCCGCCTTGATGGCTGGCGTTATACCCCAGTAGATGACCTGCTGACTGCGGCACAGTTGACGCGGGAAGATCTGGAGGCTTATCTTGCAGGCGGTGCTGGCTACGGCTGGCATATCTCCGGCCTGCTGATCTATAACCAGCCGCGGAAACTAAGCGAGTTCCAGCGTGCAACTGACCCGTGCGATTCTTGCCATGCAGAATACACATGGGAATGCACGGACTGCAAAAAAATTGGCGGTAACATTAAGCGCCCGCCCCAGAGCTGGTGCTATGTGGAGGCAATGAAGGATGGCTGAATGCATTGAGAGGGAAGCGACAATTAAGCGCATCAAAGAAGTTTATTGCGCAGGCTGCAACAGCTACAACGGGGTAAGATGCCGTGCGTGTGGCACCGGTGACGCAATCGACATGATCGAAGATGCCCCAGCCGTAGACGCAGAGGTTGTGGTGCGCTGCAAGGACTGCTATCAATCTGTGGTGATCGGAAATGTCCTGCACTGCACCTATTGGGGAAAGAACACGGACGAAAACGGATATTGCCACGAGGGAGGATAAGCCAATGGCTGAATACATCGAGCGCACGGAAGAACTTGTGCTTGCCATGAACGCCGGTGCGAGGGCAATCGAGAACACAAGGCGCTATCACGGCGCTATTTACAACAAAAATGTGTTCTCGGAGAACCCACAAGAAATCCCGTACTTGCAGGCCGCCAAAGTGCTGCGGGAAGTAAGTGATGCTCCTGCCGCCGACGTTGCCCCGGTGGTGCATGGGCAGTGGGATGATTCCGGTAGATATACATTTCCGGGTGGCGCCACAGCTGTCAGGTGTACCAACTGCGGCTGCGCACTGACAGAGAGCGAGTATCACCTGAACAACTGGAATTACTGCCCTGTATGCGGGGATAAGATGGACGGGAAGGTGTACAACGTTGTAGATGGAGGATAACAATGGAAATCAAAGCGCTGATTAGGGCGCTGCGGCGGGTGTCGGTCGAGACGGGCTCCATCGCCTGCCTCGGCTGCGGGCACGAGCATAATTGCGGCACGTGCGGCTGTGCGATCATCCGTGAGGCGGCCGACAAGCTGCAAGCGGTGGCAGAGTTTTGCGAGAGGCGAAGCGATACTTAAAAAAATCCCTGCGATTGACAAAAATGAAAATCGCGGGTATTCTTAAGAACTACATGCGGACGGGGTAACTCGTCCGCTATGGTGTTCAATTTGAACACCGGGGAGGGGAAAGTGAAACGAAGGAAAACAGTGCGGGCCGGACGGCTCGTCTGGGACGCGGTTTACACTGTACCGCGGCCGAACGCCAGCAAGCAGGAGCGCAAGCGCATCCGCGAGGTGACGGAGGAGCAGGTGCAGCGCACCAACGCCAACACGGCACAGCGCAAGCTCGAGCAGCTGATCGCGTGCAACTTTGCGGACAACGATCTGGTTTTAACAGCGACGTATCGAGATGAGGATTTACCGGAGAGCGCCGACGTGACGCGAAAACGGCTGAATAAAATCTTTACTCAAATGCGCAAGTATCGAAAGGCGCGAGGCCTGCCGGATCTCAGGTACATCTACGTCCTCGAGGGCAGGCACGGAGACCACCGGCCTCACGCGCATATTATTATCAATGCAATCGGCGGCGATCTTGAGCTTTTCAAGTCGCTCTGGCTCTGGGGCGATGATGTGCAGCTCAATTACATCCGTGAGCGTGGCTACGACGGTTGGGCCGGTTATCTTACCAAAGAACGCCGGGAAGCGAGCCTGAACGGCAAAAAACAGTTTGTACCCAGTCGCAACCTTGCTCGACCGGTCACGACTTACGAGTGGGTGGCAAACGGCAGGAATGCGGACGGAAACTAGACATGAGAAAATGGAATATTTCTTGTGCACAAGCGAAATTTTTGCTGTTTCTTAACGAATATTAAGGCTGTGGCTATGATTTCTGTAAGGTTGTAAGGCTATCATAGAATCATCAAGGGCGGCCACTGGGCCGCAAGAACGGTATATTAGAAGGTAACACCCACCAAGGAGGAAAAAGCATGGAGATCAAGAAAGCAGCAACTGCTGGCACTCTGGAATCCAGCGATTGCATGGTGACGGTGGAGCCGGGCGAGGGCAAAGTTGATTTCTCCCTCGAGAGCTCTGTCATCAACCAGTACGGCAACCAGCTGCGCAAGGTCGCACTGGAGACCCTGAAGGATCTGGACATCGACAACGTCCGCATCACCATCGTGGACAAGGGCGCACTGGACTGCACCCTGAAGGCCCGCATCGAGGGCGCGGTGTTCCGCTCTGTTGACCAGTATGAGAATCTGCCCTGGGGAGGTGCCATTCGATGAACAATCCGAACAAGAAGCGCCTGCGCCGCACGATGATGTTCCTCAATGCGCAGAAGCCCGGCCTCATCAAGGACCCTTACATCTATAAGGCCGACTCCCTGATGCTGGACCTCGAGGACGCTGTTGCCGAGAACCAGAAAGATGTTGCCCGTTTCAGCCTGTACCACGCTCTGAAGACCGTGGATTACCGCGGTGCTGAGCGCGTGGTTCGCATCAACGGTCTGGACACCCCCTACTGGCGGGAAGACATCCGTGCCTGCGTGGCTGGCGGCTGCGATTCCATCCGCATCCCCAAGACCGAGCACGCTGAGGATGTGCACCGCGTGGCCCAGGCCATTGCCGAGGACGAGAAGACCTACGGCCGCCCCGAGGGCGATGTGCTGATCATCGCTGCGCTGGAGTCTGCCCGCGGCGTGATGAACGCTTTGGAGATCTGCGAGAGCGATGAGCGCCTGTTCGGCATCGCTCTGTCCGGCGGCGACTACACCAAGGACCTGCAGACCCACATCACCGGCACCGGCATCGAGCTGATGGGTGCCCGTCAGCAGATGATCATTGCCGCCCGCGCAGCAGGCGTGCAGTGCTTTGATACGGTCTATACTGACCTGAAGGATATGGACGGTTTCCGCAAGGACGTGGAGAACATCCACCTGATGGGCTTCGATGGCAAATCCATCATCAACCCCCGTCAGATCCCCATTGTCCACGAGATCTTCACCCCGACCCAGAAAGACATCATCTTTGCGGAAAAGGTCGTCAAGGAGATCGATTCCAAGAAAGCTCTGGGCATCGGTGTCTTCACCGTGGACGGCAAGATGATCGACATCGCCTTCTACGATGGCGCAAAGCGCACCATTGATCTGGCCAAGGCTTCCGGCGTGTATAAGGGGGATTTGTAATTATGATCAACGCAGTCGGCAGAGAAATTCCCGAAGAGATCCTGGAGCGCACCGGCAAAGAGGTCTTCCAGGGCAACAATTATAAAGACGGCAAGGCTTTCCAGAAAGCCAGCCCGAAAGTGACTCCCGTGATGCGCAATGACCACGACAAGATGGTCAAAGACATCCACGAGGCGCTCGTCAAGTGCAACGCGCACGACGGCATGACCGTCTCGTTCCACCACCACTTCCGCGAGGGCGACCTCGTGGTCTGCATGGTCATGGAAGAGATCCACAAAATGGGCATCAAGAACGTCACCCTGAGCGCAAGCTCTCTGGGCAAGGCTCATGACGCTCTGGTCCCCATGATCGAGGACGGTACCATCCTGAACATTGAGTCCTCCGGTGTCCGCGGCAAGATCGGCGATGCCATCTCCCACGGCAAGCTCAAGGGTCTGGCTACCATGCGCAGCCACGGCGGCCGTGTCCGCGCCATTGAGACCGGCGAGACCCACGTGGATATCGCATTCATCGGCGCGCCCAGCTGCGACGAGTACGGCAACTGCTCCGGTATGGGCGGCAAGACCAACTGCGGCGTCCTGAGCTATGCTTATGTGGACGCTGAGATGGCCGATTACGTTGTGGCTGTCACCGATTGTCTGGTGGCTTACCCCAACTACCCCGCTGAGATCAACCAGACCAAGGTGGATTACGTCTGTGTCGTCGATCAGATCGGCATTCCCGAGAAGATCGCTACCGGCGCTGCCAAGCCCACCACCGACCAGCGCAAGATCCTGATGGCAGAGTACTGCACCCAGGTCGTGGCCAACACCCCCTACTTCAAGGATGGCTTCTCCTATCAGACCGGTGTCGGCGGTGCATCCATCGCTTCCACCATCTCCCTGAGCAAGATCATGGAGGAGAAGAACATCCACATGGGTCTGGGTGTCGGCGGCCTGACCAAGCCCATGTGCGAGCTGCTGGACCGCGGCCTGGCACGCAAGCTGGTGGATACCCAGGACTTTGACCTGGACGCTGTCAATAACGTCCGCTCCAACCCCAACCATTTCCCCATCTCTGCGGGCGAGTATGCAAGCCCCATGAATAAGGGCGCGTTCGTCAACAAGCTGGATTACGTCATCCTGGCGTCTCTGGAAGTCGATACCCACTTCAACTGCAACGTTGTGGTTGGTTCCGACGGCATCATCACCGGTGCACAGGGCGGCCATCCCGATACCGCACAGGGTGCAAAGTGCACCATCGTCATCGCTCCGCTGCTGCAGGGCCGGATCCCCGCCATCTGCACCGATGTGACCACTGTCACCACCCCGGGCGAGAGCGTGGACATCGTTGTCACCGATTACGGCGTGGCGGTCAACCCTGCCCGCCCCGACCTGCTCAAGGCTCTGCAGGACGCTGACTGCGTGCCCCTGAAGACCATCGAGGAGCTGCGTGACATCGCTTACTCCATCGTCGGCGAGCCGGACAAGGTCCAGTTCGGTGACCGTGTGGTCGGTATCATTGAAGCACGCGACGGCACCATCATGGACGTTGTGCGCGAAGTCAAGCCTTTCTCTTTCCGCGAAGATTGAGTGTTCCCGCTCAGCGGTTCTTCTGCGGCTTGCCAACCGCAACTTTCGGAATTGATTCACGGAAATTCCTTTCGCTCTTCTTCAACCCGCTGAGCAACTCAGACACACAATTTCATGCGATTCTCCTTTTAATGGTTTTGTGTTTTATACCGGCATAAAACCAAAAACCCCCGGCTGCACCGCGCGCAGCCGGGGGTTTTCTATGTTGTGAATGAAAAAATGCCGTGTTTACGGCACAAACCGATATCCGACGCCCCGGATGGTGATGATATGCTGCGGGGTACGGGCGTTGTCCTCGATCTTGCTGCGCAGGCGGTTGATGTACACCATGATGGCATTGTCGTCCACGGCGATCAGGTTGCCCCAGATCTGCTCGTAGATCATGTCTTTGGTAAACACCTGCTGTGGGTGGCGGACAAAGAGCAGCAGGAGGGAGCGCTCTTTCTCCGAGAGGTTGAGCTCCACATTGTTTTTGTAAAACCGCATGGTGGTGGTGTCGCAGAGGAACGGCCCGCAGCTGATCTGCTGGCTGTTCTCCTGAGAGAAGCTCTTGCTCCGGCGGATGAGGGCTTTGACCTTGGCCCCTAAGATCTGCGGGCGGAACGGCTTGGTGACATAATCGTCAGCACCCAGCGAGAGGCCGTACATGAAATCGTAATCCTCGTTGCGGCCGCTGATGATGATGACCGGGGTGGTGACGCCGTTGCGGCGGATGGTCTGGATGACATCAAAGCCCTCCATATCGCCCAGGGTGATGTCCATTAAGATCATATCCAGCGTGTTGCTCTGCCGCGCGATGAGGTCCAGCGCCGCCGCGCCGCTGTTCACCACAAGGGGCTCCATCTCGTTGCTGACCATTACTTTGGATAAAAGTTTGCAAATTGCCGGATCATCGTCTACAATAAGAACATGGTAAGACATGGTTGCTTCACCGTACTTCCTCTGACCAAAACCGTCGAAAATTGACACTTGAAATTGATACTTAATTAACAGTATAACATTTTTAGCCGGGAAGAGCAAGAACCTGCCCGGCTGAAAGGAGAAACCGCCATGAAACCGAACAAGCCGAACGCGCAGGAAAAGCGCTCCACCCTGGAAACGCTCCACACCCTCTGGGTGCCAATGGCTGTGGGAGCCGTTCTTCTGGTCATGCTGGCCATTGTGGCAAATCTGGTCTGGAAGGATTACAGCACGGCCCTGATGGAAAGCCAGACCCGCCAGATGGAGCTGGTGGTGCAGAGCCTGGCCGACAGCATTGAGTTTTCGCTGGAGGAGTACCTCGACCGCCTGGACTCCGCGGTTGCCAAGGTGGAAGCAAACCCGGACTATAAGCCCACGCTGGCCCCCAGCGATACCCTGCGTGATATCTGGCTGGAGGACAACGATGGCAGCATCGTTTACCGCTGCTACGGCATTACCGCCCTGAGCGATGTCCTCATTACCCGGTCAGAGGGCGTTTCTTACTGGCAGTACCACCGGGGCGATACCCATTATCTGGTGCTGAAAAAAGCGGCGGGGGAGCAGAGCGTCTGCCTGGTGGTGGATTCCACCACCCTCTACAAGCAGCTGGTCTCGGATATCCGGGTGGGCACCAACGGCTATGTGATGATCAAAAACGCCAATGACATGGTGGTCATGCACCCGGAATCGGCCCAGTGGGGCATCCAGGTGGTGGATGGCCGCCAGAAGCTCTATGCCTACAAAGATCTGGACCTGACCAGCCTGAGCGAGCTGCTCAAGGCCCAGCGGACACAGGACTCCGGCATCCGGGATTATTACTCCTACTGGTGGACCGACCCCAAACTGCCCCGGGTGCATAAGATCAGCGCGTTCCGGCATCTGGATGTGGGGAGCAGCTTCTGGATCGTCAGCGCCGTGGTGGATTACGACGATCTCTACCAGCCGGTGCGGGACAGCTTTTTGAAGATGGCGCTCATGTTCAGCACCGTTGCGGTGGTTCTGGTGCTGTTTACCGGGATGATATTCCGTCTGCAGCGGAAGAACCAGCGCAGCGTGACCAAGATCAACGACCTGCAGGAGGTCAACGAGGCGCTGGAAGAGCTGCAGAAGAGCCGGGAGTCTCTGGCGCACGACCAGCGGCTCCAGCTCATGGGCACCCTGACGGGCGGCATCGCCCACGAGTTCAACAACTTCCTCACCCCCATCACGGGCTACGCCGACCTCATTATGGCCGACGCCGACCCCGAGAGTGAAATTTATGACAACGCCCGGGAGATCAGCGAAGCTGCCGAAAAGGCCCGGGACGTGGTGAAGCAAATTTCTTCCATGAGCCGGAAGAATGTGGAAACGGTCTATGACGCGGTGCCCGTGGAAAGCCTCGTCGAGCACACCTGCAAGCTGGTGGAGACCAACTGCCCCAAACAGGTGCGGCTGCGGCAGGAGCTGGAGCTGCACGGCGAAAACGTGCTGGGCAACAGCACCCAGCTGCAGCAGGTGCTGCTGAATATCTGCATCAACGGCATCCACGCCATCGGCGTGGGGGAGGGCAGCCTGACCCTGCGGGCAAAAGCTGTCCCCCGGGAGGAGCTGGCGGCCCGGATCCCCGAGGAAAAGATCTCGGACGACTGGCAGAGCTATGTTCGCGTCAGTGTCACGGACACCGGCTGCGGTATGGATAAAGACACGCTGGCCCGCATCTTTGAGCCGTTCTTCACCACCAAAAAGCAGGGCGAGGGCACCGGCCTGGGCTTGGCATTGGCGGAGCAGATCATCAGCACCCATCGGGGCCATATCCTGGCCGAGAGCACCCTTGGCCAGGGGACAACGTTCTATATCTACCTGCCCGTGCTGGAGCAGCAGCGCGCCCTGGAACAGGTGCAGTGGGGCGTGGACCACAAGCTGCGCATCCTGGCTGCGGACGACAACAAGAAAGTGCTCAATTTGCTGGAGAAAGATTTCGGCCGTTTTGGCTTGGAAGTGCTCACCTGTTCCCGCCGGGGCGAGGTACGCACCCTGCTGGAGACCCAGCCTTTTGACGCCCTGGCCATCGACGAGAGCCTGACCGGCGGCAGCGGCGTGGAGTTCTGCATGTCCATTCAGGGCAAGTACCCGGCTCTGACCCGCATCGTGATGACCAGCAGCCCCACCCGTGAGATCGTGGATGCCCGCCGCCATGGCGTGATCGACGGTTACACCCTGAAGCCGGTCTCCGCCGCCACCCTGCTGGAAGAAATTCGTGCCTGCAGGCGGAGCGAGAAGCAGAAATAATTGTATACAAGTAAGCATACAGACTCTTACAGGATATTAAGTCCTTTCTTAACAAACCGTAATGGACGGCACTTTGGCGTGTAAGTTTACAGGGCTATACTGGAACCATCGAAAGAGGGAATGGAAGTCCAGTAGAAACTGGAATGCTTTCCCAGATACGGAAAAAGGAAAGGAAGTTAACCAACATGAGTGATACGATCCTCGCTCTGCTCGGCTTTGCAACGGTGATTGCGGTCATCGTTCTGCTGCTGCGCAATGTCACGGTCCCTGCACTGGCTTTCGTCAGTGTCTCGACCATCACGGCTGCCATTCTGGTGGCAACCGGTGCGTTCACCCTCGATGAGATGGCAGACTTTATCAAGGAGGGCGTGAAAGGCGTCCATGGTACTGCGATCCTGTTCATCTTCTCGGTCCTGTTCTTCGGCGTTATGACCGACGCCGGAATGTTCGACAAGATCATCGGCGCGCTGATGAAAAAGGTCGGCAACAATGTGATCGGCGTTACCCTGATGACCTGCCTGATCGCCATCATCGGCCATCTGGACGGCGGCGGTGCATCCACGTTCCTCATCACCATCCCCGCCATGCTGCCGGTCTACAAGCGCCTGCACATGCGCCGTGAGACCCTGCTGCTGATCTGCGTTACGTCGATGGGTGTCATGAACCTGTTGCCCTGGGGCGGCCCGACCATGCGTGCCGCCAGTGTTCTGGGCGTTGAGTCCAATGACCTGTGGAGTCAGATCGTTCCGATGCAGGTCGTCGGCCTGGTCCTTGCCGTCGGCACTGCCATCTTCTGGGGCTTCCAGGAGAAGAAGCGCATTGCCAAGCTGGGCGATGCTGCCGTAGAGGATGCCGGCAAGTACGATGATTCGGATAGCGAAGAGAAGAACAATGAGCTGGCTCGCCCGAAGAACTTCATCTTCAATGTGATCCTGACCCTGGCCGTCATCATCGTCCTGGTCATGGATATCTTCCCCTCTTACTATGTCTTCATGGTTGGCTGCGCTCTGGGCATTCTGGTCAACTACCGCGGCAAGAAGCTGCAGAACTCCATCATCAAGAGCCATGCGGCTTCCGGCCTGACCATGGCCTCCACCATTATGTGTGCCGGCGTCTTCCTCGGTGTCCTGAGCAAGAGCGGCATCATGGAGAAAATGGCCATCATGATGGCCAGCGTCATCCCGGCTCCCATGGGCAAGTTCCTGCCGATCATCATCGGCGTCCTGAGCGTGCCTCTGGCTCTGCTGTTCGATACCGACTCTTACTTCTACGGTCTGCTGCCCGTCCTGATCAGTGTTGGCAACCAGTTCGGCGTCAACCCGGCTCACATTGCCATTGCCATGGTCGTCTGCCGCAACTGCGCCACCTTCATCAGCCCGGTGGCTCCCGCTACCTATCTGGGCATTGGTCTGGCCGGTGTCGAGATCAAGGATCACATCAAGTACTGCTTTGGCTGGCAGTGGGGTGTGTCCCTCATCTGCCTGGTCGCGGGCCTGATCCTCGGCGTCATCTCTTTCTAAGTTCCCCATTCCGCCGCTCGGCCGCTTCCCGCAAGGGCAGCCCGGGCGGCTTTTTTGAAAAATCCCGATCCCCATTCTGAATCCCTCAAAGGAGGCTGCTGCAATGAACCAAACCCCTGTCTGCACCGCGGCCGACGCCATCTATCGTCTGGCGGCGGGCAACCTCAAATATCTCAATGCGGAAAGCGGTAACGGCGATATCTCCCGCCGCGTCCGGCTGGCCACCTGGGCGAAAGGCCAGTCCCCCTACGCCATCATCGTCACCTGCTCGGACTCCCGGGTCATCCCGGAGAGCATCTTCTCAGCCGGCATCGGGGAGCTGTTCGTCATCCGGCTGGCGGGCAATGTGATTGACGACCACCAGCTGGGCAGCATCGAGTACGCGGCCGGGCACCTGGGCTGCCGGTTGGTGGTGGTGCTGGGCCACACCCACTGCGGCGCGGTGGATGCCGCCATCCACCACGAGCCGGAGGGGTATATCAAGTACATCACCGATGAGATCAAAAAAGCCATCGGTGATGAAAAAGACCCCTACAAGGCCAGCTGCATGAACGTGCGGCACAGTGTGCAGGAGATCGAGAAGAGCCTGTGCATCCACCACATCGAGGAGGAAACGGGCCTGCGGGTGGTCGGTGCGATGTATCACATCGAGGACGGCAGTGTGGAATTCTTGTAAAATTTAGATCATTGCGGCAAAAACGGGTCATTTCCTGCGGGAAATGGCCTGTTTTCTTTTGACAATGCCCGCTGGACAGGCTATACTAACTCTGAATGGAATCGACTGGAAACGGAGGAGATACAAGATGGTACAGGTAGACCTCATCACGGGCTTTCTGGGAGCGGGCAAGACAACATTCCTGCGGCGGTACGCGGCATATCTGGCCGGGCAGGGGGAACGTGTCTGCATCCTGGAAAACGATTTTGGCGCGGTGAATGTGGACGCCATGCTGGTACAGGACCTGCTGGAACTGGGGTGCGAGCTGGAAACGATCAGCGGCGGGTGTGACTGTGACACCCACCAGCGCCGGATGCGCACCAAGCTCATCTCCATGGCCATGCGGGGTTTTACCCGGGTGCTGGTGGAGCCCAGCGGCATTTTTGATGTGGACGAGTTTTTTGACGTGCTGCGGGATGACCCGCTGGACCGCTGGTATCAGCTGGGGAATGTGATCGCCATTGTGGACGCCCTGCTGCCGGAACAGCTCTCGCCACAGGCGGATTATGTCCTGGCCTCCGAGTGCGCCAATGCGGGCCTTGTGCTGCTGAGCCGCGGCCAGCTGGCCAAACCCGGCCAGTGTGAAGCTGCCGTGGCCCACCTGAAACGGGCACTGACGGCCTGCAAGTGCAGCCGGGTGTTCCAGCCGGAGGAGATTTTGGCGAAAGACTGGGCCGCCCTCACGGAAGCGGACATGGCCCGGATCGCCCGCTGTGGGATGCGGCAGGCCAGCTGTGAAAAGCTGCATTTTGAGGAGCACGAGGCCTTTTCCTCGGCGTATTTTCTGGAGCTGGGGCTGCCCCGTGCCCGGCTGGAACGGAACATCCCCGGCCTGTTCACCGACCCGGCCTGCGGGCGGGTGCTGCGGGTGAAAGGCTTTGTGGAGGAAAACGGCCAGTGGGTGGAGCTGAACGCTACCGCCGACGGCCTGACGGCAAGCCCGCTGGCACAGGGCCAGCAGGTGCTTATCGTCATCGGCGAGGGCCTGGACAAGGCCCGGCTGGAGCAGCTCCTCCGGGGCTGACACTTTGCGGCGCAAACTGCTAGAGAAAGTGCAAAAATAAATTGCTTCTTGTTTCCTCCCGGCGTATAATGGAAGAAAGAAAAAAATAAGGGAGGAAGAACCCCATGAACGACAGTACGCAGCAAAGGCTCGGGACCCGCCGTGTGGTGGGGATGGTCGTCGGCATCGTCATCATTGGACTGGGCATCGCCCTGTTCAAGCAGTCGCACCTCGGCAACGATTCCATCAGCGCTCTGAACATGCGTCTGGCAGAGCTCTTTGGCATCTCGCTGGGAGTGCAGAATATTGCCGCCAATCTCCTGATGTTCGCCATTGAGATCTGGGTGGGGCGGCAGTACATCGGCCTTGGCACATTCGTCAACGGCATCTGCATCGGTTTCATCGTCACCGCGTTCTATGACCCCATTGCAGCGTTTTTCGGTCCGGCGGCGTCTTTGCCGGAGCAGCTGCTCTGGGTGGCGGCAGCGGTCATCGTTACCGCGTTGGGGGCTTCGCTCTACCAGACGGCAGACCTTGGCATCGCCCCTTACGACGCGCTGGCGCTGGAGCTGCGGGACCACACGCCCGTACCCTATTTTGGCTGCCGTGTCTTCACGGACGCGGTCTGCGCGCTGGCCTGCTGGATGCTGGGCGGCCTGGTAGGGCTGGGCACGCTGATCTGCGCGTTCTGCCTGGGGCCGGTCATCCAGTTTTTCAACGGGCATTTTTCGGAAAAAGTGCTGCGGTATCAGCCGCGGAAAACCTGAGCATCGGATCTGCACCGTCACGGGAATGAGGTGCAGGCGGCCCTGCGGCAGTGCGGGAAGACGCCGCAGGAGGACTCTCCCAAGGGGGAATAGCGAATGGCGGAAATGGAACATTACCCAAATTTTCAGAAAGACAATTACATCCACCCCAAAGCTGCATGGGATAAACTGCGGATGGCAGGCGCGCGGCGGCAGAATGTTTACCTTTACGCAGCCACGGGCTATGGCAAGACGGAGCTGCTCCACCGCTATCTGCGGCGGCGCAGGCATATCTGGCTCAGCGGCGAGGGCCTGACCGTGGAGACTCTGCAGGAGATCGCGCTGCCGGCAGAAGCCACCATGGTCATCGACGACCTGGCCCGGGTGCTGGACCCGGCCGTCCGGCGGGAGATCGTGTCCATGCTGGATCAGCCGGGGTTGTGGCTCGTTCTGGCGGGCCGCTGCCCGCTGCCCAGCTGGCTGACAGGGCCCTATGTCAATGGCCGTCTCAGTGTCATCCCGGAGGAAGACCTGAGGCTTTCCGAGAAGGAGATTGCCCAGTTGTACCTTTCGTGGGGCGTTCAGCTGCCCCGGAACCTGCTGGAAAAGCGGATCATCCCACTGGTAGAGGGCAACCCGTTGGGGGCCCGGCTGCTGGCTATGGAGATGAGCCAGGGCTCCAGCTATACGGAGGAGCTGATGAATGACCTGACCCGGAAGTTTTACGAGTACCTCAATCAGGCCATTTACAGCGAGTGGCCGGAAGAGATCCGGGAGATGATGATGCAGCTTTCGCTGCTGGAGCATTTTACCATCCAGCAGGCGGAAGAGATGACCGGGCGGAGCGATGTGAACCGCCTGCTGGCCCAGGCGGCCGAGACGGGCAACCTGTTCAGCATCAAAGACGGCGGTTACACCCTGCGGCCCGCCGTCATCAACAGCATGAAGCTGCGGATGGAGACGGTCTGCGATCGGGTGCGGAAAAATGAGCTGCTCCGCCGTGCAGGCACCATCTGCGAAAAAGAGGGCAACATCCCCCGGGCACTGAAGCTGTATCAGGACGGCCAGTGCGAGAAAGAGATCCACGCCCTCCTCATCGACAACGCCCGCCGCTACCCGGGGGGGGCTATTACTATGAGCTGACGCCCGCCTATCTGGCCCTGCCGGAGGAGGAAGTACGCTCCTCGCCCGACCTGATCGCGGCGCGGAGTATGCTCTACTCGTTGGCGCTGAACGCCACGGAGAGCGAGCGCTGGTATGCCGTGCTGCAGGAATATGCCGCGGGCCACCCGGACCCGGAGGAGCACCGCCTGGCGGAGAGCTGGCTGGTCTATCTGGACATCAGCCTGCCCCACCGGGGCAGCACCAACCTCATCGAGGTACTGGACGAGGCTGCCCGGAAGATCCAAACCGAGCGTCTGGTGATGCCGGAGTTCTCGGTGACGGGCGGCCAGCCCTCCGTCATCAATGGCAGCAAGGACTTCTGCGATTGGACGCGGGATGATCAGACCATGGCGTTCCAGCTGGAAAAGCATGTGGGCGAGGTACTGGGCCCCTACTCCAAGGGGCTGGTGTCCATTGGCCTGGCGGAGAGCCTGTTTGAAAAGGGCGGCAATATCTACAAGGTGCTGGAGCTTGCCAACCGGGGCCTGATGGAGACCATGAATGGCGGCAAGTTTGAGCTGCAGTTTGTGGGCGCGGCGCTGGTGGCCCGGGTATATCTGGTCACCGGCCATCCGGGCGACTCGGTCAAGACACTGGAAGAGATAGAGACCCGCGCCCAGCAGCGTGGTGTCCGCCGCGTGGTGCGGAACGTGCGGGCCATGCAGAGCCGGATCAAGCTCTGGCAGGGCCGGGTAGAGGACGCGGTCCGCTGGATGGAGAACGAGCCCCAGAACGAGACCCATTTCAATGTGCTGGAACGGTACTGCTACAATACCTTTGTCCGGGTGTACATGGCGCAGCAACGGTATGATAAAACCGCGCAGATCCTCATGCGGCTGCGCAGCTATGCCAATATGGAAAAGCGGCCCTGGCTCCAGATGGAGGGCGACCTGCTGGAATCCATCATCCGTTACCGCACCGGGAACCCGCTGTGGAAAACGGAGCTGACCCAGGTGCTCCGCCGGGCCGAAAGCTACCACTTTGTCCGGCTGTTCTGCCGGGAGGGCGCGGCGCTGCTGCCCCTGCTGCAGGAGCTTGGCTGCCCGGAGGGCGTGGACGAGGCCTATTGGCAGGAAGTGCTGGGCAAGACCCGCGCCATGGCCGAGGCTTATCCGCTCTACCTGAGCACCAATGCCCCGGCGGCACTGCCGGGCGCGGTGCAGCTGAGTGAGCGGGCCCTGCAGGTGCTGCGGCTACAGGATCGGGGCCTGACCCGGTCTGAGATCGCCCGGCAGCTCCAGCTCAGTGAGCGGAGCGTCAAATACCAGTGCGAGCAGGCCTACCATAAACTGGGTACCAGCAACAAGGTGGAAGCCCTTGCCGCCGCGCGGAAATTAAATCTCTTAAATTAAATCTCTTATAAAAATAAGAAAGCAGCGGCCCGGAGAAATGCCTCTCCGGGCCGCTGCTGTTTGCGTAAAAAATTACTTTTCAAATTTGAACAGGGGAGCGCCTGCGGCCACGATGCCGCCGCCCACGATCTGCATTTTGGGCAGGTCGTCCGCGTTGGTCACGATGAGAGCCGTGGCCGTGGGGTGGCCCGCTGCACGGATGGCGTCCAGGTCGATCTTGAGCAGCGGGGTGCCGGCTTTGACTTTCTGGTCTACCTTGACCTGTGCCTCAAAGCTCTTGCCCTGCATCTCCACGGTGTCCATGCCCACATGGATGAGAACCTCAATGCCGTCATCGCTCATCAGGCCAACGGCGTGCAGGGTGTCTGCAATGGTGGTCACGGTGCCGTCAAAGGGGGCGTAGACCATATCGCCGGTGGGCTCCAGGCCGCAGCCGGGGCCCAGGATGGCAGTGGCAAACGTTTCATCGGGCAGCTGCTCCAGCGGGATCACCGTGCTGTCGATGGGGGCCAGAACGGTCATCTTCTGGCCGGAAAATTTGGTGGCAGCAGCCTTGCTGCCAAAGATCTTGTCAAAAAAGCCCATGGGTATCTTACCTTCCTTTCAAAATTCAAGATACCATACCAGGAGGGAAAATGCAAGCAACAACCTGTACAAAGACAGGCCGCTGTTTTTGGCAGTTACAGCAGGGCCAGCAGCTGCCGCACTTCCTCCATCCGGGTAGCCCAGCTGGTGGCAATCCGCATCACCGTGTGGGTGTCGTCGTATTTTTCCCAGAAGCCGAACTTTGCCTTGCCCTCCAGCGCTTCCAGCTGGGCGTTGGGGAAGACCACGAAGATCTGGTTGGTGGGGGAGTCCATGAAGAACTGATAGCCTTTTTCCGCCAGACCCTTTTTCCGCACGG
>ENA-USUJ01002096-USUJ01002096.1-human-gut-metagenome-genome-assembly--contig:-NODE-2096-length-15686-cov-4.494074_pt1 | contig 15686 bp, 15 predicted proteins | sample MGYA00250061_ERZ773398 | MGnify/ENA primary metagenome ERZ773398 (study PRJEB29103, sample SAMN06111992) | human gut metagenome | biome: human gut; feature: ankylosing spondylitis patient; material... | reverse complement strand
GTCAGGGTTTCCAGGATCAGTTGCAAAGACAATTTCATTCAGAATCCACCACACTTCCATTTTTCTGTCCCCGGGACGGGGCTGATTGCTGATTTGCAAAAAGGGGTGCCGTCCGGCACCCCTTTGGCCGGTCGTCCGGCAGTGATCTGCTTACTTGCTGAATTCCGCGAACAGCGCGTCGTTGTCCGCACCGATGGATTTGCTCTGCGCGAAGTAGTTCTGCACGCCGACGCTCTCCATGTAGATCGGGATCTGCGGCTGATAGTAGTGCTTGCCGCTCTCGTAGGTGCCCTCGCCGAGGTAGCCGTTGGACAGGCACTGGTCGAGCTGCTCCTGCTCTTTGTACTTGTCGCCGATGCCGCGCAGCACGGTGCAGGGCACGTTGCCGGCCTGGAGCACGCTCATGATCTCGTCGGCGGTCTTTTTCTTTGCTTCCTCGATGCAGCGCGCCACGATGATGGCACAGTTGCCGTTGACGTTCAGCGCCGGGCGCGTGTTCACACGCTCGTCGTCGAGCATGTCCTCGATGTTGAAGGCTTTGCAGAAGACGGGGAAGTAGCGCTCGTACTCATTGACGAAGATCTGCACGAACTTGCCGTCCTTCGTCTCGAACGCCTGGCCCATGGGGCTCTGCGTGAAGCGGGAGCGCGGCCAGGGGTTGAAGTACTGCGTGCCGGAGTTGATCGCGGATGTGACCCAGTTGCCGGTGCCGTAGAGAGAGGCGGACACATAATCGCCCTTACCGGTACGCTCGCGGGCAAACAGCGCCGTCATGATCGCGCCGAACAGCGGCATGCCGGTCGTCAGGTCGCCCATGCCGGTCGGCGGGCAGATCGGGGAGTCGTCTGGATTCAGGCGCAGGTCGGAGATCAGGCCGTTCATGGCGAAGAATGCCACGGCGTCCAGGCCGGGGGCAGCGGACAGCGGGCCGTCCTTGCAGCCGTAGCCGGTGGCGTGCGCCATGACCAGGCGCGGGTATTTCTCTTTCAGGGTGTCATAGTCCAGGTTGTGCTTTTTCAGACCGCCGAGACGCATGCTCGTCAGGAACACGTCCGCCTTGGCGAGCATGTTGTGCAGCACGCGCTCGTGCTCGGGATCGTTGAGATCCATGTGCATGAATTCCTTGCCGCCGTTGAAGAGGTCGAACGAGGGGTTCTCGTTCGCTTCGATCGGCATGCCGCAGGTGCGGCCCCAGTAGCGAACCGAGTCGCCCGCTTTGCCGGTCTCGATCTTGACGACTCTGGCGCCGAGGCAGCGCAGAAACTCACCTGCAGAGGGGGCGGCCCAATAGGTCGTCAGCTCCACGACGAAAAGACCTTCGAGTGGTTTATTCATATTGTATCAACCTCCTGTATTTTTCAGTCCATCCTCATCGCACGCACGAAAGACAACAAAAATGCGCGAAAGTGACGAATGACTGCTTTTTAACAATTCCAATTATACAGGTGGCCGACTGCAAACGAAAAGGGCAGGGATTACGAAAAAAGTGTGCGTGATTGCACAGAATCTGTGCAAAAACGACGATGTCATATGCCCGGGAACGTTTGAAATTCCAGCAAAAAGCGCGACTGTGCAATCGCTCCGAAAACGCCGCCGTGAAAGTGACGATTCATGTGCAAAAACAACGACGGTCGTTTCTGGCGGAATGACGGTGTGCGTTTGTTTTATGCACGTTAAAATATAAACGTTAAATCCGGAACGTGCAAGTGGGTTCTTTCCATTTTGACCGTTTCGGGAGATAATTCACAATTTTATAAAGAATAGAACCATGAAAAAGAGGATCGGAGGGATCACCCATGCGGGAAATTGCTCAGAAGCTTTCACGGTGCAGCAGCTTTGGCGCGCTCATGGACGATGCGTTCGCGCGCTGCCCGGAGCGCGAGGCCATTGTATACGAGGACTGGCGGCTGACCTATGGCGACCTGGAGCGCTACATCCACCAGACGGCGCACTATCTGCGGCACCTCGGCGTGCGCAAGGGCAGCCGGGTCGCGATCCTGTCGCGCAATTGCCCGGAGTGGATCATTGCCGAGTTTGCGCTCTATCAACTCGGCGCTATTGTGGTCAAGATCAACTGGCGGCTCACGCCGCCGGAGCAGGCGCGCATGCTCGCGCGCAATCAGGTGTCGGTCGCCTTTCTCAAGGCGGAGAAGCCGGAGTGGGGCGCGGAGCTCGAGCGGCTGTGCGCGGACAGCGTACGCCTGATCCGGCTGGAGCCGGTCGACGGCCGCTCGGCGCTGTGCGCGCTCGTCAGCGGCGAGCCGGACACGCCGCCGGACGTGCCGGTCTCGCGCGACGATGTCGCCTGCCGCCTGCACACGAGTGGCACGACGGGGGAGCCGAAGTGCGTCGTCTACACGCACGGCGGCATGCTCCGCGAGATCGTGAGCATGCTGCAGGTCTATCCCTACCCGGATGGGCAGCGGTATCAGTTCATTGCGCAGCTGTTCCACTCGGCCGCCATCGGTGCGCACCTGTCGCTTGCGACCGGCGGCACGATGGTGCTCAAGGATCATTTCGCGCTTGAGGATTACATGCACACGCTCGTGTCCGAGCGCATCGAGTCCATCAGTGTCGTGCCGACGGTGCTCAAGTGGATCCTCGACGAGACGGACAACGGGGACTATGATCTCTCGCACCTTAAGACCGTCAACTATTCCACCTGCCCGATCCCGAAGGCGCTGCTGCAGCGCGCGATCGAGAAGCTGCACTGCAGCTTCTATCAGTCCTACGGCATGACGGAAATGGGCAGCACCGTCACGGCGCTGCTGCCGGAAGACCACCTGCGCGACGGCGGTAAGTACCTCTCGTCCGTCGGCCGGCCGATCCCCGGCGCGGCCGTGCGCATCGTCGCGCCGGACGGTAGCGATTGCCCGGCAGGCACCGCGGGTGAGATCTATGTGCGCGGCCCGGGCCGGATGCTGGAATATCTGGATGCGCCCGAGACGACGCACGCGGCGCTGGTCGGCGGCTGGTACCGCACGAAAGACATGGGCATGCTCGACGCGCAGGGGTACCTGTTCCTGAGCGGCCGTGCCGACGATCTCATTATTTCCGGCGGCGAGAACATCTATCCCGGAGAGGTCACCAATGTCATCATGCAGCTTTGCGACGATGTGGCCGAGGTCGCGGTCTACGGCGTGCCGGACGAGACCTGGGGCGAGCACGTGAAAGCGAGCGTTGTGCTCATGCCGGGCAGCCGGCTCACGGCGGAGGCGCTGCGCCAGTATTGCCGCGCGCATATGCCGACGTTCCGCGCGCCGAAGGAGATCGAGATCGTGCCGGAGCTGCCCAAGGGCGCGACCGGAAAAGTGCTCACGGCCGTGCTGCGCGCGCGCAGTGTCCAGGCGAGCTGACGCGCGCATCTTGTAGGCCGTGCCCATCCGGCGCACGGCGGCAACTGCTGTTTTTTGGAGAAATCAGCGTTGTGAAGCGACTGACGGTTTGCTATTGTGAAATCACAAACAACCAGACGCCGCACAGCGGCACACGTGAATATTTCAGGAGGTAATACCTATGATCCGTACCAAACTTACCGAAATGCTGGGGATCGAATACCCCATCGTGCAGGGCTGCATGCAGTGGATCTCCCGCGCACCGCTGGTCGCCGCCGTGTCGGAGGCCGGCGGCCTGGGGCTGCTGTCGTCGAGCACGTTTTCCTCGGCCGATGAGCTGCAGGCGGAGATCCGCAAGATCAAGTCCATGACGAGCAAGCCCTTTGCCGTCAACCTCACGCTCATGCCGTCGCTCGTCGTGCCGGACTATGCGGGCTACATCCGCGTCTGCGCCGAAGAGGGCGTCAAGGTCATGGAGACCGCCGGCCGCCCGCCAAAGGACGACATGGTGCGCGCCATCAAGGACGCCGGCATGGTGCTCATCCACAAGTGCACCACCGTCAAGCACGCGCTCAAGGCGCAGTCGCTCGGCGCGGACATGGTCGTCGCCGACGGCTTTGAGTGCGCCGGCCACCCGGGCGAGAACGATCTCGGCACCATGGTGCTCACGCCGCGCTGTGTGGAGGCGCTTGACATTCCGGTCATCTGCGCCGGCGGCGTTTCGACCGGCCGCCAGATGGCAGCCGCGCTCATGCTCGGCGCCGAAGGCGTGTACATGGGCACCCGCTTCCTGCTGTCCGAGGAGTGCCCGGTGCTTCCGGCCGTGAAAAACTACCTCGTCGAGCACGCCAACGAGATGGAGACGATCCTGCTTCTGCGCTCGTTCCAGAACTCCACGCGCATGTATAAGAGCGAAGTCGCCAAGCGCGTCTTTGCCAAGGAGCAGGCCGGCTGCGAATTCAAGGATGTGGCCGAGGACATGGCCGGCAAGACGGCCTGCAAAATGTTCTTCGAGAACGCGGACGTGGAAAACTGCGGCGTCATCTGCTGCGGCCAGACGTCCGGCCTGATCCACGATGTGCTGCCCGTGCAGACCATCATCGGCCAGATGATGCACGAGTGCGAGGCGACCATCGCAAAGTTCGCCTGACTTTGGTAATCCCCCCATTCCCTTCTTTTTTCTTTGGAGCGGCTCGGCCCCCGGGCCGGGTCGCTCCCCCCTTATTATCAGAAATGGAGATCCGATCATGTTCTATTCGTTTCATGGAAAATGCCCGCGCGTCGATCCCACGGCGTTTGTCAGCACCAGCGCCGAGCTTATCGGCGATGTGACGGTCGGCCCGCGGTGCTATATCGGTCCCGGCGCCGTGATCCGCGGCGATGCCGCCGAGATTATTCTCGAGGAGGAGGTCACGGTGGAAGACGGCGTCATCATCCATGCCGGCGGGGCGGACAAGCGCTGCCTGCTGTCCCGGCGTGTGACCATCGGTCACGGGGCGATCGTCCATGCGCGCTATCTCGGCCCGGAGGCCAGCATCGGCATGGGCGCGGTGCTCAGCCTTGGGTGCGCGATCGGTGCCGGCAGCGTCGTGGCGGAGTCCGCGCTCGTGCCGCAGGGCAAGTCCGTTCCGCCGGAGACGCTCGTTGCCGGCATCCCGGCCAAGCCTCTGCGCCCGCTCACGCAGGCGGACCGCGAGAGCTGGCAGGCCACGAAGGACTGGTATGTCCGGCTCACGGCGGCGTACCTGGATCCGAATCATTTCTTTCCCGTTGCACGGCGGGAGGCGTGAGCACGATGGATTGGCGTGAGATCTATGCGCGCAGGCTCTGCACGCCGGAGCAGGCGGCGGCGCTGATCGCGCCCGGCGACCGCATCTTTGCCGGCGGCGCCGGCAGCTTCCCGGCCGTGCTGATCGACGCGGTGAGCGACCGCGCGGAGCTGCGCGGCATCCCGGTCGTGACCGTCGTCAACGGCACGGAGAGCCGCGCCCTGTCCGACCCGGCCTGCTTTGCGCGCACGCCGTATCACTCCCTGTTTCTCGGCCGCGCCGACCGCAAGTTTCAGCAGCGCGGCGGCCTGCACGAAAACTCCGTGCAGTTTCACCAGACCGTGCGCGCAGCGCGCGAGGTCTACCGTGTCAATACGCTGATGCTCGAGGTGTCCGAGCCGGATGCGGACGGGTATCTGTATTACGGCCCGCGCGGCACGGCCTGGAGTTCGCTCGATACACAGGTCGAAAAGCGCATCTATCAGGTCAACGCCTTTCAGCAGCGCACCCGCGGCGAGCACCATCGCATCCATGTCTCGGAGGTCACGGCGCTCTGCCGCGCGGATCATCCGCTCAATACCTATCATTATAAAGCGCCCGATGCACTCGATGCGCGCATTGCCGCGCACATCCTGCCGCTCGTCCGGGACGGCGATACGCTGCAGGTCGGCATCGGCGGCATTCCCAACGCCGTCGCCTACGGGCTGCACGGACGCAAACGGCTCGGCATTTACACGGAGGTGCTCACACAGGCGCAGCTGCGCCTGATGGCCAGCGGCGCGGTCGATCTCGATCGGGTCGAGGCGTCCATCGTGCTCGACGCGGCGGGGCATCTGGATGATTTTGCGCTTGCGCACATCCGCATGATCCCGGTGGACGTGCTCAACGATCCGTTCCGTGCCGCGCAGCAGCCGGGGCTTATCTCGGTCAACGGCTGCCTGATGGCCGATCTGACCGGGCAGGTCTGCGCCGAGGCCATTGACGGCCGGCAGTATTCCGGCGTCGGCGGTCAGCTCGATTTTGTCCGCGCCGCGGCGCGTTCTGCCGGCGGACGGAGTTTTCTGTGCATGCATTCCACGCACGAAGCGCCCGACGGGACGCTCACGTCCAACATTCGTGCGCATCTTCCGTCCGGCGCAGTCGTCACGACGCCGCGCAGCGATGTCATGTACATCGTCACAGAGTGGGGCGCGGCCGATCTGCACAATCAACCGCTGGAGACGCGCATCTGCGCCATGATCCGCATCGCGCATCCGCGCTTTCGCTGCGCGCTCGCACAGGAGGCAGTCGCCTGGGGACAACTGTCACCGGAGTGCGCCGCGCAATTTGATACACAACCCGAACCAGAGAAGGAGGAAACCACATGAACCCCGCATACGAACCGCTGTTTACACCGTTTTCGATCCGCAATACGCGCATTAAAAACCGCTACTTCATGGCCGCCATGGGCACCGTCACGCACAACGATGAGGATGGCGCCTACCTGCCGGACGCCGTGGACTATTTCGTCCGCCGCGCCGCCGGCGGCGTCGGCCTGATCATCACGGGCGCCAACTGGGTGGACAACAACATTGAGATCCACAGCCCCGGTTCTTTCCCGTGCCCGACGATCTGCCCCGGGAAATACATCAAGGCCGCGCGCGAGCTGACCGACCGCGTGCACGCCTTTGACACCAAGATCTTCGTGCAGCTCACGGCCGGCCTTGGCCGCAGCGCCATGCCCGCCATGATCCATGACCGCAAGTTTGTCGCGCCGAGTACGATCAGCAACCGCTGGAACCCGCGCATCGAGTGCCGCGAGCTGACGACGGAGGAGGTCGAGCAGCTCGTGGAGCAGTTCGGCGTGTCGGCCGCTATCGCCAAAAAGTGCGGATATGACGGCGTTGAGGTGCATGCCGTGCACGAGGGCTATCTGCTCGACTGCTTTGCCATGTCGCTGTTCAACAAGCGCACGGACAAGTACGGCGGCGATCTCAACGGCCGCCTGCGCTTCGCCATCGAGATCGTGCAGAAGATCAAGCAGTACTGCGGCGAGGATTTCCCGGTCATCCTGCGCTTTTCGCTCAAGAGCTATATCAAGGATCTGCGTCAGGGCGCGGTGCCGGGTGAGACGTTCACCGAGCTCGGCCGCGATACGGACGAGGGCCTGCAGGCGGCCAGGATCCTGGTCGATGCGGGCTACGACGCGCTCGATGTTGATGCCGGCACCTACGATAGCTGGTACTGGGCGCATCCGCCGATGTACTTTGACAAGGGCGTCTATCTGCCGTTTGCCGAGCAGGTCAAGCAGGTCGTGGACGTGCCGGTGCTGGCTGCCGGACGCATGGACGATCCGGATCTGGCGGCGCAGGCGCTGCGAGACGGCCGCTGCGACATGATCGGTCTGGCGCGTCCGCTCCTGACCGAGCCTGACTACGTCCGCAAGGTGCGCAACGACGAGCTCGCGCTCATCCGTCCGTGCCTGTGCTGCCACGAGGGCTGCTTCGGCCGCGCGTTTGACGGCGCGGTCGGCTCCTGCGCGGTCAACCCCGAGTGCGCGCGCGAGCGGCTCGTCGGCATCACGCCCGCAGCGGAGAAAAAGCGCGTGGTCGTTGTCGGCGGCGGGCCTGCCGGCCTGGAGGCGGCGCGCGTGAGCGCGCTGCGCGGCCATGATGTCACGCTGCTCGAAGCGAGCGATGCCCTCGGCGGCGCGCTCAAACCGGCCGGTGTGCCGCACTTCAAGCAGGCGGATCGTGATCTTGTTGCCTGGTATGCCGCCACGCTTGCGCATCTGGGCGTGGACGTGCGTCTGAATACACGCGCGGATAAGGCGCTGCTCGATTCTCTCAAGCCGCAGACGGTATTCGTCGCCGAGGGCAGCACGCCCAGAACGCTGGCACTGCCCGGTGCGGACGGAGACAATGTGGTCAGCGCGCTCGACGTGCTCGAGGGCAAGGCGAAAGCCGGCAAGTCGGTCGTCATCATCGGCGCGGGACTCGTCGCCTGCGAACTGGCGCTGCACCTGGTGCAAAACGGCCACACCGTCACGCTGCTCGCCCGGCGCAAGCTCCTGCGCTCGGCCAAGCTGCCGGCCATGAATGAGCTCATGCTGCGCGACCTGCTCGTGTTCCACGGCGTGCACATCGTCGAGGGCGCGGCGCTGGAATCCGTCGATGCCAAGGGCGTTTATTACGAGGTCGAGGGCGTGCCCGCGCTGGCGGAGGGTGACACGGTCATCACTGCGGTCGGCATGGAGGCCAACCACGCGCTCTTTGACGCGATCCGCGATGACTATGAGACCGTGCTCGCGCTCGGCGACGGCCGCCGTGTGCGCAACATCTTCGGCGCCATCTGGGATGGCTACGAGGCGGCACGCAGTCTGTAATTGCGATCCGAATACGTTTGCCCGGGCAGGTTCCTCCTGCCCGGGCGTTGTGCTTGCATCCGGCGGCTGTGCATGATAAAATCATGCATCTTTTATTTGAATGGAGAGACCATTATGCTCTATACCTTTGGCGGGAAAGCCCCGCAGGTCGACCCGACGGCGTTCGTCAGTGCGAGCGCGGAGCTCATCGGCGATGTGATCGTCGGCCAGCGCTGCTATATCGGCCCTTATGCCGTCATCCGCGCCGACGCCTCGCGCATCGTCCTCGAGGAGGAGGTCGCGGTCGAGGATGGCGTCATCATCCACACCGGCGGGGAAGATCCCGTCGTGACCATTTCGCGCCGCGTGACCATCGGCCACGGCGCGATCATCCACGCGCGCGTGATCGGCCCGGAGGCCAGTATCGGCATGGGCGCAGTGCTCAGCCTCTGCAGCGAGATCGGCGCGGGCAGCATCGTGGCCGAGTCGGCGCTCGTGCCGCAGGGCAAGATCATTCCGCCGGAGACGCTCGTCGCGGGCGTGCCCGCAAAGCCGCTGCGCGAGCTGACCGACAAGGACCGCACCGACTGGCACGAGACGAAGGACTGGTACGTGCACATAGCGGCACAGTATCTTGACCCGGACAACTATCACCCGGTGAAGTGACGGCTTGAAATGGCCGGGCGCAAAAGCCTTGGCACGGCCGATAGACGGCCGCGGCAAAACCGAGTGTATACGAAAATAGAGAAGGCACACATCCACCGGCACGGCCGGTGGATGTGTGCCTTCCTTTGCAGCTCCTTGGCGTGCTGGTCAAACCGATCAGATAGTCGGCCGAAAGGTTATAGAACTTGCATAGCTTGATCAGATCGTCAATTTTGAGCTCGGCTCTTCCGGATTCAATATGGCTATAGCCCTGCCGCGACTTGTGCAATACTTCTCCGATCCTTGCCTGGGTATCATCTCTGTCCTCGCGAACGCCGCGGATGATATCCCGATAATCCATGTTGCGCTCCTAAATGGTATTTCAAAAAAGTACTACGCTCAATCTTTGCGTATAATGAAACAGGGGCGATTGCGGTGCCGCGATGCCATTATCTTGATTACAGGTCGAGCGGCATATTTTCATCCGCGAATGATAGATATGTTTGCAGATTATGTAAGCATGAATTTGCGTCGGGCAGTCTGCTGGTCTGGTTCACCTGCAATTCCGACAGCGGAGATGCCTATCAACGCTGCGAGATCTACAGGAATCATCGGTAATTTCTTATTGGGAGGATGTTTTTATGGAGAAAAAGACATGCCCGAAATGCGGCTTTATGGCGCATCCGCTCTGCTCGATCGACGGCGGACACTGGAAGTATCAGTGCGAACGATGCGGAATGATTTTTATTTCGTGAAGGGAGAAATTAGATCATGTTGAGAAAATACGTATTCGGCGCAAGATTTTATGTCAGCGATATGTTCAAGTGCGGTTCTTGCGGCTACGCGACGCGTATTCGCGTGCTGGGGGACACGTGCACGTGTCCGCGGTGCGGCGCCACGATGCGGCGCCTGTGATCCGGAGAGAGAAACGATGTGGATCATTCTTGCAATCATCATTGGAGATGTGTCGTTTGCGGGTTATGATCCCGAAAAGCAGAAAGCGTATCTTCTCAAAGCACTGAACGTGAAACCTGCACCGACGGATAACGGTTTCGACGATGAATACGCACAAGCGGCGCTGTTGCTGAGGGCCTGGTTTCAGGAGAGAAATACGAACAGCCCGTCGGAGAGCAATGTGAAAAACGCGGCGTATTGCGCGGTCATTGCGGCTGTGCTGGATCGGGATTACGCAGACAGGCTGAGCGAATTTGCGATTCGTCAGTCGGAATTCGATGCATGGGCAGTGGATGCAAGAAATTACAATTTCCATCTGCCGTGCTGAACAGTCCCCTGAGGAATCACCAACCGTGCGCTCCTCCAGGGCTTTGCACGGGTCGGCGTTTCGCCGGAGAATCGTGCTTGCACTTTGCGCTGTTGAATGATACAATACCTTGTTGAAAATAAGAAGGAGGATTTCCTTTATGAAACTCGGTATCGTCGGCCTGCCGAACGTCGGCAAGTCCACGCTGTTTAACGCCATTACGAACGCGGGCGCGGAAGTCGCCAATTATGCGTTTTGCACCATCAACCCGAACGTCGGCATGGTTTCCGTGCCGGACGCACGGCTGGATTATCTGGCTGAAATGTATCAGCCGAAGAAAAAGACCCCCGCGGTGATCGAGTTTGTCGATATCGCCGGCCTTGTCAAGGGCGCGTCCAAGGGCGAGGGCCTCGGGAATAAGTTTTTGTCCAACATCCGCGCCACGGATGCGATCGTGCACGTCGTGCGCTGTTTTGACGATGAAAACGTCATGCACGTCGAGGGCTCGACCGACCCGCTGCGCGACATTGAGATCATCGACCTCGAGCTCATCATGGCGGACATCGAGATGGTCCAGCGCCGCATCGACAAAGCGGCCAAGGCCGGCAAGAGCGGCGACAAGGCCTGCCTGCACGAGGCAGATGTGTTCCGCGGCCTGCTCGAGCACCTCAACGACGGCAAGAGCGCCCGCACCTACGAGTGCAGCGACGAGGACCGCGCCCTGCTCGAGACGAGCGACCTGCTGAGCATCAAGCCCATTATCTACGCTGCCAACCTCGACGAGAACACGTTCGCCGCCGGGTACGAGGACTGCAAATACTATCAGCAGGTGCGCGATCTGGCCGCGTCTCAGGATGCGCAGGTGCTGCCCATCTGCGCCAAGGTCGAGCAGGAGATCGGCGAGCTCGAGCCTGATGAGCGCGCGATGTTCCTCGAAGAGCTCGGCATTGAAGAGTCCGGCCTTGACCGGCTTATCCAGTGCTCGTACAGCCTGCTGGGGCTCATCTCGTTTTTGACCTGCGGCAGCGATGAGTGTCGCGCCTGGACGATCACACGCGGCACGAAGGCGCCGCAGGCCGCCGGTAAGATCCACTCGGACTTCGAGCGCGGCTTCATCCGCGCCGAGATCGTCGCGTTCGACGACCTGAAAGCCTGCGGCAGCATGGCCGCCGCCAAGGAGAAGGGCCTCGTCCGCTCCGAGGGAAAGGACTATGTCATGCACGACGGCGACGTGACGCTCTTCCGCTTCAACGTTTGATTTTCCGATACAATCAAGACCGCACGCGGTGAGACGCCGCGTGCGGTCTTTTCCTGTTTCATTCTGTTGTGTTGCCGCCATGCAGGCGACCAAACTTTCCGCGCAGGCGTTCGCTGAATTTCGGCGGCTGCACAGGGCACTCCAGCAGGAAAATGCCGCAGCCGGCGCAGTATCGACAGTCGGCAAAGCTGCCGTTCCAGATCCCGTGGCTCACTACGAGGTCGCCTTCTTCGTCCGCACGAAAGGATATGGACTTCTCCTCCTGACTCCAGATGATCTGCCGCGCGCTCTGCAGATAGCCGGAGAACAATTCCCTGCCGCAGTAGGGGCATTTGTCGCCTATGGTCATGGTCATGCGCTCCTTTCTGTCGCTGGTTGCGTTTCCAGATTCAGTATAACATGCGTTTCCCACATTTGGCAAGCGCTCCATGCAGCATTTTATGCACAAACGGCGGAATTTTCAGCTTGCTTTCGTATGAAATTGTGCTTGACAGGGGATAACAGTCGGTGTTACGATGATACCGTTCAAAAGGCAATGACGGGACTTGCACCCGAGCGAGGACGGACAGAGAATGGCGGTCATAGGCTGTGAGCCGCCTGCGGCACCCCTCCGGCGCAGACCTTCCCCGAGCCGATCGCCCGAACCCGCAGTAAGGCGACCCGTGCGGCGCGCGTTACAGCGCCAACTGAGTGAAACTCAGGGTGGAACCGTGTGATTTCAGCACCCCTGTGCCGCAAGGCGCAGGGGTGTTTTTAGTTTAGGAGGAGACATTATGGACGATCAGTACACCTTTGAAAACAAGACCTACAAGGATACCTACCGTCACACCACCAGCCACATTCTCGCCCAGGCCATGAAGCGCCTGTACCCCGAGGTGAAGCTGGCCATTGGCCCGGCCATCGAGGACGGCTTCTATTATGATTTTGACAGTCCCCAGCCTTTTACGCCCGAGATACTTGAAAAGCTCGAGGCCGAGATGCGCAAGATCTGCAAGGAAAAGCTGCGTCTAGAGCGTTTTGAGCTCCCGCGCGAGGAAGCGTTGAAGTTCATGGAGGAGCGCGACGAGCCGTATAAGGTCGAGCTCATCAACGATCTGCCGGAGGACGCCGTCATCTCCTTCTATCGCCAGGGCGAGTTTGTCGACCTCTGCGCCGGCCCGCATCTGGACTCCACCGGCCGTGTCAAGGGCAACGCCATCAAGCTCACGAGTGTCACCGGCGCTTACTGGCGCGGCGACAGCAGCCGCAAGATGCTCCAGCGCATCTACGGCACCTGCTTCCCGAAGAAGGAGGAGCTCGACGCGTACCTTGCGCGCATCGAGGAGGCCAAAAAGCGTGACCACCGCAAGCTCGGCAAGGAGCTCGGTCTGTTCACATTCATGGACGAGGGCCCGGGCTTCCCGTTCTTCCTGCCCAACGGCATGGTGCTCAAAAACCAGCTCATCGATTACTGGCGCGAGATCCACAAGAAGGCCGGCTATGTCGAGATCTCGACCCCGATCATGCTCAATCAGGATCTCTGGCACCGCAGCGGCCACTGGGATCACTATAAAGATAATATGTATACCACTGTCATCGACGATGTGCCGTTTGCGCTCAAGCCGATGAACTGCCCCGGCGGTATGCTGGTCTATAAGTCCCAGCCACATTCTTATCGTGATCTGCCGCTGCGCGTGGGCGAGCTCGGCATCGTGCACCGCCACGAGCTCTCCGGCGCGCTGCACGGCCTGTTCCGCGTCCGCTGCTTTACGCAGGACGATGCACACATCTTCATGACGCCGGATCAGGTCAAGGACGAGATCAAGGGCGTCGCCAAGCTCATTGACGACGTGTACTCGCTCTTCGGCTTCAAGTACCATATGGAGCTGTCCACTATGCCGGAGGATCACATCGGCACGGATGAGCAGTGGGCGGCCGCGACCGACGGCCTCGTCTCCGCGCTCAACGAGCTCGGCAAGCCCTATGTCATCAACGAGGGCGACGGCGCGTTCTACGGTCCGAAGATCGACTTCCACCTGGAGGACAGCCTCGGCCGTACCTGGCAGTGCGGCACGATCCAGCTCGATATGCAGATGCCCGAGCGCTTTGACCTCGAGTATGTCGGCGCGGACGGCGAGAAGCATCGCCCGGTCATGATCCACCGTGTGTGCTTCGGCTCGATCGAGCGCTTCATCGGCATCCTCACCGAGCACTACGCCGGTGCGTTCCCGCTGTGGCTCGCGCCCGTGCAGGTCAAGGTCATGCCCATCACCGACCGCACGAACAATTACGCCAAGCACGTCGCTGACCGTCTGGAGAAGGCTGGTCTGCGTGTTGAGACCGACCTGCGCAACGAGAAGATCGGCTACAAGATCCGCGAGGCGCAGAGCCAGAAGATCCCGTATATGCTCGTGCTCGGCGACAAGGAAGCGGAGAATGACACCATCTCCGTGCGCACGCTCTCCGGTGAGCAGAGCGTGGAGAGCCTTGCCGACTTTATTGCCCGCCTGCAGGCGGATGTGAAGTCCCGCAAGAGCTGAAATTTGCATAGCATCGCATAAGAAGACCGACTCCTTCGCAGACTATACCCAAACGTCTGCGAAGGAGTTTTTTATATGCACAAACGGTTTCGGCATCTGTGTCTCGCGCTCGCGGCGCTTATCACTGCGGGGACGCTGCTTGCGGCGCTCATTCCGGCCGCTGAGGCGGCCACGTATAAAAAGGGGTCGAGCGGTGCTGTCGTGTCGCAGATCCAGACCAAGCTCAAAAATTGGGGCTACTACGCCGGGGACGTGGACGGGATCTACGGCAGCGCGACCGAACGCGCCGTGCGCGCCTTTCAGCGCAAAAACGGCCTCACAGTCGATGGGAAGGCCGGCACACAGACTTTGGAGGCGCTGGGGCTGCCGGCGGACAGCGGCGCAAATTCCGGCGGCTCTGGCGGCATGACCGGCGCGCAGGTCGATCTGCTTGCACGTCTCATCTCCGCCGAGGCGCGCGGTGAGCCGTATTCCGGTCAGGTGGCGGTCGGCGCGGTCGTGCTCAACCGCATCCGGCATCCGTCGTTTCCGAATACGCTCTCGGGCGTGATCTATCAGAGCGGGGCGTTTACCTGCATCACGGACGGGCAGTTCAACGAGCCGGTCGCGGAGAGCGCCTATCGTGCCGCGCGCGATGCGCTCAACGGGGTGGACCCGTCCGGCGGCGCGATCTATTATTTCAATCCGTCCACAGCCACCAGCTCGTGGATCTGGTCGCGGCCACTCATCACGGTTATCGGTAAGCACCGGTTCTGCTCGTGATTGTCCGGAGAGACCGCAAAATAGGGGATGCGGCAGCGTATCCCCGCTACATATAGCGGGCTGAAAAAATAACGTCAAAAAGTTTAAAAAGAGTATTGACAAATGGCAACAAGAAGTGCTATATTATCAAACACGCGAGGGGTTGTGCGTCACGAACGAACGAAACTTCCGAAAGAAAGTTGAAAAAAGTTCTTGACAAAGCGAACCGCGTGTGGTAGTATAAACAAGCTGTCGCCGAGAGGCGCAGCGGCGTGTACCTTGTAAATTAAACAATGTAAGAACACAAAACTTGATAAGTTTTGTAGCTTATGCAAAATAAGCACCAGAAAAGGGTTCTTAACATCAGAGATGATGTAAAACAATTCTTTTGAGAGCTAGAAAGCGATCTAAAAGATTATATCCGCTTCGGCGGTTATGATATGATTTATAGAGAGTTTGATCCTGGCTCAGGATGAACGCTGGCGGCGTGCCTAACACATGCAAGTCGAACGGAGTTACTTTGGTGAAGTTTTCGGATGGATCTGATTTAACTTAGTGGCGGACGGGTGAGTAATGCGTGAGCAACCTGCCCTTCAGAGGGGGACAACAGTTGGAAACGACTGCTAATACCGCATAATGTATTCGGAAGGCATCTTCTGAATACCAAAGGAGAAATCCGCTGAGGGATGGGCTCACGTCTGATTAGTTAGTTGGTGAGGTAACGGCTCACCAAGACTGCGATCAGTAGCCGGACTGAGAGGTTGAACGGCCACATTGGGACTGAGATACGGCCCAGACTCCTACGGGAGGCAGCA
>ENA-USUJ01002083-USUJ01002083.1-human-gut-metagenome-genome-assembly--contig:-NODE-2083-length-15751-cov-11.276636_pt1 | contig 15751 bp, 16 predicted proteins | sample MGYA00250061_ERZ773398 | MGnify/ENA primary metagenome ERZ773398 (study PRJEB29103, sample SAMN06111992) | human gut metagenome | biome: human gut; feature: ankylosing spondylitis patient; material... | reverse complement strand
TCGAAGCTATATTTAGCCATAAAAATACCGACCTCCAATCGTTAGATTTTTGGTCTAACTTTTTGGGGCCGGTATAAGATTCTTGTTTTTCCGGATAGTTTTTCTATTTTATTATGCGATTTATGATAACGTTATTTTACGTTGAAGGCTTTGATTCCCGGATAAACCGCACTTGCTCCGAGTTCTTCTTCAATTCTTAAGAGCTGGTTGTACTTGGCAACTCTTTCCGAACGTGAAGGTGCTCCTGTCTTAATCTGGCATGTGTTAAGTGCAACCGCAAGGTCAGCTATTGTGGTATCTGCGGTCTCTCCCGAACGGTGTGAGCTGATTGCGGTATATCCTGCCTTATGTGCCATCTTAATGGCTTCAAGAGTCTCTGATACGGAACCGATCTGGTTAAGCTTGATAAGAATTGCATTGCCGGCGCCAAGTTCGATACCCTTTGAAAGTCTCTCTGTGTTGGTTACAAAAAGGTCATCGCCTACAAGCTGTACCTTGTCACCAAGTCTGGCCGTAAGTTTCTGCCATCCTTCCCAATCCTCTTCATCAAGTCCATCTTCGATGGAAATGATAGGATATTTCTCACAAAGAGCTGCCCAATGCTCGATGAGTTCTTCTGCCGTATATTCTGTTCCTGCCTTAGGAAGCTTGTAATATCCTTTGCCCTTCTCACTCTTCCACTCTGATGAAGCGGCATCCATAGCAATCCTGAAATCTCTGCCCGGCTCGTAACCCGCTTTTTTAACAGCTTCGAGGATTGTCTCGATAGCTTCCTCGTCAGATTTGAGTGCAGGTGCAAAACCACCTTCGTCTCCGACAGATGTTGCAAGTCCGCGTTCCTTAAGAATTGATGCAAGTGCATGGAATACTTCCGAACACCATCTTAAACATTCTTTGAATGAAGGTGCTCCAACCGGCATAATCATGAATTCCTGTACATCAAGACCTGACGATAATGCGTGGCATCCTCCGTTAATTATGTTCATCATAGGAACCGGAAGTCTGTTTCCCGATACTCCGCCAAGGAATCTGTAAAGCGGAATGTCAAGAGAAATGCTTGCCGCACGGCAGCATGCTATTGAAACTGCAAGGATTGCGTTTGCTCCGAGTTTGGATTTATCCTTGGTTCCGTCCGCAGCTATCATTGCTGCATCTATTGCGTATATATCTGACGCATCCATTCCTACAAGTGCGTCGTTAATTGCTGTGTTAATATTGTCAACGGCTTTGGAAACTCCCTTTCCGAGATATCTTGACTTGTCTCCGTCTCTGAGCTCAAGTGCCTCAAATTCACCTGTTGATGCTCCTGACGGCGCTGTTCCGCGTCCGATTGTTCCGTCTGCGAGATATACCTCTGCTTCTACGGTAGGATTTCCTCTTGAATCAAGAATTTCCCTTCCGATAACTTTTTCAATTTCCAGATAATTCATTTTCGCTGCTCCTTTCGATTCAATCAACAGTGAAACCCCCGCCAAAGGCAATCACGACCTTTGGCTGATAAGGGAGTCCACATGATTTACACACACAAGTTAGTGTATTCTAACTATAGTTAGATGTCAATAACTTGAAATGAGATATTTTATCATCTTGGTTTACAGCGATTACTATGTTAGTATGTACTATTCCTTAAAAGAGCGTGTGAAAAACGAAGTCAGACGACCATTAGATTCTTCTTTTTTCACACGCTCTTGGGTTTTGGATGACGGTGCGGCGTTATGCGACTCCGGAAGAGCAATATTTCAGTATATAATACGATATTTTCTCACTTTTTCGGTCTGAATCAGCAATTTGGTGTCAATTACTTGCTATATGAGATACCTAGATGTGGTAATATATGAAATTATATATATTAAGTGATATATCAATTTCAGTATATTACAACTCAGAGTATGCCAAATTGACACCAAATGCCCCGAAAAATGCAAAAAAGTGTGAATTAATGAATTTTTATCTGTTGTCAACCTTTTCCGGGTTCAGATCATGCATGGAAAGCCTCTCCCACGCTACCTTTTCCCACCGGGTTCCGGCCTTGCCGTAGTTGCAATATGGGTCGATGGAAATCCCGCCGCGCGGCAGAAATTTTCCGTGTACTTCTATATACTTCGGATCCATCTTGTAAATTAAGTCCTTCATTATCACATTGACTACATCCTCATGAAAATCCCCGTGGTTCCTGAATGAAAAAAGATATAATTTCAGTGATTTGCTCTCCACAAGCCTTTCGTCAGGCACATACGAGATTGTTATCGTGGCAAAATCAGGCTGTCCCGTTATCGGACAGAGGCTTGTAAATTCCGGGCAGTTGAATTTGACAAAATAATCATTGTCCGGATGTTTGTTTCCGAATGTTTCAAGCAGCTCGCGGTCATACTCCATCTTGTACTCCGTTCCCTGACTTCCGAGCTTGGTTAAATTTTCTTTTTCTCTCATAAATATCATCCTTTAATAACATTGTATCTGACATCATAGTCATATGTATCTATGCCCTCTTTGCGCTTTAAGAAACGCACGATGGCATATGTGAGCGGCGTGCAGATTATCTCATAGCATACCTTGAAAAGATACTGGAAAAGTATCATCTGCAATACAACTTTGGTATCCATGGTTCCGAGAAATGATATCGTGACAAAAATCACCGAATCAAAACCTTCTCCCACAAGAGTCGAGAGAATCGTGCGCACCCACAATTTCCGGCCGCCCGTTCTGACCTTAAGTTTGGAGAGGATCATTGAATTGGAAAATTCTCCGAACAGATATCCTGCAAAAGAAGCAAGCGCTACTCTCGGTGTCGTACCAAGCACTGTTGCAAACGCCTCCTGGTTCTGCCAGTATTCCGGATGCGGAAGTGCTATTGTCAGCATGTATACCGCTACCGCGAAGAAGCTGCACCCAAATCCCAGCCAGATTATTATTCTGGCGCGTCTGAATCCGTAAACTTCTGTAAAAATATCCCCGAAAATATATGTCACAGGGAATAATACCACTGCGGCCGGAAGTGTAATATTTGATGACACTGCCCACATCTTACCTGCTACCAGATTGGAAAGCAGAAGGCATGTAACATAGATGATACCTATGCACATAAAAGTTTTTGTAACATTTTTGTTGTCCATAAATTCCTCCTTGAAAATAAAAAAAGCTTTGCAAAACACAAAGCTATCATTCAACATATTCAATTCTTCCGGGGATCTGGTTAGAATTATGTTAAAAAATAGTCCTGGTTTTACTTAACGACAGGATGGTACAATCGAACTGTCGGCATCAATAATGCGTTCTTAATTATAACATCAGCCGCACAAATGTCAATAATTTTGTGCGGCCGATGTTACATATATTTATTCCAGTTACTTTTTTCTCCCGCCCACTCAATATATGCAAAAAAACCATTCTTGCACGGATAATGTTCTCCGTCATTTCTTAAGATTACATTGTCATTCATTTTCTGTATCAAAGCGGCCTTCTCATCATCGCTCAATGCCGCACAGACTGCATCTGTGGCAAGCATAACCTCGTCAAACTCCATCGCCTTGGATGCATAATATCCATCATCTTTAAGCGGAACATCGGTATGCATATAATGTTCGTACAATACCCGCGGGTAATCAGCCGTTTCCGACAGGTCCTTCGCTTCGGGAATTGTCTGTGTAATCGTATCAAGCATCGCATCGCCGGTATCATACAGCATAATGGTGTACGGCGACACCATATATTTAAACTGCGCATTTCTGTAAAGATTAACCGTATCATCTGATACGTCACATTCCATGCTCATAAATGTCTCAAACTGTTCACACCTTTGAATGACATTATCGGCAATTTCCTTCGCATCTCCCGTGTATTCTGAGTTTTTAAGCAGTTCATACCATTTACTTTGTGTGCCATGGCAGGCAATACTGTTATAGAACTGGCTCAGATAATACGTTCCCCACTTCTCATTTTTTCTCTTGACCGACTTATATACTATCGTGTCCAGAATCTCCCTTCTCTCACTGTCCGATAATCCGTCATATGCTGCATCCTGTGAGAGAAGCATCTCATCAAAGTCCATTCTTCTTAACATACGTTCCGCGGCGTCCGAAACTTCATCCGTATATCCCACCGTTACACCGGACTGCGTGTTACCGAATGTGTCCATATAATGTCTGTACACCGCTTCGCCATAATCACCCCTCGCAAGAAGCTCTGCTATTTCGGCGCATCCGCCGCTCCATCTTTCAAGCACCTCATCAGGCAGCTCATTCCATTCGATTCTCTGTCCGTCCTCCGCTGCATACTCAAGCCCCGCATTGTACAAGTCGCCTAGTGACTTTGGGTTGCCCTCGGTGCTCTGCGAGGAGGCGGTGCAGCCTGTTGCCAGTAATGTTATCAGCAGAAAAACTGCAACTACATTAAATCTTCTCATAATTTTCGTTCCTCTCACTTTTATTTAAATAAATGAAAATACGTAACACCACTTTCTAATCCAAATTCATAATTAAGATAATGTTGCACTATCGGTCCGCCTCCCCATTTAGAAATTATTAAAGGCGAAACTCTTTTATCATTTGTTGATATTGGCCTCAGTGTTTTATTGGTTAATATTCCCGAATATCTTGAGTTATAAATTGTGGCAATTTTATTTTTCATAATTACGCCTTTCCTTCATTATTTCTGTTTAATTTATATTTATATTAAATCATACCGTATCTCGCGTCAACAACTGGCTGAAAACTTAACATTTTCGTAACAATTTCCCACCGTCATCCGACTTGACTAAAAACATTCCGCTATCTATAATACTTTTTAACAGACACTTATTTACAAGAAGGTTTTCCTATATGTATCGTGACTTAACCAAAGGGAAAATATCATCAACACTTATTCTGTTTGCCCTGCCAATGATTGGCGGCAACCTTTTACAGTAATTCTACAATATCGCCGACATGCTCATCGTCGGACGGGTAATCGGGCGCAACGCGCTCGCGGCGGTCGGCTCGTCATACACGCTCATGACATTTCTGACATCGGTTTTTCTGGGTCTTTCGATGGGCTCCGGCGCACTTTTTTCCATATATTACGGCCAGAATAAAAAAGACCGGCTACGCCTTGCCATACTTCACTCATTCGTGCTTATCATGGCTGTGACATTGTTGGTCAACATTCTGGTATTTGTATTTTCAGACCCGATACTCACATTTATGCGTGTACCGGACAACGTAAGGCCGGATATGCGAGTGTATCTTAAGATAATTTTTGCCGGACTTATCGCCACATCACTGTACAACTACTGCTCATGTATGTTACGCGCGCTCGGCAATTCGGTGGCACCTCTTGTATTCCTCGGAATATCGTCAGTGGTCAATATCGGACTTGACCTGCTTTTTATCGCCGTATTCAGGATGGGTGTCGGAGGCGCTGCGGCCGCAACGGTAATCGCACAGTACATATCGGCTGTTGGTATATTATTATACACTGTTATGAAATGCAGGGAGTTCCTTCCGGGACGGGATGACAGGCATTATAATCCGGGAATTCTCAAAGAAATAACGAAAATGTCATCGCTCACCTGCGTCCAGCAGTCGGTCATGAATTTTGGCATCCTTATGGTGCAGGGACTTGTAAACAGCTTCGGGCCGGTAACGATGGCAGCTTTTGCCGCCGCAGTCAAGATTGACACGTTTGCGTACCTGCCGGTACAGGATTTCGGCAACGCGTTTTCGACTTTTGTGGCACAGAATTACGGCGCCGGACAGCATGAAAGGATCAGACGCGGAACCAAAGAAGCCTTCTGCCTTTCGATGATATTCTGTATTATTATTTCCGCGCTTGTATTTATTTTTGCAAGACAGCTTATGGGAATATTTGTGAAAGCGGATGAGATTGACGTAATCGCATCCGGCGTAAGATATTTAAGAATAGAAGGAGCTTTCTATATAGGTATCGGCTGGCTTTTCCTGTTATACGGATATTTCAGGGCAATAGGAAAAGCCGGTATGTCAGTCGTACTCACAGTCATATCGCTCGGCATGCGCGTCCTTCTCGCCTATATTTTGGCATATTTTATAGGCGAGACAGGCATCTGGATGTCGATTCCGATTGGCTGGGTACTTGCTGATATCACCGGCTTTATATGCATCGGCGCCATCCGCCCTGACGGTAACGGAAATAAGATATCATAAATCCTATCATCCAGCCAACTCCGCTGGCCCACATGATAACGTATCCCTTCGTGATATCCGCCAGAATGTATACAAGTGCAACTCTGAAAGCAAGATTAATCAGACTCTGCGCAAGGAACCATTTTTTGTCTCCGGCACCCCTTAAGATTGCCGCCGTGACATTCATCATTCCCATCATAAAATACTGTAACGAGATAATGGACAGATATTCGGTTCCGACATGAATCGCATCAGCTCCGTCATCCGCATCCATAAAAAGCCCTATAACGCTCTCGGAGCCGAAATGCAGCCATAATCCGAGTGCGACACCGATTGCCGCCGCCATTATAAGTCCGGTCCTGTATCCCTTCTTAACGCGGTCGAACTGACCCGCTCCGATATTCTGGGCGGTGAATGTGGACACCGCATTACCGACATTTACCATCGGCACAATTACAAGGTTATCTATCTTTATCGCTGCCGTATATCCGGCTAAGAAATCCGAACCGAAACGGTTGACAACCGACTGTATGAGCAGAAGGCCGATTGATACAATGGACTGCTGTATAACCGTAGGAATTGCCATGCTTACCATTTTCTTCAAAAGTCCCGGGCTGAATCTGTCATAATGCTCGCATTGCATTCCACGGATTTTATGTACTAATACAATAAATGATATTATCGCCGAAACAGCCTGCGCTATAAGCGTCGCCCATGCCGCACCGGCTACACCCCATCCGAATTTCCACACGAACAGAATATCAAGCCCGATGTTAAGCACCGAAGAGAAAATAAGGAACACAAGCGGTTTCGCCGAATCACCGAGCGCATTGAACACCGCGTTGAATGCGTTGTACATGAAAAGGAAAGCGAAACCAAGAAAATATATTTTAAGATATTTATCTGCTTCTTCGTATACATCCGACGGCGTGTGCATCCACTTAAGAATATTGCCGGAAAGCATGAATCCTATCGTGCTCAGTATAAGACTGAACGCAAATATGGCAATGAGTGCCGTGGAAATCGAGCTTTTGACATCTTTCATACGGCCGGCGCCGAACAACTGCGATATTATAACCGAGCACCCTATACCGGTTCCAATCGCCACCATTACAAAAAGAGTGGTGATTGAATTGGAAGCACCCACAGCCGCGAGCGCATCCGGGCCTAAGAATTTACCGACAATCACCGAGTCGGCAATATTATAAAACTGCTGGAACAGATTACCGAGAATCATCGGAATGGCAAAAATTATCAGTTCCCTGGCGGGATTTCCGCTTATCATGCTCCCTTTTACTTCCCTGCCGCTCATGATGAGCCCTCCTTTTTGTCTTTTTCTTTAATATACCACCACTTGAATATGGCACTTCCTATTATTATGATATAGCCTATTACACTGAATATGTCAGGCATCTGATCTAAGAATATGAATCCCAACAGCGCCGCAAAAATAACCTGCGTATAATCGAATACCGAAATCTCCTTCGCCGGTGCTTTCGTATATGCCTTGGTGATCGAAAGCTGCCCGCCGGCTGCCGATGCCCCTGCAAGCAGCAGGAATATGAGCTGTATGGCACTCATCGGCTCATACTCTATTATCGTAAAAGGCAATGTCACAATACAAGAAAATACCGAGAAAAACATGACTATAACCGGGCCTCTCTCACCGCTCTGGCCTAATTTTCTGACAAAAGTATACGCAACACCCGCGCCGAATCCGCCGCATACCCCGATGAGGGCATATACAAACTGCATATTCATGGACGGCTTAACAACAAAAACCGCTCCGGCAAATGCCGCCGCAACGCATATCCACTCGATTATGTTTGCTTTTTCTTTGAGTATAAAATAAGACATTATAATTGCAAAGAAAGGTGACAGCTTGTTAAGTATATTGGCGTCCGCTATATTGAGCCTGTCGACCGCATAGAAATTACATATGAGTCCGACGGTTCCAAAGAAGCTTCTTAAGAGAAGTCCGGGAATACTCTGTTTATGTATCCTGAACTTCTCTTCACTCCTAAGCAGCATGGCAACCGATATAACCGCCGCCACCGCATTTCTGAAAAAAGCTTTCTGCATTGTCGGCAGGTCGCCGGCAAGCCTTACGAAAAATGACATTAAGGCGAAAAAGAATCCCGCCAGTATAATAAATAGAATTCCCTGATGTTTCTTTACTGACATAAAACCAATCTCCGTTCTGACTTCAATTAGCTATTATACCACAAAAGAATCAAAACTCAATCTACAATTCAGCCACCGTTTCACTAAGCGGTTTTCTGTCCGAATGCTGTGGTGCCGGCACACTTGCATCTGCCGGATAACCAAGATTGAGAAGTCCGTAGACCGTAACATCCGAAGGCAGGTCAAATTCCTTCTTAATCCTCTCAAGGTCCGCCCATCCTACCCATGTGGAACCTACATTTAAATCGGCTGCCGCAAGTATCATATGAGTTGCGACGATTGACACATCCGTTTCCGTCGAATCCTTATTGTCAAACGGATTGACCCAGCCCTCACTCTTACGTCCGGTGAGAATAAGAATTACCGGCGCATTGTATGCGCACTGGGTAATGCCGCGCATTTTCTGTATAAGCTCCGGTTTACGGACTATATATATATGCTGCGGCTGCTTGTTGCATGCCGTCGGTGCGAGCTGTCCTGCCGTTAATATTTTTTCAAGTATGTCCTGCGGTATTGCATCGGGTTTAAAATCCCTGACCGTATATCTGTTTTTAATAAGTTCTGAATATTCCATTCCGGTATACTTCCTTTACTAAATATTATATTCAACTTCTCTGTTGATCCTTGCAAGAAACTGTCTGGTTCTTTCTTCTTTGGTATTATAAAATACATCTTTAGGCGAACCCTGTTCAACAATCACGCCGCCGTCCATAAAAATCACATGGTTGGCAACATCCCTTGCAAAACTCATTTCATGCGTTACCACAATCATCGTGACACCCGCCTTGGCAAGATCCTTCATAACCTTCAATACATCACCGATAAGTTCCGGGTCTAGTGCCGATGTCGGCTCATCAAAAAGAATAACATCCGGTTTGACAGCCATCGCTCTCGCTATGCTGACACGCTGCTGCTGTCCGCCGGATAACTGCGCCGGATAATAATCCGCCCTGTCGGCAAGACCCACGCCCGCAAGTGCTTCAAGCGCCCTCTGTCTGGCCTCTTCTTTTGGCACCTTATGCGCCGTCACAAGCGGCTCCATAACATTCTTAAGCGCTGTCATGTTGGCAAAAAGATTATAATTCTGGAACACGAATGCTGTCCTTCGTCTGACTGCAAGTATCTCTTTGGAGGATGCACTGTGAAGATTAACCTTGATATCTCCTATTTCAAGTGTTCCCTCATCCGCACGCTCCAGAAAGTTAAGACATCTTAAAAATGTTGTTTTGCCCGAACCGCTCGGACCCAGAATTGCCACAACATCACCCTGCTCCACATGTATGTCAACACCTTTAAGAACATGATTGTTTCCGAATGATTTTTTTACATTTTTAACATCTATCATAATCTTTTTCTCCTTTACGCTGTAAGCTTTTTCTGATAACGGCTGACCCTGCGGTTCACAAGTGACATAACGCCTTCTATAATAATGCTTAAGCCCCAGTATATAAGTGCAGCTGCAATGTATCCTTCCAGAAAATCATATGATTTGGTCGCCACTCTTATGGAGGCATTAAGGATATCCGTTACTCCGAGGCAGTAAGCTAATGCGCTGGCCTTAAGCATTGACATCATTGTTCCCGAAAGGCTCGGTATTATCTCGGGAATCACCTGGGGAAAAATAATCCTGCGCAGTGTCTGGAGCTTTGTGAGTCCCGCCGCTGCTCCGGCCTCGTACTGGCCTTTGTTGACCGAGAGGAGACCGCCTCTTATAATCTCTGATATTCCCGGCAGAAAACAAATCGTAATCATGAAAATGGCAAGGTGTATTATATTTGAATTGGCGACCCTTGCGCTTATGCCAAGCCATGCCGCAAATTTGTCAAAATACAGCACATACAGAAGGTTGGCTGCCACAAGGAGCAGATATATCGGTATTCCTTTGAAAATGGCTAAAAGCACCTGAAGGATTTTGGATATTACCGGTACCTTCCATAATCTGATTACTGCGATTATCACGCCGAATATAATGCAGAAAGCAAGCGGTACAAATAAAAGTATCAGTGTTGTCGGTACATATCTGAGGGCAAAGCAGAAGCTTTCCCAAATCTGTGAATAATTCATATCCGTCTTCCTTTCCGTTATTTTTTCACATATTGCAATTTCTTGTTGAGCAGATTAAATAACAGCTCTAAAAGAATACTTACAACTATAAATACTACCGCAGTACAGAAATAATTTTCCGTATAATGCTTGGTAAATGCGCCCATCAGGCTTGCACGGCCCATGAGATCCCTTACGCCTATGCTTGCCGCCATGGAGGTATTCTGGAACAGCAGTACTATTCCTACTTCCACGCTCGGAAGAACTATTCTTGCCGCCTGTGGAATTACAACACGACGGAAAGTCTGGATCCTGGTAAGTCCGCATGCATATCCTGCTTCATACTGTCCCGATGGGATTGCGCTTAGTCCTCCGCGGAATATCTCTGAGAGGAATGCGCTTTCATTAAGTCCGTATGCCACGATTACGAACAGGAGCGCATCCACTCTGTTAAGGTCAATTCCGAACAGGTTCATGAACAGAAGCGGCATACCGTAATACACTAAGAACAGCTGTATGATCTGAGGTGTTCCTCTTATAAAGGATACATATACGCACGATAACTGGTACAGCACCGGTATCTTATGGATGCGAATAAATGCAAGAATGATGCCGAGCACAATTCCTACCGCAAGCGCTGCCACAACGATTATGAGCGTTGTCGGAAAACTCGTTATGAGTTTCGGAAAATATTCAATTACTCTCTCGAATGAAAAATATTCACCCATTTATTCTCATCTCCTGAATTGTATTATTTGTGTGAATCGGAGCCGGATGCATCATATCCGATAATATTGTTTGCAAGTTTGGTAAGTGTTCCGTTCTCCCTGAGTGTCTTGATTGCTCCGTCCATAGCTTTCTTAAGCTCTGTATCGCCTTTCTTGAGATAGAAAATCGAATCGGTTACAAGAAGAGGTTCACCGTCAGCAGCTTTAAGTTTGTCTCCGTAGTTCTTATTAAGGTCATCAAGAAAACTTGGGTTGCAATACCATGCGTCCATTGTTCCGCTTGAAATTTCCGCTACAACCTGCTCCATTGTGAAAGCCTCATATTTAAGGTCAATCTTCTTGTCAGGATGATCTGCATTCCACTGCTCGAGCTGCTCGCCTGTTGCCTCGCCTGTTGCCGCAAAAACTTTCTTTCCGGCAAGGTCTTCTATTCCGTGGATGTCATTGTTATCTTTTGATATAACAATGACTACTTTATTCTGATAATGTGATTCCTCTGTATAATCGTATTTGGCTTTTCTCTCTTCGTTAAGGGTAAAAGTATGTGATGCCACCTCAATCTTACCGGTATCAAGTGCCACAAGTATATTTCCGAAATCCATCGGCTGGATATCAAATTCATATTCCGGAAGAAGTTCATCAATCGCTTTAAGTACCTCATACTCATAACCTGCCGGATTACCGTCCTCGTCTATGTAATCGCACGGAGCCCAGGCATTTCCCATTCCGACTACTATCTTTTTAACACCTGAGTCATTATTTTTCTTCTGGCATCCTGCAAATGATGCTGCCGCAAGTACTCCCGCTGTAATTAATGCTATTCCTTTAACAATTCTTTTCTTCATATTCACTTTCTCCTTTTATGTGTTAGTTTGCCGGGAATGGGTCATCTCCCAGTCTCGTCCAGTTAAAATTACCTTTTTCATTAAGATATATCTGTAAAAGTGCCGATGCAACGCCTGCGGCTCCGTCATAATATCCGCGTCCCGTGTCTATGGCTTCGGGTTTGATTCTTTCCCATGCCATCGGCCAGTAAGCTGCACCGTTCTCATCCGTCTCTTTCTCTCCGAGAAGGACATTGGCTGCTCTTAAAGCGAGATCATGGTATCTCTCGTTATGTGTTCCTCTGTAAAGTCCTACGAAGAACTGTACCATTCCGGCCTGTCCGCAGCATAAGCATACATTGTTCCAAAGTCCGGCGGACATTTTCTCCGGTGCGCCGAGGGCTTCAAGACCATCCACAAGTTCTTCCGTCTCCTCAAGCCATTTGTCATCACCGGTCAGTTCATACAGCCTGTAATACAATTTGGCTGTTCCCGCCGGTCCGTGGCATGAACTCAAATAAAATACCGGTTCTTCATCCGCCGGTCCGTATACATGATGCGGAATCAGGCGTCCTTTAGTCTGCTTGATTTTAATGCTGTCCAGATAATCCGCACAGGCAAGTGCCGCATCAAGATATGCCTTATCGCCTGTGAAATCATACAGCTTCGTAAGCAGATATCCGGAACCGGATGTTCCGAACTCAAAATTCGGAAGGCTTATCGGAAGCACACCCTTGAAACCGTTATATTCAAGCGCTCCGCTGCTCTTTCGCTCACCTGCCGCCAGATAATGTGCTGCCGCATCAAATATCGCTTTCTTAAGTTCTTCCCCGCCGAAAAGCTCATACTGTCCGAGCAGAACGAGGATGATTCCTCCGTCCATCGCAAGTCCGGTTCCTCCGGTAAAAAATATACCGTTTTCATCTCTCGTTGCCGTATTTATGTAATGTTCTCCTATACCTTTAATGGCATCCGCAACCTCTTCATCGGGATTTATCTTATAACTCTCTGCCAGTGCTATACTCAATCCGCCGAGTCCGAAATGAAGTCCTTCATGTGCTCCCGGAAGCGGAAGTGTAGGTTCGGCATCAAGGAAATCCTTCCAATGTCTTGCAAGACGCTTTGATGCTTTCTTTACGATTTCAAGAAATCTGTCATCCCCGGCCGTCTCGTATAATTTAATATATAGATAAAGAATTCCCGCATCGCCGCTGTATAATGTAGCATTATCCTGCCAGTATACTCCGTCTTCGTCTTCCTTCGCTGCCTCTGCAATGTATTTTTCAGCTGCAAGCGCTGCATCAAGATACTCTTCATATGATGACGGTTTCTCGTATAAGAACGGCTGTCCTATTTTAAAATCATGTACTTTCTCACTCATCTTCATCCTCCGTAATATTCTAGTAACTCGAGAATCCGCCGTCCACAACGAACACCGAACCCGTTATGTGCTTAGCTTCATCACTGGCAAGATATCTTACCATTGAAGATATGTCCTCCGGTTCTCCGAGTTCAAATCCGGTATCACTTCCAGCGCCGCCTTGGATTCTGGCTTTGCCAAACGGGCTGTCGTCCGGATAATCTTCTATTATTGCAGTCTTAATGCCTCCCGGCGCGACCACGTTACATCGGATTCCCTCCTTGAGATACATATAAGCTGTGTTCTTCGACATTCCGATAAGCCCATGCTTGGCTACCGTATATGTCACGCCCGAAAGCCCTGCCCTTAATCCGCACACAGATGCGATATTAACTATGTTGCCGCCATGCGGCTGATTTGACATGACTTGCACGGCCTTTCTCATGGAAAACATCGGTGCCTGAAGATTGACCTTCAGGACTCTGTCCCAGAGTTCATTGGTAAGTTCTCCGATAGGTTCGAATCGTCCGGCTACTCCGGCATTGTTGACCAGGACATCAAGCTTTCCAAACTTCTCTACCGCAAAATCGATCATCGCTTCATTCACTTCCTGCAATGATAAATCTCCGGCATAAGGATGAATCCTTCCGGCAAGTCCGGCTGCCTTCTCATCAAGCTCTGCGAGTGCTGCTTCGTTGATATCAACTGCAACAACGTCCGCACCCTCTGCGGCAAAATCAAGTGCTGTCTGTGCACCGAGACCGCCGCCAGCGCCTGTGACGATTACGCTTTTACCTTCAAATCTCATATTCGGTCCTCCGTTTCTTTCTTGTTATTTGTATATCATACTTATCCTACCTATTTAGTAGGATTAGTGATTAAGCATTATTATATACGGTTTTTAACACTTGTCAACCCGCTTTTTAAATTTTTTTCAAAATGTCATCAAATGCTTCTATCACCTTGCGGTTGTCCTCCGGTGTTCCTATAGAGATTCTCATCCATTTATCAAGCCCGAATTCCGCGCCGTTTCTTATAAGTATCCTTCGTTTTATGAATTCTTCTTCAAGATAACTGCTGTCGATTCCCGTATACACCAGCACGAAATTTCCGTTGGAGCGCACATATCTCATGCCGAGCCTGTCAAATTCACGGTAATAATAATCCAGTCCGTCCCGGTTATTCTTAAGTACACGATTGGTAAAATCCTCATCATTCACAGCCGCATATGCTGCCACCTGCGATGCATAAGCCACGTTGAACGGGAGTTTTACCTTGGTAAGTGCCGTAACTATCGCAGGATTCCCGATGGCATATCCGATTCTGAATGAAGCAAGCCCGTATAATTTGGAAAAAGTACGCAATATCACAACATTGTCGTGCTCCTTTGTAAACCTCACGGTCATAAGACTTTTTCCTATCCAATGCAGATTGAAGTTAACAAGACTTTGTACAAGTCTGCATTATCCTATCATAATATAATGATAAGGGTATGGAGCAGGATAATGTATATAATTTATAGATAGAGCCTAGTATAGACAAAAGAAAATCATCTATAACGAAATCACCCTGACTAAAGTCCTTGCCACATTTTTTATAACATGGTTCCATTTCAAATGGACAGTGCCGCAAACTTTTATTAAAAAATCTCAAATGTTTTAAACCGGATAATTTTAAGGATATGAAAGATATTGAAGAATCCTCAATCATAATCTGTAGCATCGTAAGGGATGCCGAGAAAGGGTTAAAGAAAAACATCCCTGTCATCAAGGAACTTTGCAAGCATTTTAGGGATTACCAAATCATTGTATATGAAAACGACAGTACGGATGACACGAAAACCTTGTTACAGAAATGGATGGAAGAGGATAAACAACATGTCGTGGCATTATTAAACAATACGGATTCCATAAAAACGATACCTTCTTCAAAAAGCGTAAACGCCAACCCCTTCTTCTCACGCAAGAGGATTAACAAAATGGCCTCTCTCCGCAACCACTATATGGAATATATTGGCGAACATCATTTGTCTGCGGATTATCTCATGGTAGTAGACTTGGATGTGGCTCAATTGTTTTTACGCCCTATTTTGACTTCTTTTGAAAAGGACGTACCGGATTGGGATGCCGTAACAGCCTTTGGTTATTCTACATCCCCCACGTTGAAGCGAAGATTCCACGACACGTATGCGCTAATAGAGTATGGTAAGGAAAATATTCCACAAACAGAACAGACCATACACGACTTAGCTTCAGGTATGGTTCGGAAACTCAACAACGGAAAATGGTTCAGAGTATTCTCTGGGTTCGGAGGTTTAACGATATACCGTTTCGACAAAATCGAAGGATTACGTTATCAAGTACTTGAAAATGAAGATTCTCGTGTAGAAGTCCGTTGCGAACATGCTAGCCTTTACAAGCAAATGGCAGATAAGGGAGAGACTAAAATTTATGTAAACCCTAAAATGGTATTAAA
>ENA-USUJ01002080-USUJ01002080.1-human-gut-metagenome-genome-assembly--contig:-NODE-2080-length-15760-cov-34.204872_pt1 | contig 15760 bp, 9 predicted proteins | sample MGYA00250061_ERZ773398 | MGnify/ENA primary metagenome ERZ773398 (study PRJEB29103, sample SAMN06111992) | human gut metagenome | biome: human gut; feature: ankylosing spondylitis patient; material... | reverse complement strand
TTCAGAATATATTAGAGTTTGTTGAAACAAATAACCGATTACCGCAGAATTGCGATAATCGTGAGGAAAGAACACTATATAATCAGCTTAAAGGTATTCTTAAAGACCCTAAGAAGGTAAAGAAATGTAAGCCTTACGATACCGCCAATATATTAAGCGAACGGAACGAAGATGAAATTTCTGATTCGGAAAAGAACTGTAAAAGTGAAACGGAACTTCTTGACGAAATTTTTAATGACCCAATATTTGATGGCGTAAGTTCTGATGATAATTCTTTGTTCGAACTTCCGGATTATATGAAAAAGCGTCTTGAAGAGCGTAAGGAAGCTGACTATGTTGCTCAAAGGGTGAAATGTGAAGATTTTGATAAGTTTGAGGTTGGATTTAAAGAAGTTCATGCTGGTCTGAAATCAGGTAAATATAGATTGATTAAATTCAAGGAAGCTCATATTGCACAAGGGAGATACTTCTTGGAAGATGGAATATTGGTTTATATTGCAGGGCTTGATCAGATAGAAAAGAACAGACACGGAAGGAAAGATAGCCGTACCCGATGCATTTATGAAAATGGAATGGAGTCGGGAATCTATATGCAGACATTATGTAAAAATCTTTATAGTACGGGATATACTGTACAAGATATGTCTGGTGTTGAGGAAAATTATTTGGAAAAGAAATTTTCGATAAATTCTAATGATATAGAAAGTGGCATAATCTATGTGTTGCGTTCTTTGTCAAAAGATCCAGAAATAGCCTCAATAAAGAATCTTTATAAGATTGGTTTTACTACGACGACAGTAGATGCACGCATAGCCAATGCAAAGAATGAACCGACATATCTTTGTGCAGACGTTGAAGTTGTTGAGATATGGAGAGTTTATAATGTAAAAAGTTCAGTCTTTGAAGCACTTATACATAAACTCTTTGATAATGTTCAGTTGCAGGTCGTTGTTGATGGGAAAAAGCCTAAAGAATGGTTTGTCGTTCCGTTCAATGTTATTGAACAAGCGGTTAAATATATTATTAGTGGAGTTCCTATTGCATACGATGAAACTGTGCAGCAAATAGTTGTTTTAAAAGAATAAAGAAAAGTGATATAATAATAAAGACTAAAACTTTCTTGTTGACCATAATCCATTGCCGTTACGCAATATACGGTGCGCACGACATTCTTATTATTGTCAACAAAAAAGTTTTAGTCTTGTTGTTTTGTTCGATATGCCTTTCGGCTGTATCTTCTTACAGCTTACTCATAAACTTTTCGCGGTCAACGATGAAGCGCAGGTGAGTGCCTTCGCCTATCACGGCGTCGCCCTGCATGGCTTTGACGGTGAAATACAGTTTGCGGCCGTCTACCTTTGTCAGCGTGGCTTCAGCCTTGACCTCAGCTCCTAATGGCGTAGGCTTCAGGTGTGATGACTCTATGTGTCCGCCTACGGTGGTGCTTCCTTCGGGCAGTTCAGGGGCAACGGCCAACATTGCGGCGTTCTCCATCAGCGCCATCATGGCCGGCGTAGCCAACACGGGCATGTCGCCCGAACCCATGGCCTTGGCGGTGAGAGCTTCGGTCACCGTCAGGCTGCTTGTGTGTGTAAGTCCTGTTTCCAGCATAATATTTATAGATGATTTTATTTTCAATGTTCAAAAATACATAATCTTTACTTTACGTGCAAGCTATTAAGTGCCGATTTTTTGTTTTGCAATATAAAATAAACTAACTTTGCATCGTGAACATAAAAAAGATAATAACATTATGGCATTAATAAAATCAATAAAAGGTCTGACACCCAAATGGGGCAAGGACTGCTATTTCAGCGAGAACGCCACTGTTGTTGGCGAGGTTAACATGGGCGACGAATGCTCAATATGGTTTAACGCCGTTGTGCGCGGCGATGTGGCTCCCGTAACCATAGGCAACCGTGTAAACGTGCAGGACGGTGCCTGCGTGCATGTTACCAACACCACCGGTCCGGTTGTCATTGAAGACGACGTGAGCATAGGCCACAACGCCACCGTGCATGCCTGCACGATACGCCGCGGAGCGCTGATAGGAATGGGCGCAACCGTGCTCGACAATGCCGAAGTGGGCGAGGGCGCAATAGTAGCTGCCGGTGCACTGGTGCTGCAGGGCACAAAGATTGGTCAGCACGAGATATGGGGCGGAGTGCCTGCCAAGTTTATCAAGAAGACACGTCCCGACCAGGCAGAGAGCTTTGCCAAGCATTATGTGGAATACTCTAAGTGGTATCTTGAGGAAGAATAATTAAGCTGTGGCCGACGGCAGACAGCCGTGTGCCGGACGATGCTCTTTCGGCATAGAGTCAGCGCGGCAGGCCGGTAAGGTCATAATTGCTATAACGCACAAAAAAGTGACGCCCCGCAGGAATCATTCCTGCGGGGCGTCGTTGTCTTATAGGGTCTTTAAATCTAGGAATTAATAGTCTGTGTTCTGAGGATCAAAGTTTGTCCATCCGTCGAGCCATGTGTCGCCTGCTGCGAAAGCTCCGATGTAAGAAACCTGGTCGAAACCGCTCAGCAGAGAGTTTGTGAATGCTGCAGCGCTGAGCAGCGGGCTGCCTGATGTCGGGATATATCCTGTTGTGTCGAACCAGCCTGTAGCAGCCTCATAGAACTTGTTGCCGCTCTGAGCCTTGAAGAATGTGCTTGAGAATGAAGGCTGAGATTCGTCAACCTGTTTTGTCTCGTAGTTGTAGAGACCGTCTACATAAATCTTGTTGAAGTCAGTACCAACGGCGTTGACATTAGCCAGCCAGATGTTCTCGAGCTTCAGGTTGCCTGCTGTTGCTGCGCCCTGTGTGTCGCCCTTCTCGTTGTCGATGATGATACCGATAGGCCAGCCTATTGCAACAGAGTTGAAGCAGTTGAGGTGAGTGTCGCGGCGTATGTGCATTGCAGCCTGGAACTTGCCGAGGCTTGAGCCGTTGTTGGGATAGTAGTTGCCGCCGTTGATGTAAGAAGCGTCGTTTACGAACGAAGCGTCTGTAGCCATCGGGCCTACGAGTGTCATGTTAGAGAATACGGCAGATGTGTGAGGCTCGCTGTTAGAACCGTCGGCGTTGTTGTCGCTCTCGAAGCTGTTGCTCTGTGATACGTCGGCAATCTTAGAGTCGCGTACTGACAGACCGAACTGAACTTTTCCGCTGAATCCGTTGTCTGTATCGAAGTCGTCGTCCCAGCCTTTGTATGCTACAAGATATTTGCAGTTTACTGTTCCGCCGAACCATTCATAAGAGTCGTCGTTGGTATATGACACCTGTACGTGGTCGATCTTTGTGCCGCTTCCTACAGAACCGAGTGTAAGACCGTTGATCTCCTGGTCAGTCTGGAAAGGATAGCCTGCAAACTCGATGCGCACGTAGCTCAGCACGCCAGAGTTGTCGGCGTCGTCGTTGCCTCCGTGCTTGGTGCGCGGACCACCTTCAATCTGCATTTCGCTCTTGTTGTTCTTAGCCTTACCGCAGATGATGATGCCACCCCAGTCGCCCGGACGGCGGTTGCCTTTAGCCTCTTCTGATGTAAACACGATAGGTTCTGTTGCTGTTCCCTGTGCGATGAGCTTACCGCCGCGCTCAGCTATGAGCGAAGCCTTTGTCTGCTTGTCGCCCTTGATTACGGTTCCCGGCTCTATTGTAAGCTCGGCTCCGTCGGCTATGTAAACCCATCCTTTCAGGATATATGTGCCTTTCTTGATAGTCTGCTTTCCTGTGAAAACAAACTCCTGGTCACCGTTTCCGATCTGTGTACCGTTGTCGTTTACGTTGGCGTCGCCGTCTGCCGTGAACAGCAGGTGGTCGCAGGCCTTGATACCGCCGTTGGTGGTCCAGTTGACATCGCTCTGTGAAGTGCCTGAATTGTCGTCGTCGCTGCAAGAGCTCATTGTGAGCGCCATTGCCATGATGCCTAAGCATCCGTAAAGTTTAAACTTGTCCATTTTCATCTTTTTGTTAAACATCTTATAGTGAATAATTTTTTTATTTTTCTTTTATGGGAGTAATATGACTGATGGGAGTGATTGGGGCAGATGTTCCGCTTTATCCCTTTATCAGAACTTATACACGGCGCTTACTCCTATGTTGCGGCCGGGCTTGTATACTCTTGTTATCTGCTCTACCTCGCGGCTTGTTCCGTTTGAGTAGTGAACGTCGGCAAACTGCTTGTAGTAGACTTTCTGTGCCAGCAGGTCGCGTATGCTTAGCTTCACTTCCCAGTGCTTGCCGAATTTCTTCGATGCCGAGAGGTCTATCACGTCGCGGGGCATCTCGTAGCTGTCGGGCACTCTCAGGGTCTCGTTGCCGCTTGTTGTTCCTTCGCTGCGTCCTACTCCGATTATTCGTTTGCCTATGCGGTTGTAGAGCAGTGCTATGTCGAGCTGCATCTTGTCGTTCTTGTAGAATATTCCGGTGTTCACGAGGTAAGGCGACTGGCCCTGCATGGGGCGGTTCTCCTCCTTTGAACCTTCTTCAAACTTCACGCGGCTCTTAATCAGCGCTCCGTTGAACGACCAGCTGAAGCCGGGCAGGCCTATGAACGAGAGGTCTTTGCGTATGTCGAGCTCTATACCGTAGTTGTTGGCACGCTTAGCGTTCATGTAAGAATACACAAGACTTGTTCCGCCCGTAACGGTGTAGGTCCACTCGATAGGTGAGTCGAAGTATTTGTAGAATGCCGCTATTGAGATAAGCTCGCCCTTAGAGGGATAGAACTCGTAGCGGAAGTCGACGTTCTGTATGTAGCATGGCTTCAGGTCGGTGTTACCCTGCACGTCTGATGCCAGGTCGAAGTCGTAGAACACTGAGGGCGACACCTCGCGGAACTCAGGACGGTTGACCGTCTTGCCGTATGACAGGCGCAGCTGGTGCTTGTCGTTAATCTTGTAGGTGGTGTTCACCGAGGGGAACAGGTCGCTGTATTCATAGTTGTGGCTGAAGGGGCTTTCGGCGTTGTCGCGTGTGTTTGTTATCAGCTCCATGTGGTCATATTCGTAGCGCAGTCCGGCGTAGATGTTCAGCTTGCCGAGCGGAATGTTGGCTGCGAAATATCCGGCTCCGAGATAGTTGTTGCCCTTATAGTTGTTGCGCATGTGCTGTTCCTCGAGCAGATACAGGCGGTCGGCACCGAAGTAGCTCTCGTCGCTGAGCATCTCCGACAGGTCGTTCTGGCGGAATCCGTCGGGCAGCGTGTTGCTGGCAGCGTTCCAGTTGTAGATAAAGTCGCGGGTGGTGTACTTACGTGTGCGGTATTCGCCGTAGGCTCCAAACTTGAGCGACGGTGTGAACGATCCGAACTTGAATTCGTGCTTGTCGTTCACTGCTGCCGATACGATGTGCTCGTCGAGCTTTGTCCATTCGCGCGATATGTCATTGGGGCTTGTCAGCTGCATCACTCCCGGCTCCAGTGCGTCGTTTATGAGATAGCGGCGGCGGTCGGGCACGTTGCGGTTGGCGTAAGAGTAGCTTGCGCTCCAGTCGAGCTCATCCAGCGCAAAGGTGTGCTTTCCGGTTATCTGTCCGTTGTATGTGGTGCGGCTGCGGTAGTAATATTCAGCCGAGTTTTCGTTGTCCGACTGTGCGCTCAGTCCCTCGCGCCATGTGTAGCGGTCGTTGCCAATCTGGTTGAAGATGTTCTTCAGCTGATACTTGCTGTTGCCGTCGGCAGAAAGAAGAGTGAAGTTGAGCATGGCTCCCAGTCGCACGTTGTGGTTATACTGGTCGTCTACAGAGTAGCGCAGATAGTTCGACTGGTCTTTGTCGGCATCATACACGCCGTAGAGGTTGTTCTGCATGTCTTCATACTTGCGGTATTCGTTGCTGTAGTTGAAGGCAGCAATCATTCCGAGCTGGCGGTCGCCCAGTTTCCAGCGGCGTCCCAGCGAGCCCGACAGCTTCAGGTCGCCCAGCGGACTCATCGTCCTTACGCGCCAGTCGTTGTTAAGACCGTTGTTCAGCAGGTCGACACCGTTGCCGGCAATGCTGTTCATCGTGGCGTTTATGCCGCCGTTGAGTCCGCGCATGCCGCTGTCGAAACCGAGGAAGTCGGTGCCCGAGCCCTTGGCATACTTGAAGTCGGAGAATGAAGAAATGTCGTTCCAGTTGCCGCCGACAGACAGTTCGGCTGTGTTTTCCGCCGGAATGTCCTTTGTCGTTATGGTGATGAATCCGCCGGTGTAGTCAGCCGGATATTCGGGCGACGGCGTCTTCACAATCTGCATGTTGTCTATCTGTGAACTTGGAATAAGGTCGAACGAGAAAGCCCTTGAGTCGGCTTCCGAGCTGGGCACGGCTCCGCCGTTGATCCAAACGTTGTTGTAGCGCTGAGAGAGTCCGCGCACCATGACAAACTTGTCGTCGATGAGGCTCACGCCCGGCACTCGGCGTATCACCTCTCCTGCGTTAGTATCCTGTGTCTTTGTTATTTCCTGTGCCGATACGTTGCTCACTATGACGGGACTGCTCTTGGTCATCTGTATTACCGCGATCTCCGTATTCTTCCTAGCCACGCCGGTAACCGTAACCTCCTTCAGCGTCTGTTCGTCGGGTGTGAGCTTTATCTCTAACACCTGTGGCTGAGCTTCAGCCCGAACCCCGTCAATTTTTTTAGTCTTGTAAGAGATGTATTTTATGGTTAAAGTATAATTTGCGTTTTCGTCGAGTCCGCTGAACGTGAACAGGCCGTCGATGTCTGTTGCAGCCGCTTTGGCCGTTCCTTCAATCTGTACGGTTGCTCCGATGAGCGCCTCGCCTGTCGTACTGTCTGTAACTTTTCCCTTAATGTCTGCCGCGTATGCTCTGAATGCTGTCAGGATGAATATCAGCGCCACGGCTAATCTTAACCTTTTAATCATACTTTGAAATGCTTTCTATCGTTTACGGCTGCAAAGTTATATGCGGCATGTTGCAATAAGGTTAACGCCATGTTATGAAAGACTGACAAACGTGTTGCAATGGCGTAACATTATTTTCATTTTGTGACAGTTTTTCCACGGGCATAAATCATTGACGCAGGAATGAAATAAAAACGCCCTGCCGCCGTTCTTATAGTATATATGATAACACTACTGCTGGCGGTCGCCCTGACGGCCGCGCCATACGACAGCACCTCGGTTGCCGCAGACGACACCATAGCGGCTAAAGACAGACTTAAGGCCGAGGCTTACCGGGCTAAGCGCGAGATAGACAAGATACTCGACATGCGCGACAGCCGGGCGCGGAGCCGTGTAGACACAAGCTATATTGAGCGCACGCCGCAGCGGCTGCGCTTCAGGCTCACGCTCAACGCCTCGGGCTCTGACATACGCACGCGGGGCGTCAACGCCGACGGCAACTTCAATACAGAGATGAAGGCGCAGAACAAATACACCGTAAGTCTCAGCGCCGCTTACCGCGGACTGTCGCTCAGCGTGGCCATGAACCCGGCACATCTTGCAGGCGAGAAGAAAGACTATGAGCTGAACATGAACGCCTACGGCAACAAGTTGGGCGCCGACGTGATATTCCATTCGGCAAAGACTTTCGAGGGCAGTGTCCGCACTCAGCGCGGCGACATCAGCATACCGGCCGGACTGATAAGCCAGAACATGCTGACGCTCAACGCCTATTATGCCTTCAACGGCCGCCGCTTCTCTTATCCTGCCGTGTTCAGCCAGTCGTGGATGCAGAAGCGCAGCTGCGGAAGCCTCATGCTCGGCGCCTCGTTCATGGGCGGAGTGCTCAAGGCGCGCCACGATGACGTTATAGGCAACCCTGAGTCGAGGCTAAGCATACTCTGCGTCGGCTTAGGCGCGGGCTACGGCTACAACCTTGTGCTGCGTCACGGCTGGCTCATACATCTGTCGGCGCTGCCCGAACTTGTGGTCTACAGCCGAAGCCGGCTGACAACAGGCGGCAGCCGCACAAGGATGCCCTACAGGTTTCCCAACATAATAGCCGTGGGGCGCATTGCCGTGATCAGGCATTTCGGCCGCTATTTCGCCGGTTTTACCTCTGTCGTAAACACCTCGCAGCTTGGCGACCGCGACGAGCTGCTGCTGAACATCACCAAGTGGCGCGCACGCATCTTTATAGGCATAAAGATCTGAGGCGTGCCGGCAGGATGTGAATAACTCTATACAGACGCTTTCGGCTTTTGGTATGCGTCGGCCGATGAATCTCGTATATTTTTTTGAACAGAAACTCGTCACTTGTCACATTCGTGTGTAAGACGTTGATAGTCAGTCTTTTGTAGTGTGACGAGTTGAAAAGTCAACTCGTCACATAAGCGTCGCAAACCTGATGCGTGATGAGTTGAAACGGCAACTCGTCACACTGCAATGCGTTGATTGTCAGAAGGTTAAAACGCTGTGTGACGAGTGATGAGTTTTTAGGAAAAATATTTTTTCGTACAGATTTGTTATATTTACTTATTTAGGTTGACCTGCTCCACGCTTGATCCTGACAGAGGTTGACTCAGCCCATGCAGGCAAAAGCTATCCTTTTGTGTCGTAAAAGACCACATTTTGTAGTCTGAAAGCATACCTTTCGCAAGGCAAAAGACCGCGTTTTGCCTTGCGAAAGGTTTTCGTCGGATTTTTCCTGACATAGCCCGTTATGCCTGCGAAAAATCTGACTAAAATCCGCTCAATATAAAGCAAAAATACAGACTAAATCTTTATGCCCGATTTGGGATAAAAACACCGGAGGGACATGCGTCATGGCGCATGCCCCTCCGTCAAACTGAATCATAAAAAACATGTATTAAGCCGTATGCGGCCTGATGCCGCATTGGGGGTTAATCTTCACCCCAGATGCTCTTGTGCTCAGGCGCGAGCATAGGGTTGTCGCTGACTTCGTCGTTCCATCCGAGATCTGTATCTGATGTCGGGGGAATATTAGAGGCCTGCATCAGGTTGCCTTCAAACTTTACTTCTACTATTTTACATTCCGGTTTTATATACTTTTCCATAATATGTTTCTCCTTTATCTGTCTTATTTAATGTTGTTGTTTATTTCACTGCTACTTTCTTACCGCCTACGATGTATATGCCTTTGGGCAGCTTGTCGAGGCTCTTGCCTGCGTAGACGCCGGTTACGGTGTAAATCTTCTGGCTGTCTCCGTTGCCGTTCATAATGCCGTTAATGGCTGTTGTGCCGCCGTCGCCGTCGAGCGAGAAGCTTGCCGGAGCCTGTGATGCGTCTGTTATGTCGATGGCAAGGAATGCGCGGTTGGCTGTGTATTCAAATGCAGCGCCGTCGGTTGCGCCCCAGTAGAATCCGCATTTGCCGTCGTTGCCAAGTGCAAGCTTGTAGTATTTAACGTTGGTTCCCTCAACAAATGTCTTTCCTTCAGCGTCAACGTTTTCTGCGCCATAGAGCATGTTGCCGGCAGGAGCAGTTTCTTCAGATGTAGTGTAGTTTACGGTGTAGTCGCCTTTCTCGCCTTTAAGCACGATAGGAGTCTTTGCAGGAACAACAGTGCCCGGCTGATAGTTGTAGCTTATGGTGAGCTGGTTTGTCTCCTTGTTGGCTTTGGTTACAATTCCGCCCTGCACATTCTCCGGCATTACAAATGCCTTGTCGGTGTAGTATGTGGCGAAACCGGCATCGGTGATATTAAATGCAACTTTTTTATAAAGTTGAACTTTTAAAGTTCCAGAGTTAGATGTATATAATCTAAAATCATTTGTATTACTATTATAACGAATTTCACGATTACCTTCAATGTTGGTAATTGAGGCATTCCCGTCTCTTGTAAATGATATATTCCAATTGGTATTTTTATTAATTGCGAATGAGGTGCTACTCTCGTATCCAATCTTACCTTGGACTGTTTCTAAGATATAGTTGCCGTCTGTTCCTTCTGATAAAACTATTTCATATGGATTTTCATTGTTGTTTTCCGTATCAAATCTTGCAAAACCATCCTGCAAATATGTATTGACAATTTTACCATATCCATCTTCATCAATAAATCCGAGAGCAATATTATTGCTTTCATTTATTATAACATATGTAGCTCCTGCACTTATTTCGTCAGTTGATGTTATCTTTTTATATACAGATTTTGTAAGATTAATCTTTGTATATGTGGCTGATACCTCACCGCTGTTTTCCAAAGTTCCGTTAGGATCAACAGTTATGGCGCGTATTGTTGTTGTAGCGTCTATAGTAAGTCCTTCGCTCGGAAATTCAGTTGAGTTGGCGTCGAGTGTAGCCTCCGGGTCTGTGGTATAAACAATCTTTCCGCCTTCAGTGGCTGTTGAGGCTGTAACGGTCAAAGTGTTTGCGAACGATGTGCCTGAAGCAGGACTGAATGTCGGGGCTATGCATTGAGTTGTTGAAGAGGCCTTTGTGAAAATCTTAACGTTGTCAATAAAAGCACGTTTTGAAGTAGTTGCAATCGTGATTGTTGAATTTGATGTTCCACCTGAGATTTCAATTGTTTTAGTCTCAAAAGCATCATTTATGGTTGCAGAATATTCAACTGTCTCTTTTTCCGTTCCGTCAAGTGAAATTTTAATGTCACCTTCAATTGTTGTCCAACCTTTAACATCAAAAGTAACATAGAATATGCCATTGTTGGCAGATAAATCTAAGTTCTTGGTCGTCATTGAACCTAGATCGCTTTTCGAACCTAATTTTACAGCCCCGCCTGCTTGATAAACCTTGACAAGTTTTGATTGAGGGAAGTTGTCATTTCCATTCCAACCGTTGTTTGAGCCACTAGTGGTGTTGTTATTTCCTGCTGTTATACTTGAAAAATCTTCTTCAAGATAAACAGTCTCTTGTCCCCATACATTTACTGAGGCCAAGCACATAAGGGTTAGCAGCCAAAGTGCCAATCCTCTTCTTTGTGTGTGTAAAAGTTTTTTCATAAAATTAGTGTTATAAATTAGTTGATTTTTTAATAGTTAATATCTTGTATTATATCTTATGCAGGTGAGATTTTGTGTGCCTCAAGAGATAATTCAGAATCGTAATATATCCAAGGTGCAAATATATGGATATAATTCCAATAAATATAAAAAATGTAAATAAATTATTGCTTTGAAACTAATTTATAATGAAAACGTAAAACTGTATATATTACGTGCTTGTTTGTCGATTTGTTTTTGCGCCTTAATCTTATTCATTATATGAGTTTTGCGGCATGTCGTGGCTTTATACTTTTGTAGGTAATAAAGCTAAAATGACGTTAAAGACTTTGTGTTTTGGCGTGCGGCAGGATGACATAAATGCATATTTTATTATTTTTGTGGAAACATTAAACACCGGCGCTGTACGGGCTGTATTCGCAGCGACACGCCACATATAATACGAGGATATGATGAAACATACTGTTTTGCTGACATTCTTTATTGCGCTGACCGGTCTTTCGGCACACGCCGCCGGCTATGACGACAAGGCCATGCAGGTGAAGGAGATAAGGCTGAGTAACGGACTGACCGTGTGGATAAACGAAGACCACTCGCTGCCTAAGGTGTTCGGTGCCGTGGTGGTGAAGGCAGGAGCTGCCGACTGCCCAAATACGGGCATTGCACACTATTTTGAACATATGATGTTCAAGGGCACCGACAAGATTGGTACGGTGGACTATGAGAAGGAACGGCCGTGGCTCGACTCGATATCAGCCAAATACGACCTGCTGGCGCAGACCGCCGACGAGACAACGCGCCGGCAGATACAGGCCGACATAAACCGGCTGGGCGCAAAGGCTGCCGAATATGCCATACCCAACGAGTTCAGCAACCTTGTGTCGCGCTACGGCGGTTCGGGACTTAACGCCGCAACGAGCCTTGATTATACAGTATATTTCAACACGTTTCTGCCGCAGTATATAGACCAGTGGGCATCGCTCAACAGCGAGCGCCTTATCAGTCCTGTGTTCCGCCTGTTTCAGAGCGAACTCGAAACCGTGTACGAAGAGAAAAACATGTATGCCGACAATGTGCTGATGAGCGCATACGAACGCGTGATGGAAAACTTCTTCGGCGGCACGCCTTATGCCTATCCGATAATAGGCAGCACCGAAAGTCTGAAGAATCCGCGGCTGAGCGAGATGCAAGGCTTCTACGACCGTTATTATGTTGCAGGAAACATGGCACTGATACTTGCCGGCGATGTGTGCGCCGACTCCATAATGCCGCTGCTTGAGCGCACTTTCGGGCGTATAAGGGCAGGCGAGGCTCCGGCACGCAGCGAGTTTGCGCCCGTGTCGCTCGCATCGCAGCCCGAAGTAAGGCTGCGCATACCTTATCCCATAGTTAAGGGCGAGCTTATGGCATTCCGCACTCCGCCGCACGGACATGCCGACGAGGCAGCGCTCGACATAGCTGTAAGACTGCTGACAAACAACTTCGGTTCGGGCAAGCTCGACTCTATAAGCAACAACGGCGACGCGCTTATGGCCACGGCCATGACTGCCGCGCTTAAGGATGCAGGCATAACGTTTGTGGCAGGAGTGCCTAGTCTGCCGTTCGGCTCGCGCAAGAAACTTATGCGCAGGTGCATGGAGCAGGTGGACAAGGTGAAGAATGGCGACTTCGGCGACAGCGACCTGCAGGCGCTGAAGATGGAAGCCGGACGAGAGCTGAAGCGCAAGCTGGAAGATGCCGACAAACGTGGATGGATGATGGTTGAGGCTTACGGCAACGGCGAAGACTCATGGGCGGAGTATCTTGCACGTGAGCAGGCTGTAGAGAATGTGAGCCGTGACGACGTGATGCGCGTGGCTCGCAAATATTTCAACAACGAATACATGGACTTCGTGAAGAAATACGGCAGCTATCCTTCCGACAAGGTGTCGCAGCCGGGATATAAGCCCATGCCAGCAAAGAACATAACGGCGCAGTCGGCTTATGCCGCCATGCTCGACTCTATGGGGCACAAGGATGTTGAGCCGCGCATAATCGACTTCGACCGTGACGCCTCTCGCGTAAGTCTCGGCCGCATGGCAGAGCTTTATGCCGTAAAGAATAACGTCAACGATGTGTTCACTCTTCAGCTTATCTATCACAAGGGAAAGGTGGCCGACCCGCGTCTTGGTGTGCTCGAATCGTATATCGATGCGCTCGGCACCGACTCGCTTACAAGTCAGCAGCTGCGTCGTGCCCTGCAGAACGTTGGTTCTACGCTCAGTTTCAGTGCCGGCAACAATTCGTTCACCATATCCATACAGGGCTTTGAGCGCAACCTTGAGCCTTCGTTGAGGCTGTTGGCCCATTTCCTCTCGTCGGTTAAGCCTGACAAGAAGCTGATGTCTGAACTGAAACGTGCGTGGCGTCTTAACGACATGGCGTTTGTGAAAGACAATTCGAGCATAGCAAAGGCTGCGCTGTCGAAGATAGTCTACGGCGACAAGTCGGCTTATCTCAACCGTGTGTCTGTCGGTGATGTCAAAAAAATGAAGCCCGAAGAACTTGTCAGCCTGTTTGACAGTCTGCAGAACGTGCAGCTGTCTGTCGTTTATTGCGGCAGCCGCGACGCAGCGTCGGTAGGGCAGGAGGTGAGCAGACTGTTGCCTGTTGACAAAGCTTGTGAGTCATATGCCGACACATACAAGCCACTGATGCAGTATGACGCTCCGGCAGTGTATATATTAGACAACCCAAAGGCACGCCAGACCGTAGTGGCCACATACACGCCGCTTGCCCCACTGCCAGACCAGGACGGGCGCACTTGTCTACAGCTGTGGAGCCGCTATTTCGGAGGTGACATGTCGTCTGTGATGTTTCAGGATTTACGCGAGCTGCGCTCGTTTGCCTATTACGCTTACGGCACGGCAGAGTTGCCGTCGCCAGTGCTTCATGCTGACGCTCCCGTAGGCTTCACTACAATGATGGGCACTCAGGCCGACAAGACTATGGAGGCAGTGGCAACGCTCGACAGTCTGTTTGCCTGCATGCCCGTGCGCGACAAGAATATGAGCGACGCCCGCCGCTCGATGCTCAACGGCATAAACAACAGTTATCCGTCGTTCCGCAACATAGGTCAGACCATAGCCCTGTATCGTGCGCAAGGCTATAAGGCCGATCCTGACGCCGCCCTGGCGGAGTCGTTGAAGACCGTTACAGACAAGGATGTCTACGACTATTATAATAAAAATGTGAAAGGTCGTTCCTACATCCTGATTATTGTAGGCGACAAGTCGAAACTCGACATGCAGAAACTTTCAAAATACGGAAAGATAACAGAATTGAAGTTGGAGGAAATATACAGAATGTAATTTTTTAATTCATAATTCACAATTCATAATTCATAATTGGGAACGCTGATTTTAATTCATAATTCATAATTCACAATTCATAATTCACAATTCATAATTCATAATTCACAATTCATAATTGGAACTGATGATTTAAACTCATTCCTAATTATAAAGTGTAATCATAATTATCCATTCTCAATTCTCCATTCTCAATTATACAAAAAAATCCCGGCTTTTGGCCGGGACTTTTTTTGTATAAATTAATTATAGGTTCGGGTTAATCTTGTTCCACTCAGAGATTTCAGGAACGATGTTCAGAGTAACCAGCTCGTCGCGCATCTTGCAGAGGTGCTCGTAGCTAGCGTCGAGTTTAGCGTTCTCCTCAGCAGTTCCCTGCGGCATCTCATAGTGAGCGCCGGTTGTGTCGAGAGTAGTCTTCATAGCCATCATGATGTGGTTGTATTTCTCGTTAGAAACATAAGTTCCAACAGGGAAACGGAAAGGCTCGCCACCCATCACGGCACGGATCATCTCAACAGAGAGATAAGCCGGGCTCTGGAATGAAGAACGTCCGCGGAGCTCGATAATCTTGGCACCACCCTTAGTAACGTCAACCTTCATCTGCTCCCACTCCTCGTTTGTGAACTCAGGTGTGCCGATGATTTCTGTCAGAGGTTTGCCGTCGATAGTTACGTGTGAGCCGAATACAGCCATCTGCTCTCCGTGACCGCCGTATGTAGCGCAACCTTCGATCTCGCTCTGCATAACGTTGAACTTCTTAGCCAGTGCGCTCTGCAGACGTGTAGAGTCAAGAGCAGCAAGAGTTGTAACCTGTGAAGGTTTCAGGCCAGAGTACAGCAGAGTTACAAGACCTGTAAGGTCAGCCGGGTTGAAGATGATAACAACGTGCTTAACGTCAGGGCAATATTCCTTGATGTTCTTGCCAAGTCCTTCAGCAATCTCGCAGTTGCCTTTCAGCAGGTCCTCGCGTGTCATGCCGGCCTTACGTGGAGCACCACCAGAAGAGATGATATACTTAGCGTTTGTGAAAGCTTCTTTTACATCAGTTGTAGCTGTTATCTTCACATCGCCGAAACCGCTCTGGCGCATTTCCTCAGCAACGCCTTCCGGTGAGAAAACGTCATAAAGGCAGATGTCGTTAGTCAGACCCATTGTGAGGGCTGTTTGAACCATGTTTGAACCAATCATTCCGGCTGCGCCGACGATTGTAAGTTTTTCGTTAGTTAAGAATTTCATAATAACTTGTGTTTTATTATTGTTAAGACATTCAATTGTCCTTGTTTTTTACCGTAATCGCAGGCATGGTGTGTAATACCTCTCTTTTTAATAGTCCGATATGCGGCTTTACTTTTGCAAATTTAGTAAAAAGAATGGATATAAAATATTTATTAGTATTTTAGTTTGTTATTAAATTTAAAAAGACATATCTTTGTAATGTCTATTTTGCAAAATCATATAAAATATTATGGTAGGTTCTATTAATTCATAAATTCGAGTGGAAGCCGTTCCGTCAGATACAATCTTTCGGAATCAGTCCCTC
>ENA-USUJ01002076-USUJ01002076.1-human-gut-metagenome-genome-assembly--contig:-NODE-2076-length-15763-cov-33.137894_pt1 | contig 15763 bp, 5 predicted proteins | sample MGYA00250061_ERZ773398 | MGnify/ENA primary metagenome ERZ773398 (study PRJEB29103, sample SAMN06111992) | human gut metagenome | biome: human gut; feature: ankylosing spondylitis patient; material... | reverse complement strand
TTCTTTTATCATAGCAAAAATGTTGGAATAACGAATACCAAATATAATTCGTTACCCCAACATTTATTTTAGAACCAGAAAAGAAAGCTCCAGGAAGTTGATTCCTGGAGCTTTCTCTATGCAAAGCTTCCATTAGGAAAAATTCTAATTGAAAGAAATATGATAAGCGAAAGTAATAAACAACGTAAGATATATTAACTTTACTAATTCATATGCTTGCGCTATACTAAACACAGTAATGATTAACCATAATTGAAGGAGGACTACCTATGGGCAATGTACGCCGTGTATATGTAGAAAAGAAACCGGATTTTGCTGTGAAAGCAAAGGAACTGAAGCATGAGATCAAGCATTATCTCGGAATCGCAGCCGATGAAGTTCGAGTGCTGATCCGTTATGATGTAGAGAATGTGTCGGATGAGACTTATCAGAAGGCATTGCAGACTGTATTTTCTGAGCCTCCTGTTGACGATATTTATGAGGAGAACTTTGATGCCGGAGCGGGTAAAGTATTCTCCGTAGAATTCCTGCCGGGACAGTTCGATCAGAGAGCCGATTCCGCTGAGCAGTGTGTGAAGCTTCTGAACGAAGAAGAGGAGCCTGTCATCCGCAGCGCAACCACTTACGTGATCGTCGGTGATATCACAGATGACGAGCTTGAGGCAATCAAGAAGTATTGTATCAACCCGGTGGATTCCAGAGAGACCGGAATGGACAAGCCACAGACACTCGTACAGGAATTTGATGATCCAGCCGATGTTGCAATCTTCGACGGATTTATCGATATGCCGGAAGATAAGCTGAACGAATTATACAGCTCTCTGAATCTTGCGATGACATTCAAGGATTTCTTACATATCCAGAATTACTTCAAGAATGAGGAGAAGCGCAATCCGTCCATGACAGAGATCCGTGTTCTCGATACCTATTGGAGTGATCACTGCCGTCACACCACATTCTCAACAGAGCTTAAGAATGTCAAGTTTGACGATGGATTCTATCAGGCACCAATCAAGAAGACTTACGAAGAATACCTTGACGCTCACAAGGAGATGTATAAGGGAAGAGATGACAAATTCGTATGTCTGATGGATCTTGCTTTACTTGCGATGAAGAAGCTGAAGGCAGAAGGCAAGCTTGCCGACCAGGAAGAGTCCGATGAGATCAATGCATGTTCCATCGTTGTTCCGGTTGAAGTAGATGGAAAGACAGAAGAGTGGCTGGTTAACTTCAAGAACGAGACCCACAACCACCCGACAGAGATTGAGCCATTCGGTGGCGCAGCAACCTGTCTCGGCGGAGCCATCCGTGATCCGTTATCCGGACGTACTTATGTATACCAGGCAATGCGTGTGACCGGTGCCGCAGATCCGACCGTTCCAGTTAAGGATACGATTGAAGGAAAGCTTCCACAGAAGAAGATCGTGCGTGAGGCAGCAAGAGGATACAGCTCCTACGGTAACCAGATTGGATTGTCAACCGGTTATGTTAAGGAGGTTTACCATCCGGATTACGTTGCAAAGCGTATGGAAATCGGTGCCGTCATGGGTGCAGCACCGAGACGTGCCGTACAGAGACTGACTTCTGACCCAGGAGACAAGATCATCCTCCTCGGCGGACGTACCGGACGTGACGGAATCGGTGGTGCAACCGGATCTTCCAAGGCACACAACACAGAGTCCACATCCGTATGTGGCGCAGAGGTGCAGAAAGGTAACGCACCGACCGAGCGTAAGCTGCAGAGACTTTTCCGCAGAGAAGAAGTCAGCCATATTATTAAGAAATGTAACGACTTTGGTGCCGGCGGCGTATCCGTAGCAATCGGAGAGCTTGCAGACGGACTCAGAGTTGAACTTGATAAAGTACCGAAGAAATATGCAGGACTTGACGGAACAGAGATCGCCATCTCCGAGTCCCAGGAGCGTATGGCAGTTGTTGTTGCTCCACAGGATGTTGACCAGTTCCTCGCATATGCCAAGGAAGAGAACCTCGAGGCAACTGAGGTTGCAGTCGTAACCGAAGATCCGAGACTCGTACTCGTATGGAGAGGCAAGGAGATCGTCAATATCTCCCGTGCATTCCTTGATACGAACGGTGCGCATCAGGAAGCAGACGTCGAGGTTGAGATGCCGGTCGAAGCAGACAACTTCTTCAAGAAGATGGAACTTCCGAAGGTCGCAGAAGCAGTCGAGCGAGGCGACAATAAAGCAGCATGGCTGGCAATGTTATCCGACCTCAACGTATGTTCCCAGAAGGGACTCGTCGAGATGTTCGACGGATCCATCGGCGCAGGCAACGTTTATATGCCATACGGCGGACGTTATCAGCTGACCGAGACACAGAGTATGGTCGCAAAACTTCCGGTTCTCACCGGAAAATGCGATACCGTAACGATGATGTCTTACGGTTTTGACCCATATTTATCATCCTGGAGCCCATACCACGGATCCGTTTATGCGGTACTCGAATCCCTGTCCCGCATCGTGACCGCAGGTGGCGACTTCAAGAAAGTAAGATTTACCTTCCAGGAGTACTTCCGCAGAATGAGCGAGGATCCGAAGAGATGGAGCCAGCCGTTCGCAGCACTCCTCGGTGCATACGATGCACAGATCGGCTTCGGACTTCCGTCCATCGGTGGTAAGGATTCCATGTCCGGAACCTTCAATGAGATCGATGTGCCTCCGACACTTGTATCTTTCGCGGTAGATGTGGCAAAGGAGCAGGATGTCATCACACCGGAATTAAAGAAAGCTGGAAACAAACTTGTAATTTTCAATATCGAGAAGAACGAGTACGATCTGCCGGTATACGAGCAGGTTATGGCTTTGTATGATAAGATCCATGAACTGATCGGAAAGAAAGCAATCATTTCTGCATATGCCTTAGATGGAAAAGGCCTAGCGGCAGCAGTCAGCAAGATGGCTTTCGGTAACAAGCTCGGTGTCACAATCGAGGAAAGCGTAAGTGCAGAAGTGCTTTACGGAGCTGGATTCGGTAACATCGTAGCCGAAGTTCCGGAAAAGTTTCTTCCTATTATAAAAGAAACAATTCCGGAGGCAGTTGTTGTCGGTGAAGTAAATGCAGATCAGACATTCCGTTACAAGGATATGAGCATCGGAATGGACGAGGCAATCGCAGCATGGACCGGAACACTGGAAAAAGTATTCAAGACACGCGCAACCGAAGATAAGACAGAGATTAAGACAGAAGTATTCGATACGAAGGAAATCTACATCTGCAAGAATAAAGTAGCGAAGCCAACCGTATTTATTCCGGTATTCCCGGGAACCAACTGTGAGTACGACAGTGCGAAGGCATTCGAGAGAGCCGGAGCGAACACAATCGTTAAGGTATTCAAGAACCTGAGCGCCGCAGACATCCGTGATTCTGTCGATGAATTCGTGAACGCAATCGACCAGTCACAGATCATCATGTTCCCGGGCGGATTCTCCGCAGGAGATGAGCCGGAAGGATCTGCGAAGTTCTTCGCCACAGCCTTCCGCAACGCGAAGATGACAGAGGCTGTCAACAAGCTCCTCAACGAGCGCGACGGACTGGCACTTGGAATCTGTAACGGATTCCAGGCGCTGATCAAGCTTGGCTTGGTACCGTACGGCGAGATCCGCATGCAGACCGAGGATTCACCGACACTGACCTACAACACCATCAACCGCCACATCAGCAAGATGGTCTACACCAAGGTCGTAACCAACAAGTCCCCATGGCTGCAGCAGGCAGAACTCGGAAAGACTTACTGCAACCCGGCATCCCACGGAGAGGGACGCTTCGTAGCACCGAAAGAGTGGCTGGATAAGCTTTTCGCCAACGGACAGGTTGCAACACAGTATGTCAACGAGGCAGGCGTACCGACCATGGATGAAGAGTGGAATGTCAATGGATCGTATATGGCAATCGAGGGTATCACAAGTCCGGACGGACGTGTACTCGGTAAGATGGCTCATTCCGAAAGACGAGGCGAAGCTGTAGCAATGAATATCTACGGAGAGCAGGACATGAAGCTGTTCGAGTCAGGTGTGGCATACTTCAAGTAAAACGTATTTTATATAAGAAAAAACAGGCGGCATCCTGCTGGCGCAGGATAGCGGCTACGCCTTCTTGAAAAGAGGACACTACCTTTGACAAATAAATTTGCCACGGCAGTGTTCCTCTTTTCTTTTACCCGCCTGTTCATGATGATTCGTCTTTCAGTGAGAGAGGGGAGAGGAAAGCTCGACCGGACAAACTCAGCAAAGGCTTCGTTTGTGTCAGCAACAGGTTGCTGCCGCTCTCGCTTGAGTTTAGGGGATCAACTGCTTATCCATGCGCCTGCTTGCGCAGTCTTGGACAGAAAAGAGAAAAGGCTTGCCAGCGAATGAATTCGCGTCAATCATTTGGACTCTTTTGAGCATGAATAAGCATGAGTGTGGAAAGCAGAGATCCCTGTTATATCCAAGATGGCTCATTCCGAAAGACGAGGCGAAGCTGTAGCAATGAATATCTACGGAGAGCAGGATATGAAGCTGTTCGAATCAGGTGTGGCATACTTCAAGTAGAGGATTGTTAACGTAATATAATAATGAAAAAATGCAATATGATATAGTAGAAACCTTGAAGAAAGATTGAAAAGCGGGCAGAAATTTGCCCGCGTTCAAAATACATCAAATTTGTTTAAAAAAATGAAAAAATAATTAATAGATTAAGAAAATATTAAATAATTTTTTCAAGAAAATGCGATTTTGATGTTGCAAAGCTACAATACTTGGTGTATTATTGTCACGTAGAGTAGTTAAGATAGTACTGCTATAAGAGAAGTACGAGAAACGGTTAGCAACTATTGAAACTATGGAAACTGGAATTGAAAAGATAGATTCCAGACAACCTTACAATTGCAGATACATACAGAAGCTGAGAGCCCTTGAAGCGCAGCTTGCTGAATTTGATGCTGAGCAATCAATGTCGATTCACTCTACGCGACAAAGAAAGCTCAAGGCTTCAATCAATTATGATTCATGTATTTGTAGATGAAGTCGCAGGGCGTAAGCCTGAGGATGCGATGGAGGCAATAAGGGAAAGCGTTTGATCGAATGAATTGTCCGCAGCAAGACAGGAGAGAGAGCACCGGAACTTGAACGTGTGAGGCAAACGAGTAGAAATTCGATAGGAGGTAACCAAAAAGGAAAGAGAGGAAAAAAACATGAAATCAAGCAAAAAAGCGTTAGCTTTTGCTCTTGCTGCAGCCATGGTTGTAACAGCTTTTCCTGTTACTAATGCTGAAGCAGCTTCAACAGCAAAGCTTAGCACAACAAAGGTAACTGTTGCTGCTGGTACTGCTAAAAAGCAGGCCAAGAACATCGTAGTTACAATTCCTTCAACATGGAAGAGCTACAAGGTTACAACATCTTCTTCAAACAAGAGTGTTGCAACTGCAAAAATGTGCGGAAAGAGAACTGTAAAAGTTACAGCTGTAAAGAAGGGATCTGCAAAAGTTACTATTAAGGTAACTGCTAAGAAGGCTGGTAAGACAGTTTCTAAGACTCTTACAGCTAAGGCATCTGTAATCGGTGCTGGACTTAGATTCACAACAGCTCCTGCTGAAGTTGTAATCGGATCAGAGACAAAGTTTGTAGCTAAGAAGTGCCCAAGCGTAGCAAAGGTTACTTACAAGTCTTCTGATGACACAATTGCTACTGTAGATGCTACAACAGGTGCTGTAAAAGCTGTAAAGGCTGGTAAGGTAACAATCACAGCTACATCTGATTATGGCAAAAAAGTAACAACAGACATCAATGTTAAGAACTATCTTCTTAAGGATGTAAAGCAGACAAAGGCAAACACATTAGAGGCTTCTATCCTTGGAGCAACAAAGGATATCAAGACAACTGATATTAAGATTACCAACACTGCAAATCAAAATGTTATTGCAGTCAAGAGTGTAACACCTGATAAGGCAGATGCTTCTAAGGTTACTCTTGAAACATTTGCAGATATGAAGGATGGCGCTAAGTATACTGTTGAACTCGATGGTGTAGCTAAAGAGTTTACAGCAACTGATGGCGTTGTAGCTGATGTAAATGTAACACCTGTTACAATCCCTGCAAATACAAAAGGAACTGAAATCAAAGGACAGACTATTGACAAAAATAGTATTGTACTTGATGAGTTCAAGGTAAGTGAAGCAAGCACAAAGAGCGCTGAATTAACTCTCTCTACAACACAGGGTTATGTAGACGGTGACAAGCTTGTCCTTCCTACTGTTGGAAACAAGGGTACAGCAGAAGTTAAGTATCATACATACAAGTTTGATGCTAACGGAAATGAAATTGGAGCTTATACAAAGAAAGTTGATATCACAGCTGTAGCTGAAGATGTAGTTACAACAAACGGATTCAACATGACATTTGCAGATACAGCTAAAGCTCCAAACTGGGATAAAGACAAGACAACAAATCAGTTAGCAATTGGATCTGGCAAGAGTGCATACTTCAAATTTGTAGGATCTGATAACAAAGAAATCACAACATATGCTGATTACTCAGTAGTATCAAGTGATGATTCTATTCTTTTATTACCAAAGACTCAGTTAAGCAGTAGCAGTATTCCTGTATCTGCAACAGGTATTAAAGAAGGAAATGTTTTTGTTAACGTATTAGACAAAGATGGTAAAGTAATTAAATCTTTACCAGTTGTTGTTACAGCTGCTGGAAAGCTTACAAATGCAACACTTGGAAATACATCTCTGACAATTTCTAAGACTGCTACAGGTGTTGATAATTCTGTTAGTGTAAAAGCCGTTGATCAGTACAATAATGACATTACTGGTTCAACAACTATTACAGCATCAGGTGTAAATGCTGATGCTGATAAGGCAATTAAAACTGAGTACGATCCTGCTACAAAAACAGTTAAGGTTTCTGCAAAAACTGATGCTGAAGATGGAAAGACATACACTATCAAAGTTGAAGTTAAGAAGGACAATGTTACATTAAATCGTTACTTTACAGTAAAAACTGTAACAACAGCGACAGAAGTAACTAAGGCTACTGATTTAAGAGTTGAAGTATCTGGCTTAACAGATGGTAAAGTTGATATGGCTGTAGCCGATGATGCAGATGAAGCAAAGGCAGCTAAGACAGTTGAGGTAAAAGTTGCTGCATATGATAAGGGCGCTAAGATTGGTTACGCAACTGTAACAGAGTGCAAGATCAGTGATTCTAGTAAACAGGGTGTTGTAAGCGGAGCTGCTGTTTCAGTTGTTTCTTGCTCAGCAAAGAAAGTATCTAAGAACCTTGAGGCTGGAAAGTCTTATACATTGACTGTTAAGGCAGCTGATAAGACATTCACAACTACATTCTCTGTAGTAGATACACAATCTGCAGTTGTTACTACAAAGATTGACAGCAAGACAACAAATGTAGCAATTTCAGATGCTAAGGATGCAATTGCAAAGGTTGTTGCTGCTAATGTAAAATTCAGTATCAATGGTAAAGATTACGAGATTCTTGATGCATCTAAGATTACTGTTAATGACGGTTACAAGGTTGTTGGTGACAAAGCTGTATATGTTGGAACAGTAAATGTTTCCGTTGAAAATAGCAAAAAAATCAGCTATCCTGTTACAGTAAATGTAAATACAACATTCACTGCAAAATAATTGATTATTAGTAAAATAGTTTTATAATGGAGGCTGTAAAATAAGTCCCTAATATAAGAAACGCCAATTCCGGCAAATGTCGGTTTTGGCGTTTCTTTGTATTAACTTTTCTATTTCTAAGCAAGTCTGCATCTTTGGGTATAAAAAATGGTGCATTTAATAAATGCTCGACTAATCACGTTCGCTTAAGTTTTATGTAACTTTCGTCTGTCGTTGCTTTTTGTTGTGATATTTATAAAGATTGAATCCACATGAAATCAGTGTAAGCTCGAGAATTACATTCTGCATCTTTTGCAAAGTTTACAGCACGATACGGATTCTCATGATACTTTTTGTCCGTCATTTCTTTTTTGTACATGGTAAATTTCATGTATTTTTCCATGCCGTGTTCTTCACAATAAAGATAATTATTGTAAGAACCGTATCCGGCATCAGCAACTGGATATTTCGGATAGTGACCATATGTGCGATTGAATTTTTCCATCAAAGGAACAAAGCATTCCATATCGGATGCATATGGTTTTACGTCGATTACAGCTATGTATTTCATCACAGATGGCTGCCTGTAGGTTGTAGGCCGGAAGTAGCTGATCGTTTCCCATGTAATCACGCTTTAAACGCATGAAAGTTGCATCATGATCTGTTTTGGAATAACTGTTTCTTTCTTCTCCACAGGTCTCGATATGATATGCATAGGATTTCAAACGTTCCAGATATCCAAGTACTTCCCGATTCATAGCATCAATCAAGAGTGAAATCTTGTCAAAGACTTTCTGCCGGTTTTTCACACACGATTTTTTCCATACCTAGGTATATCGATTGGCATTTGCCTCAATTTTTGTCCCGTCAATGGATGTTATGCTGCAGATCCACGTGATCTTTGGCAAAAATATATGAATTAACGTCTTCAAATATCTGCTCGATAGAATCGGTTAGTTCGTTTCGGATTAAGTTTCCAAATGTAGCAAAAGAAGGCGCTTTCATGCCATCAAGAAGATACATGTAACGAATGTCATTACGGCAGAGCTTTTCTATTTCTCGTAAGGAGCAGATGCCATTTTCCATAAAGGCAAAAAGTATTACTTTAAGGAGTTTTTTCACATCCCCTTTTTTGATAAAAAATATGAAAAGGGAATCGGTATTGATCCGATTCCCTTTGGTGTTATCCTATCAGACTATATACTATGGATAAATTATTTTGTAAATGTTGTATTTACATCAACAGATACTTCATAAGAAACACTTGCACTATTAGTTACTGTAACTTTTACAGTTCCTACATAGATAGCATCCTTAACTGTCTTGCACTGACCTGCATCAACAGAAATCTCAGATGCGCTAAGTTTTTTAAAGTCAGCACCATTAATGCTGAACTCTACGTTAGCTACTACGACTGCAACTGGGTCAGTAATATCAGCAGTTGTCTTCTTGTCAACAACCTTAGTTGCAACACTTGTTGACTGAGTATCCTTTACAGTAAATGTTCCTCTAAATGTCTTTTCAGCTGCTGTAGCAGATACTACATAAGTGCCAGCAGTAAAGTTCTTAACAACCTTGCCACTTACATTCTTTGTAAGAGCAATTGTGTTTCCAGATACATTGTCAGTTTTTCCGTTTACAGTAATTGCAGAAGCAGAAACAGTTCCGATTACTGCACCTTCGCTGTAAGCAACAACGCTAACCTTGATATTCTTGTTTGTAATATCAGAAGCGGTTGTGGCATCTCCGATTGCTAAGTCTACATCTGTAGCAGAAAGTTTTAATCCAAGGCTCTTTGCCTGTGTCGGATCTGTAACAGAAGCTTTAACAACGTTTACTGTAATAACACGTGTAATTGTATCATTTCCAGTCTTAGCTTCTACCTTTACATTGTATGTTCCTGCTTTTACACCAGAAGCATCGATTTCAACCTTGTCTGTAAGACTAGGTGTAAATAAAAGGTTTCCATCTGCAACTGCTGTGTTCTTATTCATTACAGTTGCTGTAATAGAAGTAATTCCGAAATCGGCGCCATACTGGTCAAGACCCTTTACATCAGTAGAAATTTTTGAATTAACATTGTTTGCAACAGTAAGTGCAGGTGTTGCAATCTTGATATCAGCAAGTTTTCTGTCAGCAGTTACAACAACTGGAAGAGATGTAACAACTTTGTTATCCTTTAACACATTGATGTATGCTGTACCAGCCTTAACACCCCTAACGGCAACAGTTTTTGCATTCTTAGCTAATGGTGTCTTAGCAAGAAGTAATACAGAATCATCACTTGATACTACTGTATATTTTGAGTAATCATCAGTAATCTCTTTGTTATCAGATCCCATAAAACGGAAGTTTGCAACCATAGTCTTATCACTAGCTGAGAACTGGTTGTTCTTCTTTGCCCAATCAACCTTATCTCCGTTCTTAACAATTGTTAACTCGTAACCAGTTGTAGTTACTGGAGTATCAGCAACGGCAGTGAGCTCAACTTTCTTTGTGATAGCTCCAACTTCCTGAGCCTTCTCATCATACTTGTATGTGTGGTATGTAATTTCAGCTGTACCCTTGTTTCCAACTACTGGAAGAACAATTGAATCACCGTTTACATAACCCTGAGTTGTAGAAAGTGTGAAGTCTACGTTTGCTGGCTTTGTGGTGGTAAGGAATTCTTTCACTACGATGCCATCTTTATCAACTAACTGGCCATTAATCTTTGTTCCGTCAGTATTTGCAGGAACCTGAACTGGTGTAACATTTACATCTGCAACAACACCATCTGTAGCTGTGAAATCTTTTACAGTTCCAGCAAGTTCTACATTGTACTTAGCACCATCAACCATCTCAGCGAATGTTGTAATAGTAACCTTTGTAGCATCTGCCTTGTCAACTGCAACAGCCTTAACAGCGATAACATTGTTGTTAACTGTGTTTGTTACTTTGATGTCAGAAGCTTTGATATCAGAAGTCTTACCAGAAACTACAGCCTCAAGAGTATCAGCCTTTGTCTGCTTTACATCCTTAAGAAGATAGTTCTTAACATTGATGTCTGTTGTAGCTGTGTTGCCATAATCAGATGTAGCTGTGATTGTCACCTTACCAGCCTTTACAGCCTTTACAACACCTGTTGTAGCATCAACTGTTGCTACAGTATCATCAGAAGACTTGTAAGTAACCTTTGCTACGCTTGGACACTTCTTAGTTGCTACTTTATCTTCAGAACCCACAACGATATCCGTAGGAGCTGTTGTAAACTTAAGACCAGCATTGATTACAGAAGCCTTAGCTGTAAGAGTCTTAGAAACTTTCTTGTTTCCCTTCTTAGCAGTTACCTTAATACAATATACGCGAGAAAGTTATATATAGGAATGCGATAAAATGGGGATTTGTGAGGTATAAAATAATGGATATATATATGAGAAAAGTAACGAAGAAGCAACAAAAATATAAATTAAAAACCAAAAATATGTTGTTGTCATAAGCCTTTAATTAAACGGCTATAGAGAACTTTTAAATTCTTTTCTTATAATATTGTTTTATTATTTTCCTACCATTATAATATATGTATTGTGATGAACGAACTTAAACAAGAGAGTCTTATATGATATCCAAGATATGTTTTCCGAGGATAAAGGGGGAATTCTGAGGAACGTATGCTTGAAGAAATGGCAGCTTTTCGTAAAGAAAGGAGAATCACATCATGACAGATTTGAAGAAACTTCCTATTGGAATCGAGAGTTTTTCTGAAATACAATCAAATAATTATTATTACGTAGATAAAACAAAACTGATTGAAATGCTACTGGATCATCCTGGTAAGGTCAATCTTTTTACACGACCGCGTCGCTTCGGAAAATCTTTGAACATAAGTATGCTTCATTCTTTTTTCGAAATCGGTACCAATCCAACGCAATTCGATGGGCTATATGTTTCCAAGAATAAGTCCTTATGTGATAACTACCTAGGACAATATCCTGTAATTGCAATCAGCTTAAAAGGTGTGGATGAAAACAATTTCGAAAACGCGTATGCGTTATTGGAGAATATTATTCGTGAAGAAGCAAATCGTTTTCAGTTTCTCATGGATAGTCCGAAGCTGTCTTCCATCGATAAAACTTCTTACGAACGTTTATTGTCATATGGTATGGAGCGAAGCACACTTTCTTTTGCGTTACGTCAACTAAGCCAACTTCTCTATAAGCATTATGGGAAAGAAGTTATTATTCTGATTGATGAGTATGATGTCCCATTGGCTAAGGCAAATGAGCGTGGTTATTATGATGATATGGTTCTTCTTATGCAGAACCTTTTAGGCAATGCGTTGAAAACAAATAATTCTCTGAAATTTGCCGTATTGACAGGCTGTCTTCGTATTGCAAAAGAAAGTATATTTACCGGACTGAATAATTTTAAAGTGTATTCTATTACAAATGTGGATTTCGATGAGTATTTCGGATTTACGGACAAAGAAGTACGTGCGATGTTGCAATATTACGGGTTAATGGAGCCTGATGGACAATCCGATCATTACGATACAGTCAAAGAATGGTATGATGGTTATCGTTTCGGAAATGTAGATGTTTATTGTCCGTGGGATGTGATCAATTATTGTAGAGACCATTTAAGTGATTCAGCAGCAACTCCTCGAAACTATTGGATTAATACCAGTGGAAACGAAATTGTTAATCGATTTATCGATTGTTTAGATCAAAAGGATGTTGATAAGAAATTAACACAAACAGAATTGGAATTACTTGTCAGTGGAGAATCTGTTCAGAAAAAAATCTGTGAGGAGTTGACTTACAAAGAATTATACGATTCTGTAGACAATATATGGAGTACGCTTTTTATGACCGGATATTTGACATCACGTGGACAAAGCGATTCTGTGGACGGGGAATGTTACTATGAATTGGCAATTCCAAATCGTGAAGTCCGTAATATCGTTACAAATCGCATTCTATCTCTTTTTAAAGAGAATGTTAAAAAAGATGGCGAAATGGTTGATCAATTTTGCGATGCATTATATGAGGGAAAACCAGAATTAGTTGAGCAGATTTTCTGCGAATATATGAAAAAGACAATCAGCGTTCGTGATACGTTTGTTCGCAAACCATTGACAGAGAATTTTTATCATGGTCTATTACTCGGTATCTTAAGCTATAAGAGCGGATGGACGGTTCGCTCCAATCGTGAGACCGGAAATGGTTATTGTGATATTCTGATTTTGATTGATAATTCAAATACAGGAATTATTATTGAAGTTAAATATAGTGATAACAATAACTTGAAATATAAATGTCATGAGGCTTTACAGCAGATTGATGACATGGAATATGCTAATTTCTTTGAGCAACAAGGTGTTCAATATATTTTAAAATATGGCATTGCATGTCGGCGCAAAGAATGTTGTGTATTGCTTCAAACTTGTAAAATACCTAATTAGTAATTATCGTACTAAAAATTTAGATTTCACAGGATCTGAAAGTCAACTATACACTTTATTATAGATTATCAATCTGTTGTATAAATGAATCCCCAAGAGGCATGAGCTAACAATTGTACCTCTTGGGGATATATACAATTACTCAAAAAAGTTATTTATTTAGATAGCTTATGGCAACAATTCCCTCCCTTTTTTATATTGCAATATGAAAATTTCCTGTCACTTTTTTGATACTTGTATCAGTATTTTAACGGTAATCTTTACTTAGAAATCCCCATTTTATCGCATTCCTATATAACTTTCTCGCGTATATTGTTTATTAAGGTAACTGCTAAGAAGGGAAACAAGAAAGTTTCTAAGACTCTTACAGCTAAGGCATCTGTAATCGGTGCTGGACTTAGATTCACAACAGCTCCTACAGATATGGCTGTTGGCGCAGAGGAGAAAGTAGCAACAAAGAAGTGCCCGAGCGTAGCAAAGGTTTCTTACAAGTCTTCTGATGACACAATTGCTACTGTAGATGCTGCAACTGGTGTTGTAAAGGCTGTAAAGGCTGGCAAGGTGACAATCACAGCTACATCTGATTACGGCAAAGAAGTAACAACAGATATCAATGTTAAGACAGCTATTCTAAAGTCTGCAACTCAGAAGAAAGCTTCTCAGATTGAAGCTACATTTGCTGGTGATACATCTAAGCTTGATAAGAAAGATATTATCATCACAAATACTTCTAATAACGTTGTATATCCTGTAAAGGCTATCAGCGTTGCTGCAGATAAGACGACTGTTAAGATTGACACTTATTCAGAAATGAATGATGCAAAAGAGTACTCTGTAAAGTATGACGGAACAGAAGTTAAGTTTACAGCTACAGATGGTACTGTTGCAGATGTAGGTGTTAGTGCTACACAGATTGTTAAGGGAACAGCAGGAACAGAAGTTAAGGCACAGTTCCTTGACAAGAATCAGGTTGTTGTTAAAGAGTTTACTCTTAGCGAAGCAGCTAATGATGGTAGTGTAGATTTTGGCTTCACAGAGAACAAAGGTTACACAGACGGAAACAAGCTTGTATTATTAAATACTGGTGATACTGCTACAGCTGAGGTTACTTACCACACAAATAAGTATGATCAGACAACTGGTGCAGAAACTGGTAAGATCACAAAGAAGTTTACAGTTACTGCTGTTGATGATGATGCAACACTTTCAAACTTCAACTATACTGTAAATGCTAAAGCTACTCAGGTTAACTGGAATATCGATGTTAAAACAGACAACAAGCTTGCAGTAAAAGATACAGCATATGCATTCTTCTACATCAAGAATTCTACTGATACTGATGTAACATCTCAGTACAGTGTTGAGTCAAGCGATAAGGGTGTTTTACTTCTTGATAAGACTGCGCTTACAAGTGCAGGTGATGCAAAGGGATCTACAGCAGTTACTGTAACAGGTGTTAAAGCCGGAACAGCTTATATCAATGTTATCAATTCTGACGGAAAAGTTGTTAAGTCTTTACCTGTAGTTGTTCAGGAAACAAGAAAGCTTACAAACCTTAAGTTTGACACAATGACTATCAATAACAATGCGACAGGTATTGGTAGAACATTAAATACTTCTGACAGCGAAACTTTTAAAGCATATGATCAGTATGATAGCCAGATTTCAGCTGCTAATATTACAGTTACAAACGAAGTGTTAAGTGCTCCGACTGCTGAGACAACACATAAAAAAGGAACTACTTCTTTCCCAGTAACATATGCAACAGGTTCAATTACCGTAAATGCTGCTGGATTAGCAGAAGGTGCTTATCAGGTGAAACTTACAGCACATACAACAGATGCTAAATGCGACACAAATGTAACAGTTGCTCGTGTATTAACAGTTAACGTAGTTAATGTAGCTGATGCTACTGACGCTGCATCTTACAGACTTAATGTATCAGATCAGAAGGCAGATCTTGCTATCGCATCAGATGCTTCGGCTGCTGATTTCTCTACTAAGGCAATCACAGCTTCTGTAAATGAGTACAAAAAGGGCGCTAAGGTAGACACAGTTTCTGGTGCATCCATTACAATTAAGAATCCAGATGGAAAAGCTGTTGGAAGCGCTGGAAGTGTATCACTTTATGCTTTAGATGCTACAACATCAGCATACCAGCCAGCAACAGATATTAAGGCTGGAACTTACACAGTAGCTGCTACAGCTACAATCGGTCGTGTTGACAAGAAGTTCAATACAACATTTGTATTAGAGAATTCTCAGACAAAGGCAATTGCTAAGATCGATGCTAAGGCAGCAATCGCACAGACCGCTACTAACAATGCGAATACAGATGCTACTGCATTACTTGGTGAGTTAAACGGAGCGAATAAGTTTAGCTATACTTATGATGGAAGAGCTCAGAGTTTCCAGATTGTAAGTGTAGATGCTAAGGAAAATGGTAAGGCTCTGTATATTACATCAATCAAGGTTGTTGTAGTAAACGATGCTGGCACAAGTATTATCGTAGATTGTCCAATTAATACAGCATTCACATTAAAATAATTTATCGAGATTATTCTACAATAAAAAGTACAGGGTCGGAACTTCAGTTCCGACCTTGTTTTTTAAGGTTCTAAAATAAATGTTGGGGTAACGAATTATATTTGGTATTCGTTATTCCAACATTTTTGCTATGATAAAAGAAA
>ENA-USUJ01002072-USUJ01002072.1-human-gut-metagenome-genome-assembly--contig:-NODE-2072-length-15793-cov-5.306567_pt1 | contig 15793 bp, 11 predicted proteins | sample MGYA00250061_ERZ773398 | MGnify/ENA primary metagenome ERZ773398 (study PRJEB29103, sample SAMN06111992) | human gut metagenome | biome: human gut; feature: ankylosing spondylitis patient; material... | reverse complement strand
TTTTAGCAATCAAAGAGCAACGAAATACAGATCTTCCTAATAAAAAAATAAAGATGACTTTCGTCATCCCAATAAAATTATCCATAATGTTATTTAACAAAAGACCATAACTTTCTATCTAATCTTCATACATTATTTCTATTAATCCTTCATCACTAGCTAATTTTTCCACATAATCACTACCTAATTTTATTTTTAATTTTTCAAATTGTTTAATAAAAGTATCAACAGGTAATAAAAATAAATCAAGAGAAGACGTTAATAAATCTGAATATTTTTTATACTCTGGCTAATCCATAAATTCTTTTTTCTTAACTTCTATATTTATACCGAAATTACCTTTCTAATAAGATTAGTATATCTAAAAAAAGCACCTCTGTCAAAAGCATGAAAGTAAATATCCACGTTTATTCTATACTTAAAAAAGAGCCCAATTAAGAGCTCTATCCATTCATCATTTGCATTACAGCAAGTACTAGTAAAATCATAACTCCAAGACCAGTAGAAATAAGCATACTCATAGTCTTATTTTCCATCTTATCTAATCTTTCTTTGTATTTAGTATCACGAGCTTTTTGTTGAAGATTAGAAATAGACCTTGAGAAGTTAAGTAACTGTTCTTGTTTTCTATCTTGACGTCCTAAACCTAAACGATATAATAAACGCATCATACGCATGGAATCTCTTACTGGGTAAGTTCTAGCAAATTCCATATAAGGTTCAATTGTACTATCACCGGAATTAATTTTAGCAATCATTTCTAATAAGCCTTTTTTAAATATTTCTGGTGCCGTATCAACACTTTTTCCAATAGCAACAGGTACTGTATAGTGTTGAATTAAGATTTCTAAACCTTTTAAGTAATGTGGTAACATGGCATCTATCGTATGTAAGTTATTTTTATAATAACTCTTTAAACTAGAATAACTAGATTTAAACATTAAAATACCTGCTACGATAGCTACAATAACATAAATATAACTAAATTTATTAATAAAGAAACAAATAACAAGTAAACCCACTACTAAACCTTGAGTAATTCTTTTACCAAATAAGTAATCAGGATCAACTCCTTCACCATAACGAGTTCTAACTAAAAAGTCATAATCACTTTCTTTAAATCTTAAGAAATATCCAACATTATCATTAATACATTTTTTAATATCAATAACTTTAGTCTTATTTAAAACATAGATATAAAGAACAGATAAACCCAATATTTCAAAATACATAATTACTCTACCCCCACATCTTCATTATAATATTTCTCACCTGTAAGTAAGAAGTAACAGTTAATAATAATTATTAAATGTAAGATTAATTGTACATACCACATATCAAGTAGTTTAATATATGAGTCTTTTCCTAAAAGAAATTGCATAACGGCTGCTAGTAAGAATAGAGCCATACCGAAAGTCAAGAACTTTTTATGGAAGTTTGCTCTATCCATTCTATCACGGTATACACTTTCTACTAAAGCATCAATATCTAAGGACATATTTTCTAGGGATTCCCCTGCATCTCTTGAACCTTCTTTAGTAATCTGATAGAAAAGTTGGTGCATATTTTTAACCATATAATATGGATATTTTTCATTAAAATAAGCAATTGACTGGTCGATAGTACCATTAGCATAAGCCATATCAATCATGGTTTTTACATCATCAACCACCGGTTTTTCTAAAATACCTGATTCTACTACACCCTCTAGGGATTTAACAAAACTCTGAGTCGTATTAAATTCCATGATAACGTTAGTAGTATAAGTTTGAATTTGTTCGAAGATGTATTCTGAATAAATTCTTTGGGTACGTAAGTAGGAAAGATAAGGAATAAAAGCAATAGCAATTAAAGCATATATTATAGTTATAAATAAGTTATAGAAGTAAAGATAAGCAATACCACCAGCAACTACACCAAATAAAATAACTTGTCCTATGTATTGTTTAGGGGTATACTCCTCTCCTAATTCTTTAGTTTTCTCACGGACTTGCTTATAAGTATAAGGAGCATATTTATCATAAAGGTTAGCAACTCCATTTTGAATAAATTTGAAGGCTCCACTAGCCGAAGCATCAGCACTTTTTCTATATGAAAAAGCAAAAAGTGCTAAAGCTATTAAAATTATTAACTCCATTTTTATTCCTCCTATAAAACTTCTTCTTCACTACTTGGATTTGAACTTGTGGTTCCGTTTTTTGATAAACTACTACCATTAAAGCTTGTGTTAGGATTGCTTATTTGACTGGCAGGGTTTGATGCCACCGTTTGATTAGAAATGCCATTACCAAAATTTGTAGGATTATTATTTAAGTTTGTTGGGTTTGGTTGCATCTCTTTTAGATTATTGTTTAAATTAGTGTTATTTGCTACCCCTACTCCATTTAAATTATTTAGTTGTCCTGCAACTTGGTCTTGCTTTACTTGATTAGTAGCATTATTTAAAGTAGCTTCTGGTACCCCTGTGTTTTGATTACTAGTTACTTGACTAGCTGTGTTTGTATTTTGATTAGTAACATTACTAGTTTGTGTACTTGTTGTTTGACTGTTTAAATTATTCGTACTGCTTGCTGGTGCATTGACATTACCAGCAGCTGCCTCTTCTTCATGATACTTCTTTAAGTCAGCTTCAATATCACCATCATACTCTTTATTATTTCCAATATGGAAAGTATCTTTATCTAAGAAAACATTTTGAATACTTAAGTAATCTAGTAAATGTTGGGTAGGATTTTTCAAACTATAATGACCATCTAAAGCTTTTTTATAAATTTCATTAGTACATGGTTTATTATTTTCATCTACATAGAATTCACACACTTCAATAATTTCTCTTTGAAAACGGTTAAATTTCTTACTAAAATATCCTTTAACATAAACACCAATTTGTACATATCTATGGATTGTATTTAAAAATTGTTCAACATCTTGACTAGATTCCATTAAGGAATACATACGAAGAGGTATAGATGATGCTTTATCAGCATGGATAGTTGATAAAATATTATGACCTGATGATATGGCATTACGAACTGACATAACCGCCTCACCTGAACGAACCTCGGATAATAAAATCCAAATAGGGTTCTGACGCATGCAGGCTACTAAAACATCAGTATAACTACAAATATTATTTGTTTTCATTGCGACGATATCACGATGTGGGAAAATACGGTCTAAGTGTAGTTCTAAGGTATCTTCTATCGTAATAATTTTTTCATTTTCTTTAATATGACTAGCTAAATATTTTAAGAGCTCTGTTTTACCAGAACCAGTTTCTCCTGCAACAATAATATTACAGTGGCCAGCAACACAATTCATTAAAAAATCATGTAAAGTCTCCGTAATATATTCTTCATTTAATAACTTTTCTTTATTTAAACGAATTTTAGCAGGAGTTTTACGAATAAGACAAGCAATGCCATTCGTTGCAATTGACTCATGAATAAAATTCATACGGAGTTCAGCCGACTCAGCATCTAATAAGGGATGAGCCATATTAAAAGTCTTACCCATAACATTAGAACACTGGAAGGCTAATTTCTCCATAAAAGTATTATTAATATCAGGACGTTCTACTTGATAAACACCCTTTGATAATGTTTTTAACCAAACTTGACCATTATTAGAATCAGAAATATCGGTAATATCATCATCGGCTAAAAATTCTGCCAAAGGACCAAAGTCCATTTGTTCAAATATTGCTTCATTCATTATTTACCACATTCTTTCTAATTTGTTATAGTCTCCGTTTTATTATAAATATAACTTGTAATTTCTTCTGTTGAAACTGTTGTTGAACCTTCTTCTTTCGTATAATTTGAGTTTCTTGGAACTGGAATAATTTCAACATTAGAAACATATTCACTCTTCTTTAAAAGATCAAATAAGCTATCTTCTACTTCGAATAATAAAGCAGCTGGAGTTCCACCAGATAAGGTATTTTCTAAAATAGAATTACCTGAGGAAGCTTTTATAGCTTTGATTTTAATTGATTTAACTAATATTGCCATCATTACTTTATTATTATCTTTAGCTTCCATATAAAGATCGATATAATCGCCTGGACGGAATCTATTAGAATATGTTGATTTATTATTTACTTTTAATGAATAAACAGTATTACCATCTTTCATGTTCATAAAAGCATAATCAGGCATTTGTTCTTCTTTTAACACAGCTTCTTTATAAAATAAGCTTTTAGCTGGAATATCAGTTGAATAACTGGAATAATAGTTAATTAAATCTTTATCTGTTTGAATAATATTTTTAGCATTACTGCATTTTCCATCGGCGGACGATCTCCAATCATATCCTTAGTAATTTGTGTTTTTCTTGGTATTTCTTTTAGAGCATAAGGAATAGTTACTAAATCAATAGCTTTATTAACACGGTAATTATAACCTATAACTAATGTTAAAATACCAACAACGATACAAATAATTGTTACCGTATTTTTATTTTGTATAAACCTTTTTAAAGGGGCAAGTGCATTCTTCATAAATATCCTTTCTACTCTCCTAAATTAGCATTATCTTGCGTATTTTGATTATTAGTATCACTATTAAAGTTTTGACTAACAGTAATTGATTTTGACAAGATATAATTTTGAATATATTGCGAATCAATGGTTGCATCACGATCAGTTGCTGAATAACTAGCATTTCTTGGAATTGGCATAACAGTTATACCACCAATATATTCAGTTTTCTTAAGTAACGTATATAATTCATCAGGAAGAGCAAACCACATTTGGGCTGGTGTTCTTTCCTCAGTTGATGATTCAAATACATCATTACCACTAGAATCTAAGACAGCTAGAACTTTAATACCTTGAATTAAACGACCAAAGATTACTCTATTAGCATTAGAATTGGCTTTAACAAATAAGTCAACATAATTGCCAGTATAAATAGAGTTGCCATAAGTTGAATTGATATCAACTGTTAAGTTGTAGGCAGTATAACCATCAGGAATATCTGAAAACTCATTGGTAGTAGCTTCTTCAAATGAAACGATATAATCTTTATAGAAAAAGCTATTGGCAGGAATAGTTTCACCATACTTAACATAATTACTAGTTATATTAGCAGTTGATGTAACTATTCCTAGATTTTTAGCTATTCTTTTAGGTAATTCAGTATAACCGATAGAATCGGCTGTAATTTGAGTACGACTAGTTAATTCTTTTTTTGCATAAGGAACACGTATTGTAGTTACAGCCTGCGTTACACGGTAGTTATATATAGCATAAAGACATATAATACCTATAATTACGATAATAATTGTTAATGTATTTTTATTTGATAAGACTTTTTTTATTTCTTCTTTTATTTTATCCATTTTTATTCTCCTTAACTTTTAAAAGTATTTTTAACCAACTTTAGTTAACCAACCTTTTTGACGAGCAAGTCCTAAGATACCAGAGGTTCTATTTTCACTTGTTAATTCTTCACTAGGTCTAGTTGGGTCTGCTTCAATAAAATCATCTTCTGTTGATCTACCAAAAGAAGTACTAAAATCAAGAAGAATAGCTTTTATAAATTCACTAAAATATTCAGTGCCTGCATTACTTAAATCACCTTTCTTACTAGCCCATTTTGTTAGGTTTTGTAAGTTAGCATTAATAATACGATTAGTTAAGGCCACTCCTACATAACTAGTATCTTTATCATTTAAAATACTTTGCATGACTTTAGCAAATTCAGGTGTTGCTTGGTATTCTAGACAACTTTTAACACTGGTATCAGTATCACTTGCAGAATTTTTATTTTCAGAGCCACCTACTAAAATCATATCTACTTTATTTACTAAATCAAAGGAATTTGTTGTATTAGCAACATTTACAGTATTACTTACACTAGATATTTTAACACTTACCTTAGGTGGTACTTCACTAATATCATAGAAGGAAATATTGTATTCTTTAGTCATTGTTGCTGATTCTGAAAAACGTCTTATAAAGTTTTCAATAAATTTTTCTTTCGATATTTTTAAGTCACCATATAAACGATAATATGAGTAGTCGACAGCATCAATTACAGATGCTGATGCTGTCTCCTTTAACTCGTAGTAATCTTGAGTTGTACCGGTAGTTGTGCTACTAATTAGAAGCATAACACCTATTACTAAGATACCTAGCATTACTAACCAGTAGCCCCAATAAGATTCTTTCATATTTTACCTACCTACTTTCTATTTTTGTAATTGATTGATGATTGGTTTTTCACGACATACAGCATATTCACTGCTTTCTTCTAAGTCTTTTAAGAATTGTGAACGATATTCACGAGTTTTTACATTTTCAATGCCACCAGTGTAATCACCGAAACCTAAATCATTTAATTCTTGTTGATCATTATATTCTTTAATTTTAGCCATACATGCACTACTGATATTAATAGAATAATTTAGATATTTTTCATCATCACCATAAATGCCATCGCCTATTTCTTCTTTATTATTTATGATGGTGTTGATATCTTGACTGACTGGATTACCAGATTCATCAGTATTTTCATAACCAGATGTTTTACCACTCCAGTTAAATCCTTTTGATCCTTCACCATTTGGGAAGTAATCATAGTTAGAAATAACTTTTGTATAGAATTGTAAGACACCATTTTTACTAATTAGAGCACTATTAGAAGTAGAAGAATCTTTAATAGCACTATCAGAACCATATAGTTTGATACCTTGACATTTAGAATTACACATGCTGTTATAACGATTTTGACTAGCATTTGGTACATTATTGGCATCAATTAAGTAACAACATGAATCATTTTCTGAAAGTAATTTGGTTATACATGCATTCCATTTAGCTTCATAATCAATACCGTTAGTTTTATCATAATTTTGATTCTTATATAAATCTTTAAAGTAACCATTTTCATCTTTACAATCAGATGATTCTAAGATTTCTTCACACGTTGGATTTGGTGTAGGTGGTTCTGTTTCAACTTCGTATTTACATACATATTGGTTGGCTAGTAAGCCACTTACATAACCATTATTATCAATGATACGTCCAAGACCTAAAGTATTATTATAATATTGACCAACATTGTTAATTTTTATTTGATAACTATAAGTTCCTGATGCTGTTGATAAGGCAATTGGATATACTAAACCATTTGCTTCTTTTTTCGAACCATCAGTAGTCTTAATTTTATCATCAGTTAAAGCTTTATCACCAGCATCGATATAAATTGCATCGCTTGGTGCCGATGAGGTTGTATAGATACCTTTATTAGATGTCGTAAAGTAAGGCAAGCTTGATTGATAGTAAATGAATTTTTGAGCACCTTGTCCAGTTACACTCATAACAGTATCATTGATTTTATTTAGGGCATCTGATGTAGTGCCACCAGCTTCACTAGATATCCAAGAAGCAATATTTGATAATAAACTTGTAAAGCTTAAACCAGAAATAGACACACCTGGATTACCATATCTGGAAACACTAACTACTCGTTTAGCATTTCGATAAGTAAATTTGTTATCACCAGTTGTTGTATATTTTAAACTATTAGTAATATTTTTATCGATTTCATGAATGCCACCACTAAATATTGATTTAACATTGCTCCAAGAACTAGTAGATAATTTAGTATCTTTTAAAGTATAAACAATATCACCTGGAACATTAGTAATTAAAGAATCTCCATCAGTATCATCGGTATTAAGTAAATCACAGAATGATGTACCAAGACCAGAACATAAGACGTCATTAAGTTTTGATGCATAACCAGTACTATTTATATATTCTTTAACTTTATCATTATTTAGCAATTTGCGTAAACCATCAGAATTTTCTTGGAATTTTTTCAAGATAGTTGACATTTGACTATCACTTCCGAATACTGAGGCAACAATACCACCAAACATACCATCAGATGTTGTACACTTACCACTCATTATAGTTGAAATATCTTGAATGTTATTAATTGGAACATCATCTTTACAATAATAAGTTACAGTTTCAGCAGATTCTTGAGGATTAATTGCTTTTAGTCTAATAGAATCAGCTGTACTATTTTTCTTATCAACAATATAATCTAATAGACTATTATTTGGATATCCATAAGTAAATACTAAGTCTGGATCAAATTCATATTCATTAGCAAACATTGTACATTGGTTCATATTACCAGCAAGTTGTTCTAATTGTTTACGATATTCATCATATTGATTTTTAGCATTTAGCATTTGCTCTCTTACAAGTGCTACTTGATAATAATATGGATTAAAGGCACCAAGTAAGTAGTAGATACCATCTAGGGCTGTATCAACATATTTAGTTATATCAGTTTGTGCATTTCCTAAGGCTCCACTAATGTCTCCTAAGGCTTGAGTTAAATTACCGATAATAGAAAGAACATTGTCTAAAACACCAGAATTTTGCATTTTTTCTAAAGCTTCTTTTGAGCCTTTAGCACCAGAATAACTAGTAGATTCTCCTAACTTAGAAACGGTTTTTGTTATATATTCTAGGGTATCTGATATTACTCCATAATCAGCATTACCTAAATTACTAAAGCTATCAAAGGCTTTCTTTAACATAGTTAAATCTACAGAGATACCAAAATATGTGGTAGAAACATTATAAGAACCTGATTCCATTACCCATAATTGTTTTCTATCTTTACTAAATGTTAAATTACCTTCATTTGCAATTTCACTATTTTCTGTTATGGAAGCTTTTAATTTAGAAACATTATCAGTATTTGTAGTATTATATTTAAACTTATTATATGAGCCATCTAAACTAATATTTGAATAATCATGAATAGCAAATATTTTTAAGTTGTTAATAGTTGCTTTACTAACAGAGGTTATAGCATTACTTGCAATTGTTGTAGCACCAGCATAAGCTTCACAAACAGGTGTTGCAACAGCATTTACATAAGGAAGTCTAGTTAAAATTTTGCATGCTGCTGATAAAGCCATTTTACCAGCGGTACTACCAACTGATAAAACACCGTCAGTGGCATATTTTTTAGCAATTGTTTCTAATTGATTTTGAAGTGATGTTGCAGTTGTCGATAAAGCATCTTCAAATCGTTTTTTAAAGCCATTTGCTAATTCTTCACCTTTACTTCCGATAGAAGATGTTAAAACACTACTTATATCATCAGCTCCAATACTTCCCTTTTGCATGAAGGTACCAATTAATTTCATAACGATACCATTATCCCCTACTAAACTATTTGTAAGCTCTTGTTTTAAGGTATCTAGTAAATCACGTTGTTCTTCATTAGTTGGATTGACTAAGTTAGTTAAGAAAGTACTCATTGTAGTTTTAATAACATTTTCAAAGTCAGCTTTTACACCATCTAACGATATATCAACTGATACAACTTTTTTATCGTTATAAGCTTCTTTATCTTTATTTTCAAATTGACTATAATTATTTTTTAATTCTTTATAATGTGCATAATTCTTTTGGAATTCATTATATGCTGTTAAAATATTATCTTTTACAGCCGCAGCATCATTTACATAAGAATCATTATCTATTTTAGTACTTACACAAGTTCTTTGACCAGCCATACCAATAGTAGCATGATAGATATTATCAATATTAGTAGATAAATTTTGACCAGCATAAACAGTTCCTAAGTTTCCTGGCATTTTTATAGCATAGTCTTCTTTACAAACAACTTTACAATACATATTTTGAGCTTGAACGGTATAAGAGTTTCCACCTGGATCTGTAGCTTCGGTATTACCCTCACCAATGATACATTTTTCCCAGTCAACTGTAAAGGCACTTGTTAAGGAATTATATAAGCCACTGATATTAATATCACTTAGACTATTAATATTAAATATTTGACTCCAAGTATTACTTAATTGTTGATATATATTTTGTAAGTTACCACTAGCTGATTGAATTGTTCCAGAAATAGCTGCTCCGAAGGAAACGGCCAATTCTTTAATAGAACTTACATCAGTTAAATCTTTAAAGAAATTTTCGGCTAAAGTTGTAGCACCTTTCAAGATGCCTGATAGTCCATTTCCATCTTTAGCACTAGTAATTAAATTTTGAATATTTTCTAATAATTCGTAAGTTGATTTTGAAAGCTTACTGTTTGATACTTGTTTCTCGGCAGTAGCAAGGATTTCTTGCCATTCACTAACTAATTTATCATACCCACCAGTTAAAGCATTTAAAATGCTACTTACAAATAAACTTTGTAATTGAGTATAGTTTTGTTTACTGTCTGATGTAAATTGTGTATTGGTTAATAATTGATATAATTGTTTAGCAGTATTATTACCGTTATTTCCTAAAGTTTGTAAGAATGAAAGTTCATTTTTTATATTACCAGTAATATTTACTTTATCAGCAATATTGTAAATAAAACTACTAATTAATTTTAATTCAGAATCACCTAAACCACTAAGACCATTATCAAGTAATGATTTAACCATGTTATAAGCATTACTTATAATATTTTTAACATCACCAGCAGACTTAATACCATTCATAACGGTATTATATAATGTTCCGGATTGAGTTCCTTCAATTAAATATACGACAGTTTCTTTATCAACACATGGCATAGCAAATGTTGGACGACAATTGTTAACTTCTTGCTTACCCATTTCAATTGATACAGAACGTTTAGTATCAATAGTACCATTTAAGAAAGAAATAAATTTTTGATATTTACCACCAGTTGGTGTTAAATACATGATATTATTGATTGAACGTTTGTCAGAATAATGAATGTTAAAGTTAATTTTAACATTATCAATAGCACTTTCTGAGACATAACTATAGATGTCTTCAGCTGATGCTTTGAACTTAGCTGTCATAGTTGTACCATCACTACTTGTTTGCCATCCTGATTCATCGATTGAACTAGTTATACCATCCGTAATATCTTTTTCTGTACCATTTTCTACTACGGTAGCAGTAATTTTATAATTTTCAGTAATAGCTTTTAAGATATCTTTGTCTTGAGTTTGAATAGTAACAGTAAATTCAGCATCGAAGCCTTTTTTACTATTTTTAGTTGATGAAGAATCAAGATTAATGCCGAATTTAACATCTGTTTGATTACTTTCATCTTTCTTTCTGCCACTTGCATAATCATCAGTATCTTGCCATACTTTAGTAAGTATTTCTTTACTCTTAAGTGAGCTTAGAGCATCAATGCCAACTGTTTTTGTTTTATAAGCATTATATTCGTATGTAAGTTGACTCTTATTACCATATCCGTTTTTTAAAGGATTAGTAAATGTTATGCCAGAAGCTGCACCATATTTGCTAACTAATTGACGGGCAACATTGTTAATAACATAATCAACTAAATCCTCAGCACCATTTGGGCTAGTACCCCTATAGGTTGAACTTATCTCACTGCGATGATCTAAATACCAATATGTATATAAATGATATAAACCTTTACCTAAGGCTTTATCTTTATCTATAGTTTTACCAACATTATATTTAGTACCAGTATTTTCAGCACCTCTAGCTCCTGGGTCAATACAGAAAGCAGTTACATTAGTATTTTTATCATAACCACTGCAATTATAAGTTGCTTTATAAACGTAATAATATTGATAAGCAGAACCAGCTAAACCAATAGCACTTCTAAAATAGCTATCATTGTATGTTGGAATCTTGGTACTTGATGAGTTATATCCTCTTACTCTTCTAATAATATAACTTTTACAAGCATTTTCACCTAATTCAGTAACTGATGATGTTCCACTGGCTAGACCACTATCAGGAGTCTGGGCAGCATCTGCTGCTTCATCAGTATCCTTTTTTGTAGTATTTGTAGCATTACATTCAGCTTTAGTCTTAGTCGTTATTTTAGGCATCATTCCTTGACTTTTGGCTTCAGCATTGGTTTTTGTGCCCCAGTAGTAAATACCAGTATTAGAAAATTCGTAGCAAGCCTCTTCTTCAGGAGTTGTTGTTCCTGTATCAGTTTTGCTAGAAGATGATTGGCTACCATCTACTTTAATATTAGCTTTAAAAACACCAGTTTTAAGAACACCACCATCTATTCTATACTTAAAATTAAGATTAGATACTGTATTTACTTTTAAAGTTTTAACTTCGCCCGCAAATATAATTATTTCATTAGCATCTTTTTTGCCAACCAAGAAGCCATTACCTGAATCGATTGATTCGATAGTAACTCTAGAAGAACTAACATTCCCTTGAGATTTTGCCACTTCGTTTTTTAGATTTATTTTTATACTTCCATGTTCAAAATCTTTTTGATTATAATTTTTATTTATTGTAGTTATTCCCAAACCATATTTGTAGTTAACATGGACAGTTAATTGGTAATTAGTACCAGCATAAGAATATTTAATAATCAAATTATTGCTAATGCTATTAGTCTGTTTAGCTAAGGCATTAACATCTACAGCAACCTTATTAATATCTCCAGGCATACCTGTTAAAAAGGCAATATTACCATTTTTAACTAAATTTTTAGATTTATATTTATATTTTGTTTCATCAAATTCTTTATTAGTTGAGTGTGTTTTCATATACTCTTCTACTAAACTTTTAATTTCTAATTCTTTAGTGTTAATAGTAACTTCTTTTGTAATCTCAGGTTTGAGAGTTGTTTTTACTAGTTTAACTTTTGCAACAATAGTATGATTATCACTACCACCAACGCTCCCGATTGGTACTGGTTTTTTATATTTAATTGTAATTTCAGTTTCAGTCGTATCTTTTTTTAAATCATTTAAATACCATAGAGTGACTTTATTATCTTTAGCAGTAGCATTGACATAATCACCCTTAGCAGAAATAATTGAATCCGTTGATGTATCAAAATCATGATCACAATATTTTACAATATTGGTTAAATCGATAGTCTTGCTACCATTGTAAGCGGAATCTAGGCCACCAACATTTATAGTTTTGTTATATGTACATTGTATCTTTTTGGCTAAAGTATTGGGGATTGCAATAAAATAAGTTAATATTAAAAATAACGTGACACTTAATAATTTACTATTTTTTTTCATTAGACGATATGCTCCTTTCTCTTTTTTCTTTTAAGAAATATAAATGTACCAATACTACCTACAATTACAATTGTAATTATTGCAGTAATTAACCAGTGATCTTTTATAAAATCCTTAGTTCCATCTATTATTCCTTCTTTGCGATTTTCATCACTTTTCTTTTTATTACTTTTAGCATATTCATCAAGTCCGTTAACAAAATCTTCTTCCGATATATCTTCAACACTTAGAAATTGTTGGCAATAAAAATAATCAGGATAATCGCTGCAAGAATCATATGAATAATAACGATTTAATCTAGGAACTGTGACATTAAGTTCTCTTATAGCCGTTTTGCCACAACTTGTATTAGTTGGATATATTGATATCTTATATTCTTTTAAGAATGCCATACCACCAGTCGAAAATGTTACTTGATTAGGATTTTCCTCATCATAATTTAATGTTATTTTATTAGTACCATCACTAGCTACAGCATATATATTTTTAGTTAAATTATAAATGTGAACTAAGCCAGTGTAGGCAGTGCCATCATATTCTTCATCAGTCTCTGTATCGGTATCGGTAAATTCATATTCAAAAGGAGAAGCACTAACACTTACAGAACCAGCATCATTATTAATAGCAACTTGGGTTTCAAAAGGACAGACTTCAGCATTTACTTTAACACAAGCAAGTAAGCCAATAATTCCAAAAATAAAGTAATTTTTTTTCATAGTTTAACTCCTTTCTTACACATTTTCTGATTTAATAAAGTGATAGTTTTTATCGAAATAGTATTTAACTTTATCATATTCACTATCTTTTTGACATTCTTCTGGTACTTCGCCATCGGTTAAGTAAACATTCCAAAGCGATACTTCACAGAAAGTTTTTTCTTTAAAGATATTATTATAAACGCCTAAAGTCATATCTCCGTCCATACTAAATTCAGAATAATAGTATTTACCTACTAATTCATAACCATTTGAAGTTTTGGTTATGCCTTCAAATACGCTTTCATACAATCCATCTGATTCATTAGAAGTTTCTTGGGTTTTAGATATTGGAATTATGCAATATGTATCATCACAAATAACAGCATTTATTCCTCTAAAAAAGCCATCGGTAATTGTTGTATCTGGATCAATGGTTGTATCATTAAATTTAGCTGCTAGAGCTTTGTTAATGAATTTAATAGATAGTTTTACATTGCCAAGTTCAGTATCTTCATCAAACATATTAGCTCCTGACATATAATGAACTATATCAGAATCGTTATAGAACATTCTACTTAATGTATATAAGATTTTTACTTCTTTATCTATATCAGCAGAATGAGTTGTTGCTAAGTATATTTCATCAACGTTGGCAACATTATCAGTACTACTAATAAAATCTTTTATCGTCTCCTCATCAAAAGGTTTTATCGCATCTTTTAAATAATTTTCAAATTCTTTTACGGTTGGATCATCGGGAGTTAATTCTTTATCTTTATGAAATACCTTTACACAAATAAATATTATTAGGCTAATTAAGATAAGTCCTAATAATATTGAAATAATAATAGTCTTTTTGTCTTTAAAATTTATTTTCAATTTATTTTTCATACATACACTGTCCTTCTCTATCATAACTAATATAAGAATACCATTTTTTCATTAAAAAAACAATTTATTATGACAAATTTATACAAATTTTCATAGTTTGATTGACTTATAATTAAGGATATGATAAATTATTCTTGCATTTAATTGGCAGTGCCCAAAAGTTTATTGATGTGTCTATCCCAGAAATGGTTATTAGTATCTATCTCTGCCTATGAGAAAATATCTAGATAGACTCCCCTATAATCTTTAGGCTCGTACTAAGTAAAAGCAAATATAAAGAAAGGAGAATTATTTATGGCAAGATACACTGGTGCTCAATATAAGAAATCACGTCATCTTGGTTTTTCTACTTTAGAAAATGGTAAGGAACTTGCAAAAAGACCTTATGCTCCTGGTATTCATGGACAAGATAGAAGAAGAAAACTAAGTGAATATGGTGTTCAGTTACAAGAAAAACAAAAAGTAAGATTTATGTATGGTTTAAATGAAAAACAATTTGCTAAAACATTTAAACGTGCTACTAAGATGGCTGGTATTACTGGTGAAAACTTACTTCAACTTCTTGAAACAAGACTTGATAATGTAGTTTACCGTATGGGAATGGCTACTACTCGTCGTGCTGCTCGTCAAGTTGTAAATCATGGTCATATTACTGTTAATGGTATCAAAGTTGATATTCCTTCATATACAGTAAAACCTGGTGATGTTATCGCTGTTAAAGAACAATCTTTAGACCATCCTGCTATTAAAGCTGCTGTTGAAGCCACTTTAAATAGACCTGCTTATGTTGAATTTGATGCTAATAAGTTAACAGGAAAATATTTACGTTATCCAGATAGAAGCGAATTAAATCCTGATATTAATGAAGCATTAATCGTTGAATATTACAACAGATAGTAAAAAAACTCTCCAACCGAGAGTTTTTTTTAATGTAAGAATAAAATATATTTTGGTTAATAATTACATTAATATTATTATTTTTATGTGTCTATCTATATTTCAGAAAATATCAGATAATGATATGGGATTGTTGTACTTGTCCTGATTGTCCAATTGCGATGGCTGTTGTAGTTGTAAAAAGCCTTATTTAAAAAATTGAACCTAAAAAAACTTTCTATTATTTTATGTAGAAAGTTTTTTATTGACATTATCTTCTTAAATTTTATTGTTCTTCTTTACTTATTGGG
>ENA-USUJ01002071-USUJ01002071.1-human-gut-metagenome-genome-assembly--contig:-NODE-2071-length-15793-cov-5.423772_pt1 | contig 15793 bp, 14 predicted proteins | sample MGYA00250061_ERZ773398 | MGnify/ENA primary metagenome ERZ773398 (study PRJEB29103, sample SAMN06111992) | human gut metagenome | biome: human gut; feature: ankylosing spondylitis patient; material... | reverse complement strand
GTCATTTAAATGCGCCTGCCGAATCAACTTCTCAACCCACTTTCCGGGAGCATGGTCAGCAAAGAACCCGAAGACATCGCTTCGAGCTGCCAGCACCGGATCGGTTTCCATGGAGTCGGTCAAAGGGTAAAGAATCGTCGGACTCAACGGAAGATCGCTACCGAGAGGAAAACCGGACGAGAGCCATTCTTTGTCGTAGCGGAAAGCCATCGACGCTCCCTGGCCGGAGTCGTCACTAAGAACCAACTGACCGATGGGAACGGTCTGGTCCTTTTTGAGCCAAGCAATGGGAACAACCTGAGGCATGACTATTTTCCGGATTTGCGGATGCGTTTCGGAAGGGTCTCAGTTTCGAGCGCCAGGGACAAAGGGTCGCTTCGTCCGATTTCGGCGAAAGGGGTGCCCAGATCGAGAGCGAGGAGAACGGCTGCGTAACTTGCAATCGCGACTCCGCCATTGCCGTTTTCTATTTTGCACAGAGTCGACAGAGAGACACCCGCGCGTTCGGCTAGGATGTTTTGGGGGAGGCGACGCTTCAAACGAGCCACTTTCATATTGTGACCAAGCGCTACCAAAGATTCTTCAACAGCAAAGGACGGTCTCATATCTATCTGATTCAACTAGTTATACCGGATAACTCTTTTCATTATGATAATTATCTCACATTTTCAAGATTTCTAAAAATCGTGGTAAGACCTTGATTAATCGTTCTGATTTTATGGATTTCTTTTGCCTCTCTTGTAGGATTTCAGTTTTTATCATAGTTTACTAGTTTGATCTAACGTGTTATTAAGTTCTCAAGCCGACAAAAACTTGTTCAAACAACGTCGTTCTTAGTCAGGCGGCGTTGTTTCGAATTGACAAAGTGGCCTGTTTCCCTTTTCTGAGAGTCCAGTGGGTCTACCTCTTCGTTTCCATAGTGAGGAACTATTAAGTATCCATAAATTAAGTAGGGTTAAATGACATTAGATCTTGTATGGTTTTTCGTGTGTTTTGACCTCAAGACACAAGCGCGTTTAAATGCCCTCAAAATTTTCGTCTCGAGCATCCGACCATTCGATTGTCTTTAAACACGTTCCGTTTTCCCGCTCTGTTCGGCACGCATAAGCGACACTAAAGACGGTCATGGCAGAATCGAGGTCACATCAACATCAAACAAAGAGAGAACCATGCTTCGCAGGACTTTCCTTCTCGGTGCAGCTCTGGCCTTGACCGGCTGCGCAGCCACCGGCCCGGTTTCCGAAGGTGCTCTGAGCGCCAGCTATGCAGAAGGCTCGGTGACATCCGTCGTCGTCCTTCCGCTTCTGTATTCGTCCAGAGTGGCGGCTTACCAGCCAACAGTTCAGTTCGAACTTGCAGCCGCTCTGCAGGAAAAGAATCCCAAGCTGCGCTTCATGGCCACAAATGAAGCACTGACCCGTTTGTCCACTGGCGACGGCGTCCTTGCGAGCCGTGATCTCTCGTATGCCGTCTTTAATAAGCAAGAAGTAAGGGTTGAGGACCTCAATAAGGTTCAGACAGTGCTCGGCGTTGACGCTGCCATGATCGGCGGCTACGTGAACGCAGAGGGTAACCGCGTTGAAATGCCTCTGAGCATCATTGACCTGCGCAACGGCAAGATCATTTGGACTGGGGTTTCCGCCGGCTGGTTCAAGTCTTCCGTCACTGACAAGCGCTTCTCATCCGATTTGGACATCACGATGAAAGAGGGGCTTTCCAAACTCCACTCGATGATGCCTAAGTTCTAATTTAGTATTTTTAAAGAAAATGTCTTAGAAAATACTATTTCCTAAAAAACTCATGGCCGGGCCGCTTTGATGGGCTTTTCGAGCTAGACTCGGCCATTCATTGCATCACTTCCAATCAATCAAATGTCAGCTCTGAAAAACATCAACCAAGAGAAAGCTGCTCAGGTTCTTTTCGTGCTGTTTTTGGCCGCTGCGCTGTGGGAACAGTTCGCGCCGCAGCCCGAACCCGGCATGATGGAATACAACCAGGCCAAGTTGGTGATGAAGTCCGATCCATCGCCCGACGACGAGAAAAAAGCCTGCAATTTGTTTGCCACAGCCGTGCGTGCCGGCAACAAGGATGCTGCGTTCGGGTTGGCTGATTGCATCGGCAAGAGCTACATTGGAGATGAGATACAACGCAATTCCATCCGGTACGCGTTGCTCACGATCGCAATGGACGCTCGTCATGAAACGCGCAGCGCCCGCAATGAACGTGACGCACTTGGTCTGACCGATGCACAAAAGAAAGAAGCTCTCAAGCTTGACGTAATGAAGATTCTTTCTGGTGACATTTCTGCACTCGATTTGAGCAGTGTTGGCGTTGTAAGGTAAGCTGAGGATCTCAACTGAACATAAACAAGAAAAGAGGCGGAGTCACAAAAATGCGTTCTGCCTCTTTTTTTAGTCGTTATTCAACATAACTACTATTATGTTGAGTTGAATTTTTGAGATTTTTGACGTTTTTTAGGCCGATTTCGAAACCTTCGATCCCGGCCCGTTGTTTTCAAGGTTATTTGACCTGCGTCATTGCCGCGGCGATGTGAGCTCTCACACCAGCCGGCATTGCCGATTCGTCCGGACTGAACTTGTCAGAATGGTTGTTGGGTGCGTTCTTCGCGTCTTTGGGATCGCCGCCCAGGAACATGAACACAGACGGAACTTTCTGCGCGTAAAACGAAAAGTCCTCGCTCGCACCCGGATTCCAATCTGAAATCTGAGCTTCCACACCGTAATCCTTCAGTTCCTTTGTAATATGGCCAGCCAGCGCCGGATCGTTGACGGTAACCGGATAGATTTCAATGAGTTTTGTCTTTGCCACAGCGCCGGCTGCTTTTGCCGTACCGTCAGCAACCTGAGGAATGCGCTCCAGAAGTTTGCTGCGGATGGCATTGTGGTTTGCTCGAATCGTGCCAAGCATAGAAGCGGAGCCCGCCATCACGTTCCCCGTCTCCCCTGCCTGAAGCTTACCGACAGTGATGACTCCCATACCTTGTGTGAGGTTCACGTTACGAGCAACGATTTGCTGAAGAGCGACAACTGTATGAGCGGCTGTGAGGGTTGCATCAACACCAGTCCACGGCATCGCGCCGTGCGCCTGGCGACCTTCAATGTCAATTTGGAAGGCGTCGGCTGAATTCAGAGCCGTTCCTTGCGCCACCAACATTTTGCCGGCGGGGACTCGCGCCATCACATGGATACCGTACATCTGCTTGATGCCAAATTGTTCAAGCAGTCCGTCTTCAACCAACGCACGAGCGCCTGAGAGTTTCGGCTTATCCGTCACGAACGGATTTGTAATCGAATCCCCCTCTTCGGCCGGCTGAAAGACCAGCACAACCTTGCGCGGGACGTCTTCCTTGTGTGCGGCCAGAATACGGGCGGCCGACAGAAGCATCGCCATGTGCATGTCGTGACCGCACATGTGAGACACGTCGGACGTTTTGCCCCACATCTTTCCTTTAGCTTTGCTTTCGAATGCGAGGCCCGTGTTTTCCTTTATCGGCAAGGCGTCTATATCCGCTCGCAGGCCGATGGCGTTTCCTTTCTTGGGATTAATGACACCGATAACAGCGGTGGGCGAGTTTTTGTAACCCACCAGAACTTCGTCCACACCGAATTCCTTGAGCTTCTGAACGATGTAGGCCTGGGTCTGCTTTTCCTGGTTGCCGAGTTCCGGATTGGCATGCAGGTGGCGACGCATTTCCACAGTATTAGCGGACTCGGCACTGACAGCCACATCAAGCCACGCAGGAGCGGCGGCAAAGGTGCTTGCTGTCAAAAGCGACAAGCAGGAAAAGGCAAAAATGCCCAATGTTTCTTTCATCGTTCGGCCCCCTATTTTCCAAGTGTGAATTTGCTCACCGCCGGTTAGCTAACCGGCCATGAGCAAACGCAACCTTCAATATGCACATGTAATTATGGCGCGGCTGACCTCTTTGCATCAGACCGCGTTAAGCTACGTCTGACAAAGCTATCCGAAGGAGTGTATTCCATGTTCGACCTGCTTCTGAAAAACGCCCAGGTCGTTGATCCCCTAAACGGCATCAACGATGTTTGTGATGTCGCCGTTGAAAACGGCCTGATTACGGCCGTGGGACCCGATCTCGGTTCCTCCGCACGCGAAGTGATCAATTTCTCCGGTCTGGTGCTGCAGCCCGGCATCATCGACAGTCACGTCCACCTCGGCACGATGTGGGGCTCGCCGTTCGGCCCGAAAATGCTCGCGATGAACGGTGTTACGACTTGTCTGGATATGGCCGGCCCACTGGACGACATTCTCGACAACGTTCCGCAGTATGGCGCAGGCATCAACATGGCTATCCTGCAGTTTGCTTCGCCTCCATTTACGTTCAAGTCGACGACACCCAGCAAACACGAAATGGAAACGCTCATTGACGTCTCCCTTGAACAAGGTGCTCTGGGCGTCAAGCTCCTCGGCGGCCACTATCCGCTGACACCGGCCGTATCGTCCGAACTCATCAAAACTGCTCTTGAGCGTCGTGCTTACGTCGCGTGGCACGCCGGTACGACCGAGCACGGCTCCAACATTGAGGGCATGATCGAGGCAGTTGAGATGGCCGACGGCTATCCGCTGCATTTGGCGCACATCAACGCCTACTGCCGCGGCGCCATTAAGAGTGATTTAGAAGAAGCCGGCATCGCCATTGATCTGCTTAAAAAGAACCCGAACATCTTCTGCGAAAGCTACATCTCGCCCAAGAATGGCACTCGTCTGACATGCGGCCCAGACGGCAAGATTCAGTCGAAAGTCACGGGCAACTGTCTGCGTCACTTCGGATTCTCGGAAGATCGAGACGGCGTACGCGCGGCCTTGTTGGCCAAGAAAGCCTTTGTTGTTTACGACGCGGGCGGCTATTCGGATCTGGTCACCGGACAGGAAGCTCTCAAGCTCTGGGAAAATGCCGACAGCGACGTCGGCGGCAGCTTCAATATCAATCCTCCGCTTCCGCGCATTGCGCTCGCACATGCCAAACGAGACGACGGATCGTTCGTTGTTGACGCAATCTCCACGGACGGCGGCTGCATCCCGCGCAATGTGATTCTGTCTCAGGGGCTGTCGCTCGTGAAGCTCGACGTGCTGAGTCTGCCGGAATTCGTGCAGAAAACGTCCCTGAATCCTGCCCGCATGTTGCGTCTCAAAAACAAAGGGCATCTCTCCGTCGGAGCCGACGCCGACATCACCGTCTACGACTACGCAACCCAGACGCCCAAGGCATCCTTCGTGGCCGGGCAAAAGGTTCTTTTCGACGGAAAACTCTGCGCAAAAGGCGCCACGGTCATTTGCACCGAACGCGGTCAAAAGGCCATTGAAGCACGCGGCATGAAGGCGATCGTTGTAGATCCGGGAACGCAGATCGAGCGCATGCCTGCGCTTTAATTGAGGTGAAGTAAAAGAATTGGCAGTAGAAGATGCATTTTCCTGAGCCGCGCTCATGCCTACACAGGAAAAACCTGCGCCCAAAGCTACGCTCTGAACGAAAAAATCTCGTCGGTTCATGCAATCCACCTAAGCCGTAAAACATCTGTCAGAGAGACTACGGTGTTTTCTCTGTACCTTTTGCTACATGTGAAGCAGAAAGCAACATTGTTCCAGGCACGCAGAATGAACGCTTGCCTGCGCTTTGACTAAGAATTACGTTCTATCAGCGGCCGGAGCTTGAGTGAGTGCCCGACCGCGTTTATCTGAGCGGCTCGAAAGCAGGAGGCGCTTTGACTCCGCAGTTCTTAGCCAGTTGGAACCACTGAGGCAGGCTGTCGTCCACTTCTTCTAGAGCGGCCTGCACCTTACGCCGAGTCAGACCGAAGTCTTCTCCCAGACGAATGAACAGCGAACGTTCCGGTGACTTTCCGATGCCCAACAAGGCGGTCATGTGCTCGAAACCTCCGATGTTCGGAACCAAGTCATAAGCTGGCGACAGGCGCCAACGGCCTTTGCCGTCCATCAGGAAACTAAAATTCTTCGCATGATCGTCCCGATTGTCGATGACGAAGTTGAAGTATGCTCGCTTGAGCATTTGCTCCAAATCACCGGCACCTGCCAAACGCTGTGTCAACGCCATCAGTGTCTGATAGTCAAGACAAGGCTGCCAAAAATCGCAATGCAACAACCCGGCTGCAGTTGCCATGTGCACCTTTCCGGAAGAAGTACGATCGAATCGGCGAATGCCGAACCATCCTGCGCCTTTTGAAGACTCGAACAAATGGGTTTCGGGCATGTCGATGTCGGCACTCTTCGCCAGAAGCGACACCGCATACTCGAGCGCCCCGCTGTCTTCAGGATCGGTCAAATTACTGAATTTGATGATCCACGGAGCGCCATTGGGTCTTAGCGCGTTCCCCGGTTTAACCAGCCTTTTGTCATCAGAGACCAGGCACACAATCTTGGGGCGTGCGCCGCCGGCATACCCGCTCAAACGAATCAGTTCATCGAGTTCCGTATCAGTAGCTTCATCTGCTTGGACAGCCCGGATACCGTCGGCAACGGCATCGAGATCAATGGTGTTGCAGCTGTCGTGACGACAAGATTCTTTCGGGTTCGACGTTTCCGGCTCGAATTCCAAGGCCCCCACGCCCTGATTACCAATGCCGGCGAGTCGCGCTGATACTGCCATTTCTGCAAGACGCCTGTCTTCACAAGCATGTCTGCGAGACAGAAGTAAATTTCCCCAACCGTCAGGAAGACTGTCGCTCACGAATCCAGGAATGCCGCGAAAGACCGATGCCCGTAGCGGGCACGATAACGGAGAAACTTCCAAACCTTCCGCCACAAATTCCGGTGCATACTGAAACAACGCTCCTATCCGATCTGCCGACAGCAAACCGACAAAGCGATGTTTTCCTTCCAGGTTTAGCCGAACGCGCGTTCTCATTTTCTGGCTCGTTGACGCTTCCTGGGTTCAGGCTTAAAAAGATCAATGTCTTCATTGAGGCGGAACACCTGCTCCACGTCTTGGGCTCGATTGAGCGCAATGGCGATCAGCATCAGGTTCTTGAGTGAGATCTCTCCCTCCTTCTCAAACCGACGTATGGACGCGAGCGTCACGCCAGAGCACTCAGCAAGATCCGATTGACGCATGTTGCGCGTCAGTCTCAGCTCTCTAGCCCGTTCTGCCAATTGCAAACGCAGTTCTTTGGGTGACTTCAAGTTAGCGATCGTCGATACGTTTCCATCAAACACAATATCCGCTCTTTTTTTAGCGATTAATGTCAAATTTAAGGGATATTCGCTCAAATATTAGCAGTTATCTCTCACTCAAGTCGAGTTTTTAGATACGCCCGAAAGTGACTGAATTTGGCAATTTCTGATATATAGCACACTGACAATGAATTTTTCTCAATATAATAGTAGTTATGTTTTGCATGCTGATTTTAAAGGATTTTTTCGGACATTGCAGTTTCATTTCACGAGACATTTCCCCTCTTCCGTCATTTTCTCAAGCTCAGCGACTTGAGAATATCGTGCAACGTTTCGGCACCCAACTTGCCCTGCTGCTTCGGATAATGAAATCAACAAAACACTGACCTTCACGAGGTGTTCAATGTCGGAAAAATCTCTTTCACGTCGCAATCTTTTGGGTGGGTCCGCCGGACTCGCCGCAGGAGCAGTTTTCATGTCCGCACTCAATCCGGCCGCAGCCGCCGCACCGGCTGTTTCCGATCTTGCAAAGACCGATCCCGAATACGCACGCTTCTTCAAGTACTTTGATGAGGAAGAAGTCGCCAAGACGGTCGAGCCCATTCTGGGTAAAGCTCACCGCCACTTCGTCATTCTTGCCGCGCTGCTCGGTTGCGGCGGAAAGGAAGAATTCGAGGTCCGTTTGCCGCAGGCGCTCGACGCCGGCGTAACGCCCACGCAGGTTCGCGAAATCGTTTATCAGGCCACCGCTTATCTCGGCATAGGACGTGTCCGCGGATTCGTCGACATCATGAACCGTGTCTTTACCTCGCGCGGCGTAAAGCTCCCCCTTCCCGATACCACCGAACAGAAGGATGTCGAGCGTGTCGTCAAGGGTGAAGCCGCTCAGGTTGAAATCTTCGGAGCGGGCATGAAGGGCTTTGCCACTTCCGGCCCCGAAAAGACCGTTGCCATCCGTCGCTGGCTCTCTGCCAACTGCTTCGGCGACTACTATGTTCGCTCCGGCCTGTCACTGCAGGAACGTGAACTCGTTACCTTCTGCTACCTGGCCGCGCAAGGCGACACCACCGCTCAGATGGCAGCACACGCTGTTGGCAACCTTAAGATGGGCAACAACGAGGAAATTCTGATCGCCACTTGTCTGCAGTTTGGACCGCTCCACGGCAACCCGCGAAGGCTCAACGCGATCGCGGTCGATGAAAAGGCTGCTCATCCGGCTAAATAAAAAAGTCGGAGGCAATTCAGGCTGCCTGCGTTTCCTCTTTGGCAGGCAGCCTGAAACATTTTTAAACAGAGTGCCTTTCCAGCTAACTACAATGCAAAGTTTGTGCAAAACTACGGGTGCAAAATGAGTACGCTATGGCTTTCCAATTGCCAATGCGAGTGTGATGACAAACCTTGTTCGGAAGAACAAAGAAAGGATTCGCTTGTGTTCGAGATTACGCTTTCAGAAGATCTTCGCGCCCGTCTGGATGCGCTTAAGGATATTGCTCTGAATCAGTGGAGAGAAAACGGTGTCTCTCTTTTTTCTCCCAAATCAATGCCTCGGCTGCACTTTCATGTGCAACCCTGTCAGATCGTCAATACCAATACTTTTTACACGCTTTCAACCGGTCTAATTCTTCAAGGTCGCAAGCGCAGCACGACTGACGGACAAAACATTGAGTACGGTAAAGGCACGAGTTGCACGACGGCGGCGGACTCCCCTGCCAGCTACGAGGTGACATGCGCCTCAGATTCCAAGCCTTTTGTTTCGATTTCCGTTGAACTTGATCCTCAGGTTCTAACCGACCTTTTAGCTACTTGCCCTGAAATCGCCGCAAAACACAAAGGAGTCGTCGTTGGGCACTCTGTGCATGCATTCACAGCAATGCCGGCCACTGTCGACATTGTTGAAGCCTTCGAGCGTCTATTGCGCTTGGTTTATCAGAATCCTGAACAACTTCCTACACGCGGTCCGATCATTGAACGGGAACTGACTTACGTGCTTTTGATGAGCCCGCAAGGCGCCGCCCTGTCCCAGTTCTTCAGCCAAAACACGCCCGCCAACCGCATCAATCGCGCGATTCAGTGGATCCGTCAAAACACAGGTAAACCACTTGATATTGATGCCCTTGCCGAAATGTGCAACATGACACGTTCGACGTTCTATCGACATTTCCAGACGGTCACAAAAATGACGCCGTTGCAGTATTACAAACGTCAGTGCCTGTTCCTCGCTCAGCACCTGATGGTGGCTCGCGGTTACAGCGCGAGTCAGGCTGCCTACGAAGTCGGTTACACAAGTCCGAATCAGTTCAGTCGCGAATACAAGCGCACATTCGGTTTGCCGCCGAAAAAATCAATAACCGAGCGAAACTGATCAGCTCATTTTTTCTGCGAAAAAACAGCAGAGCCTTGCCGAAACGCTCTCGACAAGGCTCTGTTTTACTTCAGCTCAGACAAGAATCAGGCTTTCTTCTTGTGTAATACGGCCGCAAAGAAGCCGTCCGTGTGATGGCGGTGAGGCAACATCACAAAAAAGTCACCAAATTCTTCCTTCTGGAAATCTGGCAACATTACGCCCTGCTTCGCCAGGACGTCAGTAGCATTCAGAAGTTCAAACTCCGGATGAGATTCCAGGAAAGTCTTAACGACGTCCTGATTTTCCCGCTGAAGTACCGAGCACGTCGCGTACACAAGGCGGCCATCAGGCTTAAGAAGCTTCGCCGCCTCTTCCAGCACACTCTTTTGCACCGCGTTGATGCGATCGAGTTCCTGCGGTGTTAGGCGCCACTTCAGGTCCGGGTTACGGCGAAGCGTGCCGGTACCGGTACAGGGCGCATCCACCAGAACACGGTCAAATTTACCGCGCAGACGCTTGATTCGGTTGTCCTTTTCATCACGGATGGCGACCGGATGAACGTTGGAAAGTCCGGCACGGCGCATACGCGGGGTGAGCCCCTGCAAGCGCTTTTCATTGATGTCAAAAGCGTACAGACGACCGGAAGACTTCATCAGTGCACCGAGAGCCAGTGTCTTGCCTCCTGCGCCGGCACAGAAGTCACACACCATTTCGCCGCGCTTGGCGCCCACAAGACGCGCAATGAGCTGACTGCCCTCGTCCTGAATGTCGATTCGGCCTTCCTGATAGACAGGCCAGCGAATCAAACCGGGCTTATCCGTCAGGCGAATACCGTCGGGCGAGAACTGCATGAGTTCAGCCGTTACCTTGTGTTCGGAAAGTTCCGCAATGACGTCTTCTCGCTTAGCCTTCAACGTATTGACGCGCAAATCAAGAGGAGCTGCCTGAAGCGAAGCTTCAAAAAGCTGCGGTGCGGCTTCGCCGTACTGCTTGCTTTCGAGTTCGTACAGCCAGAACGGCATCTCGGCACGGACTTCGGGCGGAGCCTTTTCGAGCTTCAAGGCAAGCATATTGGTCACCGGCCCTTTTTCGGAACCGAGAACCTGATCGCCCATGCTCTCGACACCGTACTGCATCGCCAACGTCAGGAACGCAGCCACCTTGGGAGCGCGCTCGGGCTTGACGGGCTTCATGCGCCAGGCAATTTCGGAATAGTGCCGTAGCGCATAGAAAATGGCTTCGGCCAAAATCGTTCGATCACGGCTACCCAGCTTAGGGTTGGACTTGAAGAACGCCTTCATGAGCGTATCAGCCGGTCCATCAAGCTTAAGAATCACCGCAAAAGCGCGCGCCAACTCACCCGCGATCAGATTGGTGATGCGGACTTTGCTCGGATTGAGTTTTTGCTGACGCATTGCAGCAGGAACGCCTTTGACGGGAGCAGCCTTGCGATTTTGCTCAGCCTGACGCTTTTGCGCAGCGCGCTGACGTTCCGTAAGCTTCTTTTCCGTTTTTTCTCGACGGACCTTAACCGGCGCAAACGGCATCTTTTTGGTTTTCTGTTCCATGGTTGTGTTTCTCAAGCGCAGCAATCAAAAACAGCAAGAGACTTAGCCGTTTCGTCATCCGTCACGGTGCGGCCGTCGACAAGCTTGACCTTGCCGGAAGCCACGGCCTTGACGGCACGCGGATAAAGAATGTGTTCGAGACGAAGCCCTCGGTGGGCAAGCGTATCGGCATCGTCACTGGCGAGCACCGGCACGACGGCCTGACCGATGATGGCGCCGCCATCGAGTTCGGAACTCACGAAGTGCACCGTACAGCCGTGCACGCGAACACCTGCCTGGAGTGCGCGGTTGTGCGTATCGAGTCCCTTAAAAAGCGGCAACAGAGCAGGGTGAATATTGAGAATCTTGCCTTCGTAATGATCGACAAAGACAGGCGTCAAAACACGCATGAACCCTGCGAGCACCACCACGTCCGGATTGTGCTTGTCGATGATCTCAATCATGGCGCGCTCAAAAGCTTCACGGGTATCAAACGCCTTGTGATCCACCACGGCCGTTTCAATACCCATTTCCTTGGCGCGATCAAGCCCGGCCGCATCGGGGCGGTTGGAAAGCACGAGCGAAATACGGATACCCTCGGCAGCCCAATTTTCCCGTTCGCAGGCCTGAGCAATCGCCACAAAGTTCGAGCCGCGGCCCGAGATCAAAACAACAATGTTTTTCATAAATGCAAATGCACCCGAATCTTTCTCAAGACCGGGTTGACACATATCTGATTAATAGAAAACTGGAAATCTCGAATAGACAAGAAGTGCCGAAACAGCCGTCGGCACTCGCTCCGTTATGGCAGGGCAATTGTACTTGAGTTGCGGCAACCGCAGAAGATTCCGGTGAAACAAGAATTTGCCTTACATGGCCTATGTCGCATTCGTATAATCTGCGACAGCAAGTTTTCTGCGCATAATCCTAAACAACCTTCGCAAGAGCTTGACCAGTATTTAGGCAACCTTCACCCTACAGACCGGCATGCAAATCATTCGCGGCCTTCCCGGCCCCTCTCACAAACGTCCCTGCGCAGTTGCCATCGGAAATTTCGACGGCGTTCATCTCGGCCACCAGCGACTTCTTCGGGCGGTAACAAAGGAAGCGCACGCTCGAGGTCTTGCCGCCGCAGTCGTTACGTTTGAACCGCACCCGCGTGAGCTCTTTGGTAAGGAGCCCTTTGCCCGTATCAGCACGTTACGCGACAAGATGATTGCCATTGCCGGCTGCGGCATTGACGCTGTTTACATCATGCCCTTTCACAAACGCTTTGCTGCGCTCTCGCCCGAGGCGTTTGTTCGCAACATTCTTTCTGAAGGCATCAGTTGCCGCTGGGTGACGGTTGGCGATAACTTCCATTTCGGCGCAGGCGGCTCGGGTGATTTTGCCGATCTCAAGCGACTGGGCGAAACCTTTGGTTTTGAGGCTCTTGCTACCCCTCTTCTCTATCAATCGGCTGAAAGAGTGTCGAGTTCCTGTATTCGCGAGGCGATGGCTTTAGGCAATCTCAATGAAGCACAAACCATGCTGGGCCGTCCCTACCGTGTCACCGGCCGTGTCATTCACGGCGCAGCACTCGGCCGGACACTGGGCTTTCCGACGCTCAATGTCGCAATGCTGCCTCCCGGATCCAAGGCCGTCTGCGCGCTGCATGGCGTCTTTGCGGTGCGCGTCAAGGGGCTTGACGGCGACACTGTTTTCGGTGGCGCCGCTAGCCTAGGCTACAAACCGACTGTAGCATCCGATCGGCGCTGGCTACTGGAAACGTTCGTCTTCAACTATTCGGGCAACGCATACGGTCGCATCGTTGAAATCGAATTCGTGCAAAAGCTCCGAGATGAAAAAAAGTTCTCGGGACTCGATGAACTTAAAGCCGCCATCCAACGCGACGCAGAGACAGCAAGACATCTTTTGGGTGTTTAGGGAACAAAAGAAAGATTCGTCTTAAGAGATTCACGCAACGTATCGCTTTAGCCGATTCACTCCGAGAAGCTGGCCGAGCGCCATAAGCAAGCTTACCTATAGCAAACGAAGCGCTTCTGACTGTAAACTAACGGCTCGTTGCGCTTGCGCCTTCCTGACAGCGCTTTTTTATCGCGCATCTCAAAATTTATTCCTTTTCAATCTTTCAGAAGAGCCCGAGGGGGCCTGGAGTTTGACACATGGCTAAAGCCGATAAAGCCGGCAATACGGCAAAGTACCCGCTTAATCTACCCGATACCGCCTTCCCAATGCGTGGCGACCTGCCCAAGCGTGAACCCGTCTGGGTTGCCGACTGGGAAGAACGCGATCTCTACCACACGATTCAGAACACCTGCAAAGGCCGCCGCAACCGTTTCGTTCTGCACGACGGCCCGCCGTATGCCAACGGTGAAATTCACCTCGGCCATGCCTTAAACAAGATTCTCAAGGACATCGTCAACAAGACCAAGCTTTTTGAGGGCTACGATGTCCCTTACGTGCCGGGCTGGGACTGCCACGGCATGCCGATCGAAATCCAGATCGAAAAGATGTACGGCAAGGGGCTCGAAAAGACCGACCTGATGGCCAAGGCCCGCGCCTATGCCAAGGAACAGGTCGCCAAGCAGAAAGCCGGCTTCAAGCGTCTGGGCGTTCTCGCCGACTGGGAAAATCCGTACCTGACGATGCGCCCGGAAACGGAAGCCGCCGAAATCCGCACGCTTGCCCGCATCGTGAAGAAGGGCTACGTGTACCGCGGCTTGAAGCCCGTTAACTGGTGCTTTGACTGCTGCTCGGCGTTGGCCGAAGCCGAAGTCGAATACGCCGACCGCGAAAGCTACGCCATCGACGTCGCCTTCCCTCTTTCCGAAGAAGACAAGCCCAAGGTTGAAGAACTGATGGGCGTGAAGATTGAAAAGCCCTGCTACACGGTGATCTGGACCACGACTCCGTGGACGATCCCGGCCAACCAGGCCATTAACATGCACCCGGATCTGTCGTACGCTCTCGTTGACTGCGGCGACAAGTACCTGATTCTGGGCACCAACCTTGTGGAAGATTGCCTCAAGCGCTACAAGCTCGAAGGCAAGATCGTCGGCGAAACCAACGGCAAGAATCTCGATCACGTCCGCTTCATGCACCCCTTCAGCCAATTGCACGAAGGCTTCAAGCGCTTCTCGCCGGTGTTCCTCGGTGAGTACGTGGAAGCCACGAGCGGTACGGGCGTCGTGCACTCGGCTCCGGCCTACGGCCTGGACGACTTTGTTTCGTGCAAGGCCAACGGCATGACCAACGATCAGATTCTCAACCCGGTGATGGGCAACGGCGTCTATGCCGACTGGCTCCCGCTCTTCGGCGGCCTCAACATCTGGAAGGCTCAGCCCAAGATTGTTGACACGATGCGCGTGGCGGGCGTGCTGCTTAACTGCGAAATGATCCAGCACAGCTACATGCACTGCTGGCGCCACAAGACGCCGCTCATCTATCGTGCAACGGCTCAGTGGTTCATCCGCATGGACAAGCCCACGGCCGACACCAAGGGCGTGCTCAACACCGAAGCCGAAGAAAAGAGCCTGCGCGAAACGGCTCTGGCAGGTGTCGATGCCACCAAGTTCATCCCGTCCTGGGGCTACAACCGTTTGCACGCCATGATCGAGAACCGTCCCGACTGGTGCATCTCGCGTCAGCGCAACTGGTTTTAAGCGCCCTGTTTTGCCGCGTCTGCAGAATGGACATGCGTTTTATCCGCTGTTTCCTTGGAAGTATCAGCCGCGCTGTCCTCTGCCGGATGCGGGAAAAGAATCGCTGCTGCGGATGAGAGCACAACAGTCAGAATGATCGTTCTCGTGCCGCTGGAGATCGATGAGATCACCGGAAGATTCTCCGCAAGGTAGCTTGCCGCGAAGCTGATGGCGATGAGACCTGCAAGGATGCGGCTCTTTCTCGCCGGTGGAATGATGATTGCGAGGAACATTCCGTAGAGCGCCACGCTGAAGGCGCTCACAAGACGCCACGGCATCAGATTACCTGCCAGCGCACCGAGGGCTGTTCCGACAGCCCAGCCGGGAAGCGCTAATGCGATTGCCCCGTACATATACCAGGGATTTAAGCAGCCCGGTCTTGCAATCGTAATTCCGAACAGCTCATCGGTAATATCAAAAGCCATGAGAAGCCTGTGGAAAAACGGCATATCCGGATCCATTCTCTGGCTCATGGCACAGCTCATCAGTAAATATCTCGCGTTCGCGATCAGTGTCACGATCGCCATCTCAATATAGGCGGCTCCCGCGGCAATCATCGTAAAGCCCGCATACTCTCCCGCGGACGCGTTGCAGAGTGCGCTTGTGATCATTCCCTGAATCGGTGTCATCCCGACATTCCGCGCCACGATTCCCAGTGAAAAAGATACCGCAAAATACCCGAGCGCGATCGGCACCCCGTCCCGGGCTCCATCCCGGAATGCCCGCCGGTTTCCAACACTGGCGATTGAAAACTTGTTATTCCCCATAATATTCCTCCCTCAAACAGAAACAGCAGACATCCTGTCCTGTTTATGCGCTGCCATTCCGCGTAAATTAGCGGCACCCAGGAATTTTCATCCAGAGCTGCCGCTTTCCATTATTCTGACATCATTGTCTATACGGGCATGAAAGAAGCCCAAACAGTAACTGATTTTGCCGATGCTTCGCATTCCAAATCGGCAAAATCCACTACCACCACTGTATTGTACGGAATTTTCAGTTCAGAAAATTCCTACCCGTGTACAGTAACC
>ENA-USUJ01002068-USUJ01002068.1-human-gut-metagenome-genome-assembly--contig:-NODE-2068-length-15801-cov-10.269906_pt1 | contig 15801 bp, 16 predicted proteins | sample MGYA00250061_ERZ773398 | MGnify/ENA primary metagenome ERZ773398 (study PRJEB29103, sample SAMN06111992) | human gut metagenome | biome: human gut; feature: ankylosing spondylitis patient; material... | reverse complement strand
AACAATTCAGAAGGCCTCTCTGGCAGGAATAACAGGTACCATCATTAAAGTATGGGTTAACGGTAACGATCATGCCTGGCTTTAATCCTCTGTCATTTTCATCAATCTCAACAATCTCTCCCGAAAACTCATGTCCCGGAACTCTTGGGTATGATGCATATGCAAAAGTTCCTCTGTATGTACCAAGGTCACTTCCGCAAATTCCTCCATATAAAATTTTCAAAAGTACCTCTCCTGGTTTGCGGACCGGTTTTTCATGTTCTTCAATTACGACTTTTCCTGGTTCTTCAATTAAAATTGTTTTCATTTTCTCTTCCTCCATTTTGTTGTGTTTTCTGATGTATTCTTTGTTGTATACAACATAGCATTCACGATATTCTTTGTCAAGATATATTTATTCTTTCTTGTTTTTTTGTCTATTTTGCTCAAATCTTCTTTTATACTTTTATTGATAATAACAATAGATTTTTTCTTTCTTCTCTTTTAAAACCAATTTTTCTTTATCAATTTTTTCTTTCTCGTACTTTTTGTCTGCACTGATATTTGAATATAATTGTGTTAGAAACCCGCCAACAGCTGTTAGGACACCACCTATAATTAAATATAATACATTAAACCAATCCATACATTATCTCCTTATTCCTATAATAACAATAAACGACAACTTAAGCAATAAAAAAGCCTAAATCAAAATATTCGATTTAGACTTGTATTGGTGCACCAATAAAAATCTCGCTTGTTGGCGAGTTTTTTTGTTGCGTATAGTGACTCATTGGGCTCTGCCCAACAAACGCGAATGCGTTTGGAACCCCCACAGTGGGGCTGGCGCCCGTCGCTCCTGGTCTGTCAGCGGAGTCAAGTTTTCACTTGACTGCGAGTCCCTTTACCCGCACCAATAAAAATCTCGCCTGTTGGCGAGACTCAAGATTATCCAAGAGTTTTTCCATACATAAAAGAAGGCTAGTGGGCCTTCTTTTTGTGTAGAAAATTGATTAGAACATAGGCGGAAATGAGCAGGGCGATTGAGCCGAGAAGAATTGCATACATAACGCCTTGTGACACTTGCGAGCCAAAGAAATATAGGTTGCAGTCGACACTGTCTTTGATTTTTTCAATCACTTCGGGTGGGAAGCCTTGATTGGACATTTCGGCAAAGACTCCACGCAGTGAATGTTGACGAATGAGTGATGTGCCATATGTTCCTGGAAGAAAAGCGAGAATGTTTTGCAAAACTTTACCAAAGCTTGCGATTGGCATATATGCGCCACAAACAAACCCATAACCCGCCGAAACAATTGTTCCAACTGCACTTGCTTGACCATTTGTTGAAAGGAAGAAATTGATCACTGACGAGAGCGCAGTGCCGAACATTGTGAGCATAAACACGTCAAGAAGAATCAGCATGACATCGCCAAAAGAGAGAAACCAACCTTGAATTGCAATGTAGGCAAAACTTGCAAAAGTTGCGACCAAACTGATGATGAGAGTTGTGAGCAGAGATGAGATATAATAGGATATTGCGAGTGTTGATTTTTTTGTTGGGGAAATGTCAAAATCTTTTCTGACCCCGCTCACTTTGTCTTGAACCATGAGTAAATTTGAACAAAAAGCAACTGTCACACAACAAACTGCAAGGAGTGAAGAAAAGAGTTCGCCACCAACCATTCCGCCAATAAGTTTCTCCGAAACAACAATGCCGTCGGGCAGGGCAGATGTGAAGCTATCGCGATAAACTTTTGCAAGGAACGTTGAATACAAAACGAGCAAAATGACGGGAGTGATGAGCGATGTAAAAAACATTCCTTTGTCTTTGAAAAATAATTTTATATTTCTTTTTGTCATTGATAAAAAAGTTTTCATTTTGCCTCTCCCATAAGTTTTTTGCCGGTGACTGCCAAAAACACATCGTCCATTTTGCCTTTTGTCACTTCAAAATCAACAAATATATCTTTGTATTGTGCAATCAAATCTCGTGCTTCTTTGGTGTCTTTTACTTCAATGCGACAAGTTGTGTCTGAAATTTTTTGAAAAGAGATGCCAAGGTTGAGAAGTTTTGTTTGGTCGGGGTTATAAAGAGTGATGTAATCTCCAGTATATTTATTTTTCAGTTCAAGCGGTGTTCCTTCGGCGGAAATTTTTCCCGAGTCAAGAATGACGACATAATCCGCATCTGCACTTTCTTCCATGTAGTGAGTTGTGAGGAAAACGGTCATGTCTTCGCTTTTACGCAAACTTTCAATCACATGCCATAATGTTTGGCGGGTTTGAGGGTCAAGACCAGTTGTAGGCTCGTCAAGAATAAGAATTTTGGGGTGGTGAATGAGAGCACGTGCAACATCAATGCGTCTTTTTTGACCGCCAGAAAGTTTGCCGACCGTTCTTTTCAACAGGTCAGAAAATTCGAGCATTTGTGATAGTTCTTCAATTCGTGCTTTTGCTTCTTTTCCATAAATCCCATATAGTGCTGCACGAGAAACAAGATTTTCGAGAACAGTTAGTTTGTTGTCGAGAACTGATGTTTGAAAAACCACTCCAAGTTCACGAGAGATTTTTGCCGTGTCGTGGTCGATGTCAAATCCGTCAATCAATATTTTGCCTTTGTCCTTTGCAAGCGTGCCACACATGATTGAAATGGTTGTTGATTTGCCCGCGCCGTTCACTCCAAGAAAAGCAAAAAGTTCGCCGCGTCGAACATGAAACGACAAATCATTGACCGCGTGAATTTCACCAAAACTTTTATCAAGGTTTGAAATCTCAATAATATTTTCCATTTTTTCTCCTATTTTTTTGTTTTTAATCTCAAAGCCACCAAAGTTTCAACATGGTGAGTTTGAGGAAACATGTCGTATGGTTGAACGAACATAATATCATATTTTGGACAAAGCATCTCAAGGTCACGAGCAAGAGTTGACGGATTGCATGAAAGATAAATGATGTTTTCAATCTCCAAACTTGCCACAAGTTCAAGAATGGTTTTGTTTATTCCGTTTCTTGGTGGGTCAAAAACGATGTGAGTAATTTTGTTTTTTTGCAGGATTTTTGGAATTTCGTTTTGACAATCGCCACAAACTGCAATGATGTTTTTTATGTTGTTTTTGTTTATCATGTCACGACAATTTTTGCTTGCCATGCGATTGAGTTCAACACTATAGACGATTTGTGCTTTTCTTGTCATCATTGCGGCAAGTATTCCTGTTCCGCCATATGCATTAATCACTTTTGCATTTGGTTCAATAAGTGAGTTTATGTCTTGATAAATTTTGTTTTGCACATCTTTGTTGACTTGCAAAAACGAAGCGGGTGACACTTTGCTTTTTATCCCCAAAACATCATAAACTTGATTCGCTTCGCCATAAAGGCAAATGACATCTTCGGTTATGTTTGAACTGTTTTTTTGCGTATTTTTGCACAAATTTAATGAAAATTTGATATTTTTTTGCAAAAAAGCATCAATTAACTGCTTTGACTTTGGAAAGTTATATGAATCTGAAACAAAAACAAACTGATAACAACCGTCCAAAAGTCGAAGGTGAAATGCTCGAAAATTATTTTTTGTCGTGCTCAAATATTTGTTCACGACTTCAATAATTTGAGTTAAGTCACAAACGAACAGTGGGCAGTTTTGAACTGGAAAGAAGTTGCCATCAACATCAGCAAAGCACAGTTTGTTGTTGACGATTGTGAAACTTAGTTTGTTGCGGTAGTGATATGAATTCTTTGAGATACAAAAATTTGTTGACAAGTCTTTTTTTAATGCCCGTTGCAAAATTGTTTTAACTTGATTTGTTTTGTATTCAAGTTGTGAATTTTGGTCCATGTGCTGAAGAACACAACCTCCGCATTTTTCAAAATACGGGCATTGTGGAGTCATACGATTGGGAGAAGGAGAAACAACCTCATCAAGCACACATTCACAAAAATTTTTTCCGAACTTTTTTGTGTGAATCAAGACTTTTTCTCCAGAAATTGAAAAAGGGACAAAGCAAACAAGTCCGTCTTGTTTTGCAATCCCATATCCGTTGGCACCGTTATCAATAATTTGTGCCAAAAATTTATCAGTTGAAATCATATTATTATTTTAACAAAAACCAATTTTTATCTCAAATATTTTCTTGCAAATAAAAGTTTATTTTGTTATATTATTTAACATATTAGAAAGGAAGTGCATTATGGCTGATTTTAAGAATAAAGCAATCACATCTCGTGATGTCGATTTTGCAAGATGGTATACCGATGTTGTCAAAGCGGCAAAACTTGCAGAGTATTCAAGCGTCAAGGGTTGCATGATTTTGGAACCAAATGGTTATGCAATTTGGGAAGAGATACAAAAAAATTTGGATAAGATGTTTAAGCAAACGGGACATCAAAATGTTTATATGCCGATGTTTATTCCAGAAAGTCTTATGAAAAAAGAAGGCGAACTCATTGAAGGGTTTGCACCGGAAGGTGCGTGGGTGACAGAAGGTGGCTCAAACAAACTTGAAGAACGACTTATTGTTCGTCCAACGAGCGAAACCATGTTTTCTGACTACTACGCTCTCAAAGTGAAATCTTATCGTGATTTGCCAAAACTCTATAACCAATGGGTTAATGTTGTTCGTTGGGAAAAAGAAACAAGACCCTTTCTTCGCACAAGAGAGTTTTTGTGGCAGGAAGGTCACACTGTTCACGAAACAGCACAAGAAGCCGAAGAAGAAACAAGACGTATGCTTGATGTTTACAAGACTTTTTTTGAAGACTACCTTGCAATTCCAGTGGTCACAGGTCTAAAAACCGAAAAAGAAAAATTTGCGGGTGCGGAATATACGTTGACTGTGGAAGCGCTCATGTGGAATGGTGTTGCACTTCAAAGTGGAACAAGCCACTATTTTGGTCAAAAATTTTCAAAAGCATATGACATCAAGTTTTTGAATCGTCAAAATCAATGGGAGTATGCTTATCAAACTTCGTGGGGTGTCACAACAAGAATGATTGGCGGACTAATCATGGTTCACAGTGACGACCAAGGTCTTGTTCTTCCTCCAAAAATTGCACCTCGTCAAGTTGTTATTGTTCCAATTGGAGACACAGAAGAAATCAAATCACTTTGCGATAAAGTTTATGCCGATTTACTTAAAAAAGATATTTCAGTCTTTGTTGATAATTCCGACCGCTCACCAGGATTTAAGTTTGCCGAGCACGAAGTAAATGGAATTCCAGTGCGTGTTGAAATTGGAAAACGCGATTTGGAAAAAGGTTTCATAACACTTGCACGTCGTGATACAAGTGAAAAAATCAATGTCGATAAAACCGCGGACATTGCAAGTGAAATCAAAACGCTTCTTGACACAATCCAAAAAGATATGCTTGACAGGGCAAGGGCTCGTCGCGACAAACAGACATACACCGCACATAACCTTGAAGAAGTTGAACAAATCATGAATGAACACCCAGGGTTCATCAAGGCAATGTGGTGCGGAGATGAAGCATGTGAAATAAAAATGAAAGAAATTCGTGGCACGAAATCACGTTGCATATTGGAAGGTCACGAACATATTGACGACAAGTGCGTTGTTTGTGGCAAACCTGCAAAACATCTCGTCCTTTGGGGAATTCAATATTAAACTGTTTGGTGCAACCGCCATGTTGTGTGGTTGCACCGATAATATCAAATTTTTTAAAATATTTCGAATAATTCTTGACACACAAGTTGCATTGTGATAATATTTCAATGTTCGCAATATTGCGGGTGTAGTTCAGTGGTAGAACACCAGCCTTCCAAGCTGGTTGCGAGGGTCCGATTCCCTTCACCCGCTCCATTATTTTCGGACAAAGCATGGACCAGTAGCTCAGTTGGTAGAGCATCTGACTCTTAATCAGGGCGCGACGCGTTGAGAAAAGTTGCCAGTGGCAAGTTTTTAGCCAAAGCGGTGAGCAACTTGATTGCGAGCGGAAGGGGCACCCTGGACCCCAAACAAAAAAACAAAACCAAGGGAAACCAAATTTATGGACCAGTAGCTCAGTTGGTAGAGCATCTGACTCTTAATCAGGGGGTCCAGGGTTCGAGCCCCTGCTGGTCCACCAGTAGGCTCAGCCTAGCAATGCAGGTTCGAACCTGAACAAAAATCGTATACTTGCGTTTGTAGCTCAGCTGGATAAACTTCTTAGCAGAAGTTTGAAAACTCGGTTAATCTGCGTAAAATCCTGCAATCAGTTTTTACTCCCCTTAACCTCGTTTATAGAGCAGTGCCCTTGCGGGCAACAAACAAAGAGGGATTTCGAACCCTAACAAAAATCGAAGGTATGCGTTTGTAGCTCAGCTGGATAGAGCAGTGCCCTTCTAAGGCAAAGGTCGGGGGTTCGAATCCCTCCAGACGCACCATTGGTGCGTTCAAATCAATTGAATAATCCAAGTGTGGTGGGTATAGCTCAGTTGGTAGAGCGCCAGATTGTGGCTCTGGAGGTCATGGGTTCGAAACCCCTTACTCACCCCAACCGAAAGGTTATTTTGGGGTGTCGCCAAGCGGTAAGGCATGGGACTCTGACTCCCACATTCCTAGGTTCGAATCCTAGTACCCCAGCCACTAAAACTTCATTACACCGATGGGGTGTAGCCAAGCGGTAAGGCACGGGACTTTGACTCCCGCATGCGTAGGTTCAAATCCTGCCACCCCAGCCAAATTCGTTCCTTGCGGACGAATTTTTTTATGGCAGGATTTTCAATGCAAAGCATTGAGTGAGCAAGGCTCACGAACCCACCCAATGCTTCGGTGCGCACGCTAACGCGTTGCGAGTTTGCGGATTTCATCCGCTGCAACACATCCTGCCACCCCAGCCAAATTCGTTCCTTGCGGACGAATTTTTTTATGGCAGGATTTTCAATGCAGAGCATCTTTGAGCTGATTGTCGATATAATTATTAAATTTATCATATTCCCCTCAATATTAAATTTTTATAAAACTCTTGCTTTTTATCTTCATATGTGATATCTTCTTATTAAGAAATTCAATTAGTCATTAAGTTGACTTCTTGTGGTAACACAGCGCGGGTATTGAATTTCTTTTTTTATGACCAAAATTTCTTGTTATAATTTTTTATCTTTTTACTCAAGTAGGCTTGCCTTTCTTTTTGCAAAGTTTGCAATTTTCACAAATGCCAACTTTCATTTTTCCTCCAACATTTATTTTTATAAAACTCTTGCTTTTTCATCTTCAAATATGATATTATATTTGAAATTCAACCGAGCCCAAAAGGCAATTTAAAGATGGTAACGTCGCACGGGGTTGAATTTTTTATTGCTTATATTTCTTGTTATATTTTTTTATTTGTTTTCGTGTTTTATTTGAAAATCTAACACCAAATAATTTTTCAGCCCCAAATTGCTCTTACTTCTGTTAGTAAGGTGAACTTATTCTTGTTTTTATATTTCTATTTCCTTATATTTGACTTGTTTTATTTTTGCGTGTTAACATAATAAAAACTTTGGAGGTTATTATTATGAAAAAGCACATGGACGCAAACATATTTGCTCAAATGTTTGTTGAGGATATTCCTGATATTCTCAAAGACGGGAAAGAACATATTCTTTCATTTTTACCAGAAATATTTAAAAATGACCCAGAATTAAAAGTTTTACAAAAAGCCGTTGCCGAGGCAGGTTATTCCATCAAACTAAACCAAGATACAAAAGACAATGACTTACAAGAATGGATACTTTCGAAATAAACGCATTATTTGCGTTTATTTTTTTCAGTTATGACACCAACAGGTATGTATCTAACCGAATCCGTCCGCTCATGGGCGGTTATTTCTTTTTCATTGCGTGCCGTAAGCTTGCTTACGATCATCGACGGTGCCGTTTGCGAACACAGGACTTATCTTCAATAGGAATATATCGGACTGAATAACCAAGTTTTTTGTCATTTGTATAACAAACACCATTTTTATACACTTTTATTGTGCTTTCTTTCGTATTGACATCTTTTCCAAACAACTTTCTCAAAGACTCATAATCACGTGGCATAGCAACGTTATATCTCTTGTCCGTATAACCATTTGCCGTCTTCTTTTTGCAGAAAGCAATATAATTCGTTTTTTTCATATATCCTCACTTTTATTTGACTATTACTTGTCATTTTGCTAATCTCAACAAAAAAGGAGATTTTCTTATGAACGAAATAAATTTTATTGATTTACAACAAACGAGGTTTCATGTAAACACTTCAAAAAAATTATTACTTGAACTAAAATTAAAACCTTACAACATTCCAAAGGAGGCACTTGACATCATTGCAGAGAGTTTCGACATATTACTTCTCAATTTAGAAAATCTACTCAAAGGCAACTCAACCGAAATCTAAACGCATTGTTTGCGTTTATTTTTTTTCGTTTCTTTGCGGATTGAAATTAGTCGCAACTTTTGTTTCGTCATCTAATGCCAAATCCTGCCACCCCAGCCAAATTCGTTCTTCTTGGACGAATTTTTTTATTGTTTTATTTGTTTGAAAAAATGAAAAATTTGTTGTAAAATGTAAATGAGGTTTGATATGGCAAAAATTCTTATTGTTGATGACGAGAAAAACATTGTTAATGTCATCAAGGAATATTGTGAATACTCTGGATTTGAAACTGATGTTGCATATGATGGACTTGAGGCATATGAAAAAGCGAAAGTCAATTTTTATGATTGCATAATCATGGATATCATGATGCCAAAGATGAGTGGATATGAGGCGGTTGAAGAAATCAAAAAAATCAAAGATGTTCCAATCATTTTGTGCAGTGCCAAAGTTGAAGAATATGACAAGCTCAAAGGTTTTGAACTTGGTGTTGACGATTATATTGTCAAACCTTTTTCTCCCAAAGAAGTTATCGCGAGAATAAAAGCGTTGTTAAAACGTTCACACGCAACAAACCTTCATGACATTTTAATTTTTGATAATCTCAAAATTGACTTGTCGGCTCACATGGTGTTTGTTGATGAAGAACAGGTTGAATTGACAAACAAAGAATACGACTTACTTCTTTTGCTCGTTCAAAACAGAACAAAATATGTATCTCGTGAGCAAATGCTTGAAGCAATTTGGGGTGACGATTATCGCAAAGATCCTCGAACAATCGACACTCACATAAAAATGCTTCGCAAAGATTTGAAGTCTTGTGGCGACAAAATTAAGACGGTCAGAGGAGAAGGTTATAAATTTGAAGCGTAAACTTATTGATGTGCATGGAATAAAGTTCAAGTTGTTTTTGCGATTTTTGTCACTTCTCGCAATAATTCTTTTGTTGGTGTGGCTTTTGCAATTTTTTCTTTATGCAAACATTTATCGAAATATAACGTCAAAAGATTTGGCCAAAATTGATGAACAAGTTGTGTCGCTCTATCAAAATGGCGATTTGACAACTCTAAAAAATTATTCAAACAAAAACAACTGTTCGATTGTTATTTATTCCAAACTTGGCGACAGCATTGACATAAGATTTTCAACATTGAGAAACAACACGGAAGGAGCATTCAATCAAAAACTCAAAGATATGGCACAAAATCTTCGAAAAGAGAGTTCAACGAGATATTATCTTGAAGAAGATGGCACGGAAACTTTTAATTGCGGCAGAGTTGAAAAGATTGACGGAAACAATGTATATTTCTACACTTGTGGAGTTGTTTCTGTTGTTGATCAAACTCCACGAGTTATGACATTTGTTTTGCTCATTGTTAGTCTTGTGAGTTTGCTTGTGACATTGGGGGTTTGGTTTGTTCTTGCAAAAGATATTTCAAGGCCAATAACAAAACTTTCTAAAAAAGCAGCGACTCTTGCGAGTGGAAATCTTGGTGTTGAATTCGATAGCTTTGACTACACTGAAGTGGCACAACTTTCTTCAACTTTGAATTATTCTATTTCCGAAATCAAAAAAAGCGAAGAGATTCAAAAAGATGTCATTCAAAATGTTTCTCACGAGCTTCGAACACCGCTTACGATGATTCGTTCATACACCGAGCTTTTGCAAGATTTTTCTGGAGATGACCCTGTGAAAAGGAAAGAACATTTGCAGGTTATTAGTGAGCAGACAGACAGACTTGAAAACTTGGTTAAAGACATGATTGACCTTTCAAAGTTGCAAGCAAAAACAATGGTTTTCAGCAAGACAGAATTTGATTTGAGCGAAAGCTTGAAAGGACTTGAAGACAACTACAAAACGCGTTATGAAAAAGAAGGCTATAAATTCAATTTTAGAATTGCAAAAAACATCAAAATTAATGCAGACAAACAGCGCATTGAACAAGTGATTATGAATTTGATAAATAATGCAATCAACTATTCAAAAGACAACAAAAACATTCAAGTGAACTTGAGAAAAGAAAATGAACACGCAATCCTTGAAGTGATTGACCACGGAATGGGAATATCAGAAAAAGATTTGCCAGAAATATTCCAAAGGCATTTCCGCTCAACAAATTCACAACAAACAACAGCAGGCAGCGGTGTGGGTTTGACAATTGTGAAAGAAATTTTGGATTATCATGGTTATAAAATCAGTGTCAAAAGCAAAGAAAATCAGGGTAGCACGTTTACAGTTGAATTTAATTAAAAGACCAAAAATCTGGTCTTTTTTTTAACCAAAAATTCTTGATTTGAATAATCTCATAGTATGAGAGAAATAAATATTGAAGCGCTTTGCAACAACTATCAATGCATAAAGAAAAGTTGTGGCAAAAAAGTGTGTGCCATGGTCAAGGCTGATGCATATGGTCATGGTATAAAAAAGGTTTGTGAAACATTAAAAAAAGATGCTGATTTTTTTGGAGTTGCAACAATTGGCGAGGCAATAACAATTCGGTGTGTTGGGGCACAGAATCGAATTTTGATGGTTGGCAAAAGTGAATTTTGTGACTTGCAAAAATATCAGGACAACAATGTTGAGTTGAGTGTTTTTTCATTTTCTGAGTTGCAAAAAATGGAAGAGATTTGCAAGCAAAATTCTTTTCATTTGAAAATTCATATCAAAATCAATTCTGGTATGAACAGACTGGGCGTCAAAACAATAAAAGAGTTTAATTTGATGCAAAATTTATTAAAAAACTCAAAAAACCTTGAATTTTGTGGACTTTTTACTCATTTTTGTTCAATAAAAGAAGATAAATCATATTTTGAGAAACAGAAAAAACAATTCGGATTGTTCGTTTTTTCAATTGATAAAATGTTCAAACCCACCATTCATGTCGGTGGGAGTGGGGCAATTTGTGAAGAGTTCTCATTTCACATTGATATGATTCGAGCGGGTTTGGCATTATATGGGTATTCAAGTGATTTGTCCGTTCAAAAAGTCTTGCGCGTGACATCAAAAATTTTGCAAATAAATGAAGTTTTGCCATATGAAATGACTGGATATTTTCCATGTAAAATCACTGCGTTGCCACGACGCACCGCAACAATATTCTATGGATATGCTGACGGCATCCCAAAAAAACTAACAAATCAAGCATTTGTCAAAATTAACAATCAAAAATGTGAGATTTTGGGTGTCTGCATGGATATGATTATTTGTGACGTCACAAATGTTTTGTGCGAAGAGGGTGACGAGGTCGTTGTGTTCGATGATGCAAATGTTTGGGCGGAAAAGTTGGGTGTTATTCCATACGAAGTGCTAACTGGTTTCAAAAACTTGAGGAAACACTAAATTTTGTTGAAAAAAACTTTTTTGTGATATATAATTCCCACATGAGAATCATATCAGGAAAACACAAGGGAAGAAATTTGCTGGCACCAAAAACAGAAGATGTGCGACCAACGCTTGACATTGTCAAGCAGGCGTTTTTCACAAAAATGCAATTTGAAATTGAAGGTGCTCGTTTTTTGGACTTGTTTGGTGGAAGCGGGGCAATCGGAATTGAAGCGCTTTCACGCGGAGCGGCAGTCACAATTTGCGACAACAATCCGACAAGCATAAATCTCATTCGAAGCAATTTGAAATTGATTGGAGAGAGTTGTGATGTTGAGCTGGTTGATTACAAAAAGTTTTTAAAAACCAACAAAAAACAATTTGATATAATTTATGTTGATCCACCATACGAACATACAAAGGCATATGCAAGTGCTTTGAAGCTCATAAAAGAAAACGCACAACTATCCACAAATGGAATAGTTGTGTGTGAAAGCTATTTTGAAAACCGAATTGATTTTTCTGGATATAATATTGTTTGTCAAAAGAAATATGGGACGGTTGTTTTGACTTACCTAAAACCTAGTCAACAAAACTAGCTCCACAATTTGGACATTTTGTGTCGTCTGGATTTTGTTTTGAGCCACAATATTTGCATCTTTTCACGCTCTCATTTTGGGCAGGAGAAGATGCATTTTCTTTTTCAAGTTCGTTGAGTTTCATGCTTTTCTTTGCTTTGATGATGAATACGGCTGCGACCACAACACTTGCACCAAAGAACAAAACAATGAGTGTTAATGAAGTTTTTCTTGCTCTTTGTGAAATGATATATTCTCCGTCATTTTCAATCGGAATATTGATGTAATCCATTGTTATTGAGTCTGTTTGCATTGTGACAGTGCTTGAGTTGACCGCAAGCAAGATGTCATCTCCAATAACAAAATTGTCGATTTCGTCGTCTGAATAAACAGAATATGTATATCCGTCTAGTGTTCTTCCGTCGTGTGTTTCAAGCGAATATGTCAAATACCATTTTTTGCAGTTGCTATTATAGAACTTGTCTGTTATTTTTCCTGTTTTTTGAAAATCTGGGTGGGTTGTTGCGTAGTTGATCATTTTGACATAATAAGTGTGGTCGACTTCAATTTGCTCAATCTGATTGTTTGCAGAAACCAACATAAAAGTTGATATAATTCCAAAGAAAAGCAGGATAACAAAAACTGAAACAAGACCCCGCAGCGCATTTGTTTTTTCTGCAGGAACATAGTAGTGATGACCAAAGAACCAAATTCTTAATGGTGTGGGCCCTCGTCTTGACGAACCGGAACTTCTGTGTCCGCCTCCGAAATGTGAACCTCCTCCAAAACCGCCGCCGTGACCTCCGGCGCCGCCTCCATGTGAACCGCTTGGCATATTAATCTCCTTTGATTAAATTATAGTATTATATTATACAAAATATAAAAAATACACAACAAGTTTTGTTGTGTATTTAATCCTTTTTTTAAAAAATTGTGATTATGTTTGCAAGAAGTGAAAGTGCAACAACAATATGTAGAACCTCAAAAACAACGCGCTTTTCGCATATGAAATATGCAACTAATGCTCCAATTGCTCCAATGTTGAGTAATGTTGCGATGCCTGTCATTGCGAGAACTCCAGTTGTTCCCCCACAAATAAGAATGAATGCTCCGAGCAACATAAAAAATATTGCAACGAGTGAAAGGAAAATTGGAATGTTTTTGAGTGAGAACAATGATTTTGCATCAAATTTTGTTTTCTTTGAAGTTTGTGGTTTTGCTTCAATCACAACTTCGTCTTCAGATTTGTTTGACATAATTTCCTCCTATAAATTTAGAATTTTTATAGTATTGGTTTTGCCTGTTTGTTTTGGTGTTCCAACAACCATAACTATTATATCATTTGTTTTCCCCAAATGCAAAGATCTGCAAATGGATTTTGCATTTTCAATCATTTCATATTCATTTTCGAGCGTTTTTGTTAAAATTGCGGTCGTATTCCAGCAAAGTGCGAGTTGATTAAATGTCTTTTGATTTGATGTCAGGGCAAGTATTCGGTTTTTGACACGATAGCGTGATATAAGTTCAGCAGTGGTTCCAGTTTCTGTATAAACACAGCAAGCAGGGGACCCGAGAGATACAAGGTTTTTGCAGGTCGAACTTGCAACCGAATCAGAAATGGAAAGGGTCTTGTAGGTGTGTCGCAAAAATTTTGTGTTGTATGCAATGTTGTTTTCGGTCTCCATAATAATTTTTGACATTGTTTTAACAACGCGAAGGGGATTTATTCCAACCGCAGTTTCGCCCGAAAGCATGGTTGCTGTTGCGCATTCATAAATTGCGTTTGCGACATCGCTCACTTCAGCACGAGTTGGTCGAAGGGAGTTCGTCATTGATTCGAGCATTTCAGTGGCAACAATTGAGATTTTTCCTTCACTTATGCAAGATTTGATGATTTTCTTTTGAATATGTGGAATTTTTTCAAGTGGTATTTCAACGCCCAAGTCTCCGCGTGCAACCATAATTCCGTCCGAGTTCGCGATGATTTCGTCAATTTTTTTGACGCCCTCGCCATTTTCAATTTTTGCAATTATTTTTATGTCCTTTGCTCCGTTTTGGTTCAAAAATTCTTTCATTTCAAACAAGTCTTCTTTGTTTGACACAAACGAAGCAGCGATGTAATCAGCATCATTCTTTATTGCAAAAAGCAAATCCGATTTATCCGCTTCACTCAAAAAATCTCTGCGAATTTTTATTCCAGGGACATTGATTCCTTTGTGAGTCGTGAGTTTGCCACCAAACAAAACTTTGGTGTCGATACTTTCTTCGTTCTTTTTTATCACACGAAGAACAAGCATGCCATTATTCGCAAAAATTTTGTTGCCAACTTCAACATCATCAATCAGTTGTGGATACGAAACTGATGCAATCTTTTTTGTTCCAAGAATTTGTTTTTTTGTTAGCGTAAAGATATCTCCCGCAACAAGTTCAATGCCACGCTTTGGAAGTTCGCCCAAACGAATTTCGGGACCTTTTGTGTCGAGCATGAGGGCAAGTGGCAATCCAAGTTCGTTGCGAGCGGCCAGGATGTTGTTTATTGTTTTTTGATGGCTTTCATGCGAGCCATGACTCATATTAATTCTTGCAACATTCATGCCCGCTTTCATGAGAGAAATCAAACTATCTTTGTCATCGCAAGCAGGTCCAATTGTGCAAACAATTTTTGTCTTTTTCATAACTACCTCAAAATTATTTTATACGCAAATAAAAGAAAACACAAACAAAACAAAGTTTTTTCTTGACCGCAAACATTATTTGACTTAAACTCACTATATGATGAAACAAAAAATTGCAATAATAGGTGGCGGTGCAAGTGGACTTGTCGCTGCAATAATGTCAGCGGAAAACGGTGAGGTTGTCTTGTTTGAGAAGGACGACCGCATTGGCAAAAAGATTTTGCAAACGGGGAATGGCAGGTGCAATTTCTGCAACAAAAATTTATCGCCAAAAAAATATAATAATCCCCAGTTTGTTGAGCGAGTATTCACAAAAGTTGGACTTGATGACATATTGAACTTTTTTAAAAATTTGGGTTTGTGTTATACCTGGGATGAAGAGGGGAGAATGTATCCAGCAAGCAACCTTGCAAGTTCTGTGCTTGACGTATTGCGTTATGAGTGTCAAAGAGTTGGAGTTGTCATAAGAACAAATAGCCCAGTTTTGGACATAAAAATTCGTGACGGAAAATTTGAAATTCAAAATGAAATTTTTGACAAAGTTGTCATTTCTTCTGGAAATATCTCAAATGAGTTTTTGACTAAATTGGGCATTTCTTCGACAGAAAAAAGACAGGGACTTTGTTCACTTAAAACTCCAAAAGAAGAAATTGCGGGACTTGCAGGAATTCGTGCAAAAGTTGAAATAAAGATTGCGATTGAGGGTGAATTATATAAAGAGGTTGGCGAACTTCAATTCAAGCAAGACGGACTCGGGGGGATATGTGTTTTTGATATTTCGAGCATAATTTCTCGAAAAAACATAAAAAATCCAACAATTTTTGTTGATTTTGCGCCATTTTTTGAAAATTCTGCTTTGAAAGATGAATTAAATCGCCGCCTAAACAAGCAAAAAAATGAGCCAATCG
>ENA-USUJ01002065-USUJ01002065.1-human-gut-metagenome-genome-assembly--contig:-NODE-2065-length-15827-cov-6.661841_pt1 | contig 15827 bp, 18 predicted proteins | sample MGYA00250061_ERZ773398 | MGnify/ENA primary metagenome ERZ773398 (study PRJEB29103, sample SAMN06111992) | human gut metagenome | biome: human gut; feature: ankylosing spondylitis patient; material... | reverse complement strand
ACCACAGGAGGCCACCTATGCTTCTGCAGAGTCTTCACACCCACAGCCTCTACGACGACGGACAGGACACGCTCGCGCGCATGGCGCAGAACGCCGAAGCCGCGGGCCTGGACGCCCTGGGCTTCAGCGGGCACAGCCCGCTTCCGTTCGCAAACGATTGGGCGATCGACCAGAGCTGTCTGGCAGATTATCTGCGCGAGGTGCGCAGCCTGCAGGCGGACTTTCGCGGCCGCTTTTCCCTCTACTGCGGGCTGGAGTGGGACAGCTGCTCGCCGCTGCCGGAGCAGAAGCTCGATTATCTGATCGGCTCCGTCCACTATTTTCCCGCCCTGCCGGACGGCACGCGCTTCACCGTCGACGGCAGCGCGCAGCTACTGGCGCAGTGTGCGCAGGTGCAGTTCGGCGGCGACATGGCGGCGCAGGCCGACTGCTACTACGCGCTCGTCGCCCGCCTGGCAGAGGTCCCGCAGGTCGATATCGTCGGCCATTTTGACCTCATCACGAAGTTCGATGAGCCGCACACGCGCTATCCCATCGTCCCGCCCAGCGCACGCGCCGCGATGGAGCGGCTGATCCGGGCAGGGAAGATCTTCGAGATCAATACCGGTGCGATCAGCCGCGGCTACCGGCAGACGCCGTATCCCGCCGAGCCGCTTCTGCGCCTGCTGCGGGAGATGGACGGGAAGATCCTCTTCACCGCCGACGCCCACCGCGCCTGCGACGTCGCCTTCGGCTATGCCGAAGCCGTCGAGCTTGCCTGCCGCTGCGGCTTCGATACCTTCTGGCGTCTGACCGAGGAGGGCTTCGTCCCCGCGCCGCTGCATTGCGCCCTCACATAAAAAGCACCACGACCGCCCCGGCAGCCAAATCGCTGCCGGGGTCGTTTGCTGCTATGTAGTCAAATTTTCAAATTCCGTCAGGACTGCCGCTCAATCCGCGCTGCTCAGCGCCAGAAGATCCTCCAGCATCCGCGAGAGCTCTTTTCTGCTCAGCTCCTCCTGCACGCGCAGCTTCCCGTCCTTTTCCGTCAGCAGGTCAGAGGCATAGGCCCAGCGGACCGCATCCTCCGCGTCGGCGTCGATCTCGTCCGCGTCCGTGAACTGCGTCAGATCAACGTCCGCGCCTGCCTCGGTGTCCAGCCCCAGCTGCTTTGCCATCTGATAGAGCGTCTTTGCCGCCTCCTGCCGCGTCAGCGGCGCGTCGGGATCGTAATCGGGCAGGGGAGCGGCTTCTTCGTCCGAAGCCTGCGTCCAGTGCGCGTAGAGCGTCGTATCCGCCGTCAGATGCAGCGGCTGCTGCGTGTCGACGGGTTCCTCGTCTTCCGTGTACCAGCCGTCAAAGGCGGCGTCTTCCCGTTCGGGGTCGTTGACATACAGATCCGCAAGGCTCTTGCCCTGTTCCGCTTCCAGCGTGACGGGCTCGTCATTCTCGTCCGTCACGAGCGTGAGGGTATAGACGGCCTCCTGCAGCTGCAGGTCCGTAAAGCCGTTTTCATGCACGGCGCTGATGCAGAGCGTCGGATCGTCGCTCGTAAAGTTCTCCGAGAAATCATCCGCGTAGCCGGTCAAAACGGCCTGCTCCGCCTGGCCGCTGACGCCGACGCGTGCCTGCTTGTCAAGACCCAGCGTGCCGATCGTTACCGTGCCGGTCTCATCCAGCCAAAGGTTGTTCTGCGCGTCCTGCGCGCGGTTGCCGGTGAGGTTCGTCGTGCCGCAGAGCTCCAGTTCGCCCGCGCAGTACACGCCGCCGCCCAGGATCTGCCGCTCCGAAGCCTTCATTTCGCCCGTCAGGCGGTTGCCCGCGATGACGCAGCTGTCCAGCACGGCGGAGGCGTGCTCCGCAACGACAACGCCTGCGCCATAGCGGCCCGCGTTGTCGATGATGTTCACGTTTGTCAGATAAAGCTCGTTATAATCGCCCACGCTGATCGCGCCTGCTGTTGCGCCGGTGATCCGGCCACCGGCAAGCGCGTTCTTTTCGCTTGCCGCGATATAGGCCTCCTGCCAGGCATAGCTGCCGTCGTCAAAGACAAGCGCGCCGTCTTCGTCGACGTAATAATTGCTGGAGCTGTCCGCTCCGTTGCAGTCGGTGATGGTAAGGACGGACGGCTCCGCGTCCTTATCGCTCACGGCGACGAAGATGATGCAGCCCTCAGCGCCATCCGCCAGACGGAGCGTGTGGCCGTTCAGGCAGAGCGTGACCTGCGCGCCGTTTTTGGGCACGCAGAGCGGCTCTTCAAGAGCCAGATCATCCGTCAGATAATAGCAGCCGGATTCCAGCTTTCCGCCGGTCACGGTCAGCGGCGCAAAGGACGGCTCTTCGCAGCTGTCCTCGCGGTTTGCGGCGTGGATGTGGTTCTGTTCGCCGTCCTCCGCGGGTGCTTCTTCCGCCTCGGAAGCGGTATCCGCTTCTTCGGCGGGAGCGGCGGGTTCCTCCGCCGGAGTATCCTCTTCGGCAGGTTCCTCTGCGGCAGGCTCGGCAGCCGCCTCTTCCCCGGCGGCCTCATCCGCCTTCTGCGCGTCCGCCGCGACAGCGCAGACGCTCCAAACAGCCAGCACCAGCGCAAGCACTAGCAGCAGACTGATCCATCTCTTTTGCATTTCGGTTCCTCCTCATATTGCGGAGCAGATTATGTATACCGAAAGAGTAGCATATTTTTCTTGCTTTTTCAACGTTTTTCTCATGTTTTAAGCAAATATTAACCTTTTTCCGCGTGAATCACAACATATAGTGCTGATTTTGTATCCGTGCACAGCATCTGGGTCAAGGAAATCTTCAGAATTCTTCATGCTTCGCCGTCTTGCAAAGCCGGAAGCCGTCTGATAGTATAGAGTCAGAAAAAAGGAGGGCCTGCCTATGCGTCGGGGAACGAAAAAGTGCATCCTGCTGCTGCTTGCGATCCTGCTGCTCTGTCTTCTCGCCTGGCGGCTGACGCCGCACACGTTCGAGGAGATGACGGCTTCTGACCGGGATGAGATCACCAGCCTCGCCGGAGTCGTGTCGCTCAGCGGAGTTCGGGACGGCAGGGCGTACACGGAAAGCTATGCGCTGCAAAACGTGACGCCGGAGGACACGGCGTTTGAAGGTGTTCTTATGCTTCTGAACTCGACCCGCTACCGGGAGGATTTCCGCAATCTCCTGCCGTGGCCCATCGAGTCGGTCAGCGCAGGCAGAGCCTACGACGGCCGGGGCGTTTCGCTCATGCTGGTCTGGGTGCCATCCGAAGACGAGTGCTGCAGCCTCAGCCTTTCCGGCAGGCAGATCGTCGTCAGCCGGCCGCATCACGACGGCTTCCTGATCTACCATCCGGAGAATCCCAAGCTTCTGAATTGGCTTGCCATCTATCTGGCAAACAACGGCGAAAAGGGCTGAACATACATCCGGAGGCTCCCCTTGTCAGGACATGACAGGGAGAGCCTTTTCGAGGGTGCTATCGGAAAAATACGCGCACGCTCAGTGCGGCCATGCAGAAGCCGGTCAGGTCGGCGATCAGGGCTGCCGGGAGCGCATAGCGCGTTTTTTTGACGCCTGCCGCGCCAAAATAGACGCTGATGGTGTAGAACGTCGTTTCGGTCGAACCGAGCATGACCGCTGCCGTCCGGCCGATCTGGGAATCGACCCCGTATTCCCGCATCAGATCTGTCCCGACGGCCAGCGCCGCGCTGCCGCTGAGAGGCCGGATAAGTACCAGCGGCGCGACCTCCGGCGGGATGCCAAGCAGGCGGAAGACCGGCGCGAAAACGGGCGTGAGCAGCGCAAAAAAGCCGCTCTCCCGCAGCATCGTCACCGCCGTCAGCATCAGCACCAGCGTGGGGGTCAGCGAGAGCATCAGCCGCAGCCCGTCCTGTGCACCGGTCAGCATTCCGCCGTAAACATCCTGCTTTTTTGCGATCCCTGCCGCACCCGCCAGCAGCAAAAGCGCAGGCAGCAGCAGCTCCGTCAGGTTCTCCAGCATCGCTTCAGGCCCTTCGCCGCCAGAATCCCAGCTCCGACCGAGCAGGCCGACGCTAGCCACACGGCAGGCAGGATATCGAACGCGTGCGCCGCGCCGAGCTGCGCGCGGACGGCGGCGACCGTCGACGGGATCAGCTGCAAAGACGCCGTATTCATCACGACCAGCAGGCACAGCTCATCCGACGCTCCCCCGCCGCCGGACAGCGCCTGCATCCGCTGCGCCGTCCGGATGCCGAGCGGCGTCGCCGCGTTGCCCAACCCCAGCAGATTCGCGCTCAGATTGCCGCACAGGTTCCAGAAGCCCTCGGAGTCTTTTGCGCATACCGGAAACAGCCGCCGCAGCACAGGCCGCAGCGCCGTACACAGCCCTTCAGTCAGTCCCGCACGCTCCATCGCCTGCGACAGCCCCGACCAGAGGCAGACCGGCCCGGCCAGCGTCAGCGCCAGCTCCAGTCCCGCCCGTGCGCCGCTCAGTCCGTCCATGCCGGACGAAAACGGCATTCCTGTCAGCAGATCAGATACAAACGCAAGCAAAATCAGTCCAAACCAGAGAAAATTCAACAACATATTTCGCTCTCCGACAAGAAAAAGATTTTTTGTTCAAAATTTGTACATAATTGGATGGTAGAATAAAGCTGCTTGAGGGAGCGCTGTCTGATGTCCATGCAGCATCCGACGGCTAGATCTATATGCATGGCTAAGAATAAGGGGGTTGTTTACCATGAAATCCACAGGTATCGTCAGAAAGGTCGACGAGCTCGGCAGAATCGTTCTGCCCATCGAACTGCGCCGCACGCTCGACATCGCAGAGAAGGACGCTATCGAAATCTATGTCGATGGCGAATCCATTATTCTCAAGAAGTATGAGCCGACCTGCATCTTCTGCGGCGACGGCAGAAATGTCGAAAACTACAGAGGCAAGAACATCTGCGCGAACTGCATGAAGGAGCTCAGATCCGGCAAATAAGTTCTGCACAAAAAAGAGGCTGTCTCAGGATGACAATGTGTCATCCGTGACAGCCTCATTTTTTGTTTTTCAGCGCTCGAGCCAGGTGAGAACGTCCTGATAGACCTCGTCCTTGTTGCGCTCGTTGAGCATTTCATGGCGGCCCTCGGGATAGAGCTTGATGGTGATGTCCTTCATGCCGCTGCGCTTGAACGCGTCGATGCATTTGAGAACGCCCTTTGCCATGCCGCCGACGGGATCCTTGCAGCCGGAGATGAACATAATGGGCAGCTGCTTGTTCATCTTATCCAGATTTTCCTGCTGCTCGTTCATGCCGACACCTGTAAGAAGGTCGCGCGCGAGGCCAACCGTCGCGTCGAAGCCGCAGAGGGGGTCTGCGTCATAGGCAGCGACAACGGCGTCGTCTGAGCAGATCCACGCATTGGGCGAGGTCACGGGGCCGAAGGCCCTGTTATAGCTGCCGAACATGAGCTTTGTGACGAGCGCGCTGGTGTTTTTCTCGCCGATGCGGGCCTCTTCGAGCTTGCAGACGAGCTTGCCCATGCGCACCTTCATGGGGTCCTCCCAGCCGGTGCCGGAAATGACGGCCTTGTCCACGGCGTCGGGGTAGGTATAGAGATAGGTGCGCAGCAGGAACGAGCCCATGCTGTGGCCGAGAATATAATAGGGCAGATCCGGGTACTGCGCGGAAATTTCGTCGTGCAGGCGCTTTTCATCCTCGACCGCAGACAGCCAGCCGCCGGAGAAATAGCCTCTGAGGCCGTTTTCCGCGGAGCCGCCGTGGCCCATGTGATCGTCGGCAGCGACGACATAACCATGCTGCGTCAGAAATTTCGCAAACGCGTCATAGCGTCCGATATGCTCGGCAATGCCGTGAATGAGCTGGACGACGGCCTTCGGATCCCCTTCCGGTTTCCAGAGCGCGCAGTGCAGGCGGCCCGCGCCGCAGGAATCAAGATAGAATTCTTCCATAAAAGTGGTGCTCCTTTCAAAAGTCCGGTTTATGGTACATATGATCTGCTAGAATGGCGTCAGAAAAACATGGGAGGATATTTCTGATGCGTTCTGATTCTGTGATTGAGCTGTCCCGATATCAAAAGCGTTCCCCGGAGGCGGCTGCCCCATCCGTGTATGGCAGGCGGCTGCGTGCGCGCAGGCGGCGCATCCGGTGCGCTGCTGCGGTGATCGAAGCGGCGGTAACGGTTTGCATCGGGGCGGGATTTCTGGTCTGCCTTGGGCTGGTATTCAGTATGCTGTGATTGGCACAATTTCACCGTCTGGCCGGATGAGGTGTTCCAGGCACGGTTCAGCGCCGCCGTAGCGGGAGGCGAGGCTGCGTCCGTCCGCGCCGAGCATACCGATGAGCACCAGATCGCCTGGGCGAAGCTCCGGCAGGAGGCGGCGCATGACCGGACCGTCCTGCGTACCGACGGTCAGCAGCTGCACCAGCGTCCGCCGTCCGGTGGTATACGGAACGTACACCGGATGGTATGCGCCGCTTTTGACCAGGCGCGGACACTGCGCCGGATCGACATCCAGCACGGCAAGCGGAGCAGGCCCCGGCTTGACAGCCCGTACCCGCGTGACCAGCGTTCCGCAGGCTGCGGCGAGGAACCGTCCGGGACTCATTTGCAGCGAGAGGCCGCGCAGCGCTTCCGGAAGGGCCTGTATCTGCGTCAGGATGGCTTTGGCGCACGCATCCGGCTCCGGACCGGAAAAGCCGGGCCGGTAGCTGACGCCAAAACCGCCGCCAAGGTCAATTGCATCTGCCGCGGCGTCGGTTTTCTCATACAGCGTCTGTGCCAGCGCGGCAAGCTGGGCGAAGATAGCGGGATAGAAGTCCTCGTCCATGCACAGCTCGCCCAGCCGCATACCGAGGCCAAGCCAGCCTACGCCGCCTGCGCGCAGGCATTCCGCCGTGCGCAGGAGCGCTTCGCGTTCCATCCCGGCATAGCAGGCCGGGACGCCCGTCACAGGCTTCGCGCCGAAGCGAAGCTGGCCCTGCTGCCGCAGGAGCAGAATTACGGCCTCCGGCATTGCTTCGGGCAGCAGCTCGGCTCCGTCCAGCACGAAAACTGCGCCGAGCGTATGCGCAGCTTTCTCCGCTTCCGCGCTGCGGATCGACGGCTCGTAGGCGATTTTCCTGCCATGGAAGCCGCACCGGGCGGCAAGCTCCAGCTCCGCAAGGCTCCTGCAAAGCACGCCGCAGCCGCAGCTGCGCAGAATTTGCAGAACCGTGGGATTCGGATTCATGCGGATGGGAAAGCGCGGCAAGAATCCGTTGCAGTCGGAAAATGCACGGAAAAGAGCCTGCGCTGCCTGCACGAGACTCTTTTCATCGTATAAAAACAGGGGCGTCACGGCGGTTTTCAAAAACCGCGCGAGCGTTTTTGAAGGAAGAACACACTGCGCATTGAGATTCGTCTGCACATGAATTCACTTCTCTCTGCGGTTATTTTCATAGAGGATCGAAAGACCCTTCAGAAGAAGGTCACGGTCGTATTCGATTCTGCGGCGGCACATTGGAAGGACAAAGCGCGCAATGCCGCCTGTTGCAACGACAGTCACGCCGCCGCCGAGTTCTTCCTCCATCCGGTCGATCATGCCGTCAACCATACAGGCGGAGCCGAGCATCACACCGCTGCGCATGGCATCGACGGTGTTTTTGCCGATGGCCTTTTTCGGGCTTTCCAGACTGATGGCGGGCAGCTGCGCCGTGCGTGTAGAGAGCGACTCGGCGGAGAGCTTCGGGCCGGGGCTGATGCAGCCGCCGACGTAGGTGCCGTTTTTATCAATGGCGGTCATGGTCGTGGCCGTGCCCATGTCGACGATGATGAGGGGCGGGTCAAAACGACTGAGTGCGGCGACAGCGGCGACGATCAGATCACTGCCGATCTGAGCCGGGTTCTCCATCTGGATATTGAGTCCCGTTTTGATGCCCGGGCCGACGATCATCGGCGTTTTGCCGGTCAGCTTACGCACGGCAGTCTTGCAGGAATTGAGGACCGGCGGTACGACAGACGAGATAATGACGCCCTCGACGCTCTTCGGATCAATCTCATAAAGATTCAAAAGATTTTTGAGTTCCACGCAGTACTGGTCGGAGGTCTTGAGCAGGTCGGTCGCCATGCGGGCCTCGACGAGAATGCGGTCGTGCTCCATACAGCCGAGCACGATGTTGGTATTGCCGATATCGATCGCTAAAATCATAAATATCACTCCGTATCCGTTTCCAGACGGCAGGAAAACGCGCCGTCCTTGATCTCGACCACGGCGTATCCGCTGTGGCCGAAGCGCCCGGCCGTACCGGGGTTCAGGAGCGTGATGCCGCCGCGCTCCTCCAGGTGCTGGATGTGGGTATGGCCGAAGAGCGCAAGCCGCGCGCCCGCGTCCTTCGCCGCGCCCGCAAGCGCGGTCAGATCGCGCTTGACGCCGTAGAGATGGCCGTGGGTCACAAAAATGCGCACGCCGTCAAGCTCCAGCGTCAGGCTCTGCGGGACTGTCGGGGCGTAATCACAGTTGCCGGGCACATAATAGAAATCCGGTTCCTGACAGGCGAAGGACAGATCCTCCGCATCGGTCAGATGGTCGCCCAGATGCACAACCGCGTCCGGGTGTTCTTTTTCTATGGCGTCGTACGCGAAGCCGAGGCTCCGGTGCGTATCCGACAAAATCAGAAGCTTCATATGGTTCACTTTCATGCGCGGGGCGCATATGATAAGGAAGAATCGGGTTGAGTAACCGATTGCATCAGCGGTTACTTAAGAACGGAGGGGGTAGCTGGATGGAACATTCGTTTTCCCCGGAGCAGCTCCGGCGCGTATTGGGGTCTGCGGAGGGACGGCAGCTGCTGGCGCTGCTGGCGTCCGGCGGCGGAGAGCGGCTGCGTCAGGCCGCTGACGCGGCAAAGCAGGGCGACCACGCACGGGCGATGGAGCTTCTGCGGCCTGTCCTGAACACAGAGCAGGCACAGGCGCTGTTGAGGAAGCTCAATGGATGAGCTGGAGCGCGCGCTGCGCGCCGTATTGGATGATCCCGCGCAGCTGCAGGAGCTGCGGGAGCTGGCCGGATCGATGGGCTTTTCCGTGCCGCAGGCGCAGCCGGAGCGCGCGCCCGTGCCGGACCCCCCGGAATCGGAGCCGAAGCCGGTGCAGGCCGTTTTTCAGCAGCAGCCGCTGCCGGAGCCTGCCGCCGCAATGCTGCGGCAGGCGGGAAAAATGGACAAAAGGCAGGAAGCGCTGCTGCTGGCGCTGAAGCCTTTTCTGCGCAAGGAGCGGCAGGAAAAGATCGACCGGGCGCTGCGTGCGGCGCGGCTGGCAAGTCTTGCGAGTCTGGCTCTGAAAAACCGGGGCAGAGGTCCCGGAGCAAAGGAGACGCCATGATGTATAACCGCTACATACCGGACGCCGCAGGCGTCTATCATCCGACACGCGTCGGCGCGGAGCCGCAGGCGGCTGCGCCCGCTCCGCCTCCGGAGCCTGTGTGCGTGCCGCCTGCTCCCCCGCCTCCGCCGCCTTCTGCCCCGCCCTGTACGGCGGAGCATGGCGGATTTCTGTCGCGGCTGCTGCCGCGCAGCATTGATACGGGGGATCTTCTGATGCTGCTGATCCTGCTGCTGCTCGTCGTGGACGGCGAGGAGGAGGATCAGCTGTCGGTCATTTTAACGGCGGCAGCATTTTTGCTGTCGTAAGGTTTTTCTGAGGAAATGAATGCTGCTTCGATTTCTGTAGCAATTCTGTTGACCGGATTGTAGGGGCCGATGCCCACATCGGCCCGTTGGGAAGTTACGACTTTGCCGGAGATCCCCGTAAAATCGGTGCATTCTGCCGGGCCGATGTGGGCATCGGCCCCTACAGTTAAATTGGCAGGTGCCTACGGATTCGCATTGGATTTCCGCTTCTCGCTGCTGCCTGCCGCAACCTCTCAGGCGCTGCGCGCCAGCTCCCCTTGAAAGGGGAGCCTCGGGGTGCCGCTTACTCTTGGAACGGGACAGTTCCGTCCGGGAGGGTGAAGACGTCTTCAAACGTCTCGTCTCCGGCGGCCAAAATCTCGAGTCCGGTCTGGATGGCGTCATAAATCGTTTCGCCGCCGGATTTGAGGATGCTTTCGGTCAGAAGGCCGTAGCTGAGGCTGATCCAGCATTCGCGGCGGACAGTCCCCTCCTCCGAGGCGGCGAATATCTGCTGGCCGGAATCATAGCGGTCGTCGGTGATGAATTCGCCGTCGGTGATGGAGGCGGGCGGCATGGCTCCGACCTGTTCATAGGTCGGGATACCGATCAGCTCGTCCATCGTCGCGTCCTGGGAGGCCGCAAGCGTGCGTACCGTTTCATCCCCGGCGTACCAGACATAGAGCGTCTCGCCGTCGGTCAGGATATGCTTTTCCCCGCTGGCGGTCGTCAGGACAGCGCACACGCGCGTGTCCGCGACCCAAAGCTCGGCGGATGTCTCGGATACAGCGCCGTTCATCTGGCGGGTGATGGTATAGGTCTGATGGTAATACTGCGGGCGGCGCAGGCTGCGCACGATGCTCTGCACGTTTTCGCGCGTGACCTCAAGCAGCGCAGGCTCATTTTCGTCGGGCTGAAGCTCCGGCTGGGTGCTCTGCGCCGCGTCCGGCAGGACGATGGCGTCGCGCTTGTTCTGCTGCATATTGCCGACAAACAGCGCGCCGATCACGACGATCACAGCCAGCGTCGCAAGAATGAACATCAGCAGCGTCCGCCTGTTTTTCTGGTTCTGCTCCGTCGTCCGTCACCGTCCTTTCGTTTTGCGTTCAATCAGGCGTTAAAATCGGCGGGCTTTTCCGCTGCGCGGCCAAAGTGCCACAAAATCGCCTGCACGATGCGTTCGCTTGCATGGCCGTCGCCGTAGGGGTTGACGGCCTTTGCCATACGCGCATACGCAGCGGGGTCGTCCAGCAGCTCGCCTGCGAGCCGCACGATCTCGTCCTTTTCCACGCCTGCGAGCTTTGCCGTTCCGGCGGCGATGGCCTCCGGGCGTTCTGTTTCGCGGCGCATGACGAGGACAGGCTTGCCAAGGGCAGGCGCTTCCTCCTGCAAGCCGCCGGAGTCAGTCATGACCATATAGCAGCGGGCAATGAGATTGTGCATTTCCTCCACGTCGACCGGATCGATGAGGTGGATGCGGTCGTGGCCGCCCAGAATCGGGAAAACGCATTCGCGCACGACGGGACTCAGGTGGACGGGATAGACGACCTCCACATCGGGGTGCGTCTGCACGATCTCCAGAATGGCGTGCATGATGGCCTCCATGGGCTTGCCGTAATTCTCCCGCCGGTGGCAGGTGACGGCGATGATCCGGTGGTTCCGGAAATCCAGCTCGTTCAGAAGCGCCGTCGGGAAGACGAAATCGGGCTTCACGGTGTACTGCATGGCGTCGATGGCCGTGTTGCCGGTGATGAAGATATCGCCCATGATGGCCTCACGGCGGAGATTATCCGCGTTGGCCTTTGTCGGGGAAAAATGCAGATCGGCGATATCGCCGACGAGGGTGCGGTTCATCTCCTCCGGGAAGGGGGAGTATTTGTCCCAGGTACGCAGGCCGGCCTCGACGTGGCCGACCTTGACCTGATGGTAAAACGCGGCAAGCGCGCCTGCGAATGTCGTGGACGTATCGCCGTGGACGAGGACAAGATCGGGTTTGACGGTATCCAGAACGCTGTCCATGCCGAGCAGCGTCTTTGTGGTGATGGTGGAGAGCGTCTGGCGCTTTTCCATGATATGCAGGTCATAATCGCCCGTCAACTGAAAGATCTCCATGACGGAATCGAGCATTTCCCGGTGCTGGCCGGTCAGGCAGACGATGCTTTCGATCTGCTCGCTGGCCTGCAGCGCCTTGACAAGCGGCGCCATTTTGATGGCCTCCGGCCTTGTGCCGAAGACGGACATGACTTTCAGCTTATTCATGCGGTTCCTCCTGTTTTTCTTCCGGCTCGTCCTCCGACCGATCGTTCTTCGCGAAGATCAGCTTGAAGCCGATGGCGCTGACGATGAAGATCGCGGCAATGAGAATCAGCGCCTTGAGTTCGCCCGAGGACGTCAGCAGCACGGCGGCCAGCCCTAAAATGCCGGTCAGCATATAGGCGATGGCGACGGCCTGCTTCTGCGAGAAGCCCATGTCGATGAGGCGGTGGTGGAAATGGCCGCGGTCGGCCTTCATCGGGTTCTGGCCGTGGGCAATGCGGCGCAGGAAGGCAAAGCTGATATCAAAGATCGGGATGCCGAGGATGAGGAACGGCACGGCGAAGGAAATGATGGCGTACATCTTGAACAGGCCCGTGATGGAAAGCGTGGCAAGGATATAGCCGAGGAAGGTCGAGCCGGTGTCGCCCATGAAAATCTTTGCGGGGTTCATATTATACGGAATAAAGCCGAGGCACGCGCCGAAGAGCGCGCAGAGGATGACGGCGATGTTGACCTCCTTCACCATGAGCGCCACGACGATCAGGGATGCTGTCGAGATGGCGGACACGCCGACGGCGAGGCCGTCGAGGCCGTCGATGAAATTGACGGCGTTGGTGATGGCGACGATCCAGATGATCGTGACGGGGATGGACAGCCAGCCGAGATTGAGATAGGTCGCCTCGGAAAAGACGTTGGGGTTGGAGACGAACTGGATCGTGCAGCCGTGCCAGACGGCGACGCCCGCGGCGGCGATCTGGACAAACAGCTTCGGCAGCGCCTTGAGCGCCATGATATCGTCCAGAACGCCGAGAATGACGATCATGATGGAGCCGAGCAGAATGCCCTGCATCTGCCGGTCGATGTCCGCAAAGACGAGAACCGACAGTAAAAACGCCAGAAAGATCGCCAGACCGCCCATGCGGGGAATGGGGACCTTGTGCATACGGCGGTTATCCTTGGGCACGTCGATCGCACCGACCTTGCAGGCCAGCGCCTTGACCATCGGCGTGGACGCGAACGACACAGCAGCAGCGACAAGCATCGCCAGCAGCATATAAACGACTTGTTTTGTTGTCATAATGATTGTTTAACCTTATAGAGGCCGATGCCCACATCGGCCCGGCAGAATATGGCCGTTTTTGCGGAAATCTACGGCAAATTCGGCACTTCCCAACGGGCCGATGTGGGCATCGGCCCCTACTGGGAAGCAGCGTGCTTCATGCGTTACCGCGCGACGAAGCCGACTTTTTTGTAGACCTTGCGGAGGGTCTTGTTGGCGAGATAAGATGCGCGCTCAGCGCCCTCCTTGTAGATGCTTTCCAGATACGCCTTATCGCCAAGCATCTGCTCGGTTTTTTCGCGGATGGGACGGACAAGCTCGACAACGGCTTCGCCGACGGCGGGCTTGAAGACGCCGTAGCCCTGATCCGCAAACTCGGCCTCGGCCTGCTCGATGGTCTTGCCGGTGGCGGCGCAGTAAATCGTAAGAAGATTGGAGATGCCGGGCTTATTGTCTTTGTCAAAACGGACAGCCGTCTCGCAGTCGGTCACGGCGCGCTTGAATTTACGCATGATATCCTCCGGCTTGTCCATAAGGAACACGCAGCCGTCGGGGTCGGACTTGGACATTTTGTTGTCCGGGTTGCCGAGGCTCATGATGCGCGCGCCCATCTTGGGGATGAATGCCTCGGGGAGCTTGAAGGTATCGGGGAAGGAATTGTTGAAGCGCGCGCCGATGTCACGGCAGAGCTCGACGTGCTGGCGCTGATCCTCGCCGACAGGGACAAGGTCGGTCTGGTAGAGCAGGATATCGGCGGCCATGAGTACGGGATAGGTAAAGAGGCCTGCGGTGATATTATCTGCGTGCTGCTGCGATTTCATTTTGAACTGCGTCATGCGCGACAGCTCACCGAACTGCGTATAGCAGCCAAGCACCCAGGAAAGCTCCGCGTGCTGCGGCACATGAGACTGAATGAACATGATGTTCTTCTGCGGGTCGAGTCCGCAGGCGATATACTGCGCGAGCTGCTCCAGACTTCTGCGGCGCAGATCAGCCGGGACCTGCCGGACGGTAATGGCGTGCATATCGACGATACAATAGACGCACTCATATTCGTCCTGCAAAGCGACCCAGTTTTTGATCGCCCCCATATACGAGCCGAGCGTCAGATCGCCGCTGGGCTGGATGCCGGAAAAGATACGTTTTTTTTCGTCCATGATACGTCCTTCTTTCTATTCGATAGATGCGCATATCATAGCACAAACCATCGGAATGCGCAATCAATGATTGACTGTTTCTGAAAAAAACTATATAATAACCATACTTTTATATTGGAGGAACACGCATCATGGATTTTTTTGAGCAGATGGAAGCGCGCATCCCGCACGGCGAGGTCCGCACCCGCTTTGCTCCGAGCCCCACGGGCTATATGCACGTCGGCAACCTGCGCACCGCGCTCTATACATGGCTGATCGCCCGCCGCCACCACGGCAAGTTCATTCTCCGCATTGAAGACACCGATCAGGGCCGTCTGGTCGAGGGCGCGGTCGATGTAATCTACAAGACGATGGCCGAGTGTGGTCTGACGCACGACGAAGGGCCGGACGTCGGCGGGCCGGTCGGGCCGTATGTGCAGTCCGAGCGGCGCGACCTGTTCGGCAAATACGCGAAGCTGCTGTGCGAAAAGGGCGGCGCGTATTACTGCTTCTGCCAGAAAGGCGACGAGGAAGACGCCGGAAGCGAGACGGGCGAAATCAAAAAGCACGTCTGCGCCTGCCGCGATCTGCCGCTGGACGAGGCAAAGAAGCGCGTGGAGGCGGGCGAACCGTTCGTCATCCGCCAGCGCATCCCGCATGAGGGCACGACGACGTTCCACGACGCGTCCTTCGGTGACATTACGGTAGAAAATAAGGAGCTGGAGGATCAGGTGCTGCTGAAATCCGACGGCCTGCCGACGTACAACTTTGCAAACGTCGTCGACGACCATCTGATGGGCATTACGCACGTCGTACGCGGCAGCGAATATCTGTCCTCCGCACCGAAATACAATCTGCTGTACGAAGCCTTTGGCTGGGAGATCCCGACATATGTCCACTGCTCCCCTGTCATGCGCGACGCGCAGCACAAGATGTCCAAGCGCCACGGCGACCCAAGCTATGAGGATCTGATCCGCGAGGGCTATCTGACCGAGGCTGTGCTGAACTATGTGGCGCTGCTGGGCTGGAGCCCGAAGGGCGAAAACGCGGAGCGCGAATTCTACACGCTCTCGGAGCTGGCCGAGATTTTTGATATTTCCGGCATTTCGAAGTCCCCTGCCGTGTTCGATATCAACAAGCTGCGCTGGATGAACGCGGAATATATGAAAAAGCTCAGCCCCGAGGCATTTTTCGCCAAGGCCGAGCCGGTTCTGAAAACAGTCATTACGAATCCCGCGATTGATCTGAAGGCCGTCGCCGCGCTGGTGCAGCCGCGCTGCGAAATTCTGTCCGATCTGCCGGAGCGTGTGGACTTTATCGACAGACTGCCGGAATACTCCACGGAGCTGTATGTCCACAAGAAGTCCAAGACGACGCTGGAGAACAGCCTCTCCTCCCTGCGTGAGATTCTTCCGGTGCTGGAATCGCTGGAGGTCTGGACGAACGAAGGTCTGTATGAAGCGCTCGTCGCGCTGGCGGCGAAGCTCGAGCTCAGGAACTCCGTCGTGCTCTGGCCGCTGCGCGTAGCCGTATCCGGCAAGGCCTCGACCCCCGGCGGCGCTACGGAGCTGTGCGCGCTGCTTGGAAAAGAGGAATCCATTGCGCGTGTAAAGGCAGGCATTGCACTGCTGGAGAAATCATAAAAAATAAATCGCCCGTATCGAAGCCACCTTCCCTTGCGTTCAAGGAAGGACTTTGATGCGGGCATTTTGTAGGGGCCGATGCCGGTCACAGCCGTTCGCGACGAAGGAGCGTTACGGATGTGGGTCTGCCGCTTGCCGGTAC
>ENA-USUJ01002063-USUJ01002063.1-human-gut-metagenome-genome-assembly--contig:-NODE-2063-length-15842-cov-4.461212_pt1 | contig 15842 bp, 14 predicted proteins | sample MGYA00250061_ERZ773398 | MGnify/ENA primary metagenome ERZ773398 (study PRJEB29103, sample SAMN06111992) | human gut metagenome | biome: human gut; feature: ankylosing spondylitis patient; material... | reverse complement strand
TTAAGAAGTACTTTCCTGCTTTGATATTCTCTTCTGTTGGCTCAGCTCCGTCTAATTTTACAGCCTTTACAGTATCATCTAATACGTCCAGAGAAACATATCCGATGGAACCTGGGGTAGATGCTACCTTTGCCATTACTGCGCCGGTGCTGTCTAATTCATTGCTGTACTTGCAGGCATCTTCCAGCTTTAACAGTTCCTCGAAAGCACCTCTTGTACCGGAACCTGCCTCACGTCCTACTACTACGATTGGAGCATCATTTCCGCCTACATCTTTCCAGTTGGTTACTGTTCCGTCATAAATGCTGGTCAGCTGATCCTTGGTCAGATCTTCTACTGTGTTTGCAGGATCAACTACAACTGCGATACCATCGATTGCTACGATGTTTTCTGCAACTCCCTTTGCTTTTTCCTCATCTTTTAAGTTTCTGGAAGAGTTACCGATATCTGCTGTTCCGTTAGAAACTGCCTCGATACCAGCGCCGGAACCTACGAACTCAGCGGTTACTGTTACCTTTGGATATTTCTCCATAAATGCTTCGCTTAATGCATTTGCGAACTTCTCCATAGAAGTGGAACCTACCATGCTGATGGATCCGCTTAAATCTGCATCTGCGCTCTTTGCTTCTGTTGCTGCTTCTTTTGTTGTTTCTCTTTTTGCTTTTTCATACAGATCTCCATACTATGAAATTGACATCAAAATTCTTCTCTATACCGATCTATTTTTCATACCGGCAGCCATTCACCCCTGCCCCTTCACAAGCTGTGCAGCTTCCTTCTTCTTGCGGATCTGTGCCAGAGATTCCGTAAACGGAGCACGTGCAATTCCATACTCTGTAACAATTGCAGTAATTAAAGAGTGATCCGTTACATCGAACGCCGGATTAAAAACCTTTACTCCCTCCGGTGCCATCCGCTCCCTGTACCACATTTCCGTCACTTCGGAGGCAGGGCGTTGTTCGATGGGAATGTCCTCGCCCTTTTCGATACTCATATCGATGGTGGAGGTGGGACCCAGCACATAAAAGGGAATGCCATAATACTTCGCCAGAATAGCCACGCCGGAGGTGCCGATTTTGTTGCAGGCGTCGCCATTGGCCGCCACCCGGTCGCAACCCACAAAAACCGCGTTCACCCAGCCGTTTTTCATCACCATGGACGCCATGTTGTCGCAGATGAGGGTCACGTCCACCCCCGCCCGCTGCAGCTCATAGCTGGTGAGCCGCGCCCCTTGCAAAAGGGGGCGGGTCTCGTCGGCAAACACGCGGATGTGGATGCCCCGCTCCGCCGCCAGCAGGAAGGGGCCCTGTCCGGTGCCGTACCGGGAGGTGGCCAGCGGACCGGCATTGCAGTGGGTCAGAACGCCGTCGCCGTCCTTCAGCAGGCTCAGACCGTATTCGGAGATGGCGGTGCATTTGGCGATGTCGTCCTCGTGGATGTCCACTGCCTTGCGGTACAGGGCCTCCAGCAATTCCGCCCGGTCATCCTTCAAGTGGGTCTTGGCGGTATCCAGCATCTCCCCCACCGCCCAGCGGAGGTTCACCGCCGTGGGCCGGGCTGCCCCCAGCAGTTCGCCGTCGATCTGCAATTTCCGGTAAAAGGTCTCGTTGTCCTTGGCGTCAATGTCCCTGGCCAGCGCGTACATGCAGTAGCCCGCGCAGATACCGATGGCCGGCGCGCCCCGGATGCGGAGCATTTTGATGGCCTCGATCATCTCCTCCACGGTGCGCAGCTCGATCTCTTTTTCCTCGTTGGGCAGCAGCGTCTGGTCGATGATGTACAGCCGCTCCGTGGCCTTGTCATAGCGGATGTTCTGAACGTGGGTCACCTGCCGGATCGCTTCATTCATAGTCTGCCCTCCTCACACATACAGAACGCGGTCCTCTTTCCGGGCCTTGTCCCCCAGGACAGCCTGATCCGTATAGCCTAAAATGCAGTTGCCGACACCCTTCCAGTTTTCGCCCAGACCCCACTCCGCCAGCAAAGCCTTGCCCTCCGGCAATTCAAAGGTCTCCATGGCCCGGTTGATCCAGCAGGAGCCGACGCCCAATGCGGCAGCAGCGTTCATCAGGTTGCCCATTACCAGAGAGCCGTCCTGAAGCCAGTTGGGATACTCGCTGTCGGACAGCACCACAATGGCCTCCGGCGCACCATAAAAGGGTGTCCCCTCCGGTGTGCCTAAAATCCGGCTGTTCAGCCGTTCCAGTCTGGCAAGCACGGCGGCGTCACGCACCACCACCAGCTTGGTGCTCTGGAGATTCTTGGCAGAGGGCGCGTAAAGACCGGCCTCCACAATGGCGTCCAGATCCTCCTTTTTCAGCGGCTCCGGGCGGAATGCACGGATACTGCGGCGCTCTTTCAGAACCTTTAAAACCTCATTCATGGTCAACACTCCTTTTGCAATAAGATCGTTATGGTTATTCTATCACGGTTTTTTTGATTCTCCAATATTTTTTCATGGGGAGCGGCCAATTTTCCCCTTGCATAAGCCTGTTTTGGGCCGCATAGGATAAAGCAACAAAAGGCGGGGAGTGTTGTGCTTTGAAGGGAAATATGGAGGAGCGGGCGGAGCGCCTTGCTCTTTACATCATAGAGAACCGGACCACGGTCCGCGCCGCCGCTGCCAAATTCGGCATCAGCAAATCCACGGTCCACAAGGACATTTCAGAACGGCTGCCCCTTTTTAACCGGGCGCTGTACTTGCAGGTCAAGGAGGTGCTGGACGTGAACAAGGCCCAGCGGCACATCCGGGGCGGCATCGCCACCCGACAAAAATACAAGGGTACATAGAAGGAGGAAGTCCCATGGCTGTACGTGATCCCGGCGGCTGCCGCCGCCAAAGCGGCCCCCAAAAGTCAAACGCTGTCCCGGAACTGCCCGCCGCTCCGGCAGTTCAGCCCGTCATGCGCCGATGGCCCCACCCGGTAGCGGTCCATCCCGCGCCGGAGGGACTGGCAGCAGAGCTTCATTATATCAGCTGCGCCCTTTCCCAGCAGACCCGGCAGCTGGACGAGATCCGGTGCCTGCTGAAAAGGCTGGCGAACAGCGCCGGAAGCGAATAGCAGGCTGCGGGGGACCTTCGGAGGGTCCCCCGCAGCCTTTAAGAAACGTCGATTTCCGTAGACCAGCATTTTCCGGACAGGCTGTTTGTGAATAAACTGGAAATTTCCCGGAACCCCTTGTAATTTGTGCCGTATCCTTATAGAATATTATGTAAATCTGTCGAAAAAGAGAAGCGGCCTTCGCCGCGCGTTAAAGGAGCGTCCGTTCACATGTCCAGAGCAGTCCGCTACAAAAAGCACCTCACTACCCTGCAAGTTTTCCTGTCCATCGTCCTGATCCTGCTCACTGCCTGCGTGGCGGTGAAGGCATTTTTCCTGAAAGCCCCGGAACAAAAGGTGGATGAGCTGCCGTCTCAGCCCTCCTCCACGGGAGATCCCCAGCTATCCGAGGAGGAGCAGGCGGCCCAGAAGGCCCTGCGGTCCCATCTGGAGCGCAAGGGCGGCTTCTACACCATTCTGGTCTCCGGCTCTGACGACGGCAACGGCAACAGCGACACCAACATTCTGGTAGCTGTGGACACTGTGAACGGCTACGTCTACGGCGTCAGCATCCCCCGTGACTCCAAGGCCGTGTGGGATGGAAAATCCCACAAGATCAACGCCGCCTTCGGCAAGGGCGGCATGACCAAGCTGGCAGAGGTGGTGTCCGACCAGTTGGGCATCCCGGTGGACTACACCGTTTCCGTGGATCTGACCGGCTTTGAGGCGTTGGTGGAGGCCATCGGCGGCGTGAACTTCGATGTGCCCATCAACATGGACTATGACGATCCCATTCAGAACCTCAGCATCCATTTTAAAAAAGGTGTTCAATACCTCAACGGCGCCGATGCCATGCGGGTGGTCCGCTTCCGCCACAACAACGATGGCACCGGCTACGGCAGCGAGGACTTGGGCCGGATGCAGACCCAGCAGAAGTTTTTGAAGGCCGTGGCGAAGAAAATGCTCACCGCCAGCAATATCCTGACGAAAATCGACGATTACGCCAAAATTTTCAATCAGTATGTAGACACCGACCTGTCCGTGGGCAATCTGGCCTGGCTGGGCACAGAGGTTTTGAAAATGGGCGTGGACAAGATCGACTTCTCCACCCTGCCTAATGAGTGGAGATCTCCGTATATTTATCTGATCCCGGACGAAACTCTGACTCTGGTGAATACCTATCTCAACCCCTATGTGGAGGATCGGACCGCGGAGGATCTGCATCTTCCGTCCTGACTTCCGGAAAGGAGTGACACTCCATGAAAAAGCAAGCGCTGTCCCTGCTGCTGGCACTGTCTCTGATGAGCGTTCCCGCTCTGGCCAAGGAGAACAGCGCGGACAACTTTGTCCGCAGCAAAACCTATGCCAGCCAGTTCTCCGATCTGCCGGAGGACCATACCTTCTATGAAAATGTAGCCGCCCTGTACGAATACGGTCTGTCTGTCGGTCAGGCCGACGGCACTTACGGCCTGACGGTGCCTATGACCGTGGGACAGTCGGTGATCTTCGCCGGGCGCATCCGCAGCCTGTACCGCACCGGGGACCCGGAGGCCGGTCCCGCCGCCTTCACTGCCGCCGCCATCGGTCTGAAGGACGCCCAGCGGGTCTATGCTCCCTACCTCTGGTACTTACAGGCGGAGGGTGTTTTAGACAAGGCTCTGGACGAGCAGCTCGCCAATGTGGCTACCCGAGCCCAGATGGCCCATGTGCTGGCAAATCTCCTGCCGGAAACAGTACTGCCCCCGGTCAACGATTCCCTCATCACTCAGGCCTACGCCAGCCGCCGCCGGATCACCGACGTGACGGAATACACTCCCTATTATAATGACATTCTCAAGCTCTATCGCTGCGGGATCAGCGTGGGCAGCGACGAGACCGGCTCCTTTCTGCCGGATTCTCCCATCACCAGAGGGGCCGCCGCAGCCATGCTGACCCGGATGGTGGATCCCTCCCTTCGGCTGACGCCGGACTGGCACCTGCCGGAGCTTTACAGCGCCGAGGGGGCCGCCTACGAGGATCTGGTCACGGCGGGAACCTACATCGCCGCCCCAGAGACTGCGGCGGACTATGACCAGGCCGTCCGCTATATGCTCTCTCAGGGGGAAAACACCCTGTCCCTGAAATACGATCAAGGCTTTACCGTTTCCAGTGCTCAGGAGGCTCTGAACAATGCCCTGCTGGCGGTCAAGCGGTACTGCGAGCAAGGCTACAACAACGCCTCCTGCTCCTATAACGCCGCCGGGACCATGATCCTGAAATTCAGCTCCATCGCCGGCGACCGTACCGAGGAATACCGGTCGGAAACGCTGTCTGCCGCCATTGCCGTCCATGACGCGCTGTGGCAGCAGGGGACCATTACCCCCGCCTCCACCCAGCGGGAGATCGCCTGGGCCTATTACCAGTGGATCGCCGCCAACTGCACCTACGATGACGCCGGGGACAACACCTCCGTCAGCCACCTGCCCTACAGCCTGTTTCATAACGGCAAGGCCGTCTGCGACGGGTATACCGGCGCTTACAATCTGCTTTTGAAGCTGGAGGGCATCGACTGCTACGCTCTCCCCAACGCCACCCACATCTGGACCGTGGCCACACTGGACGGCGAGACCGTCCACATCGACGCCACCTGGGGGGATCAGGGGAACACCGGCACAAAGCAGTATTTTGCCATGACCCCGGAGCAGTCTTATTCGCTGCACCCCTGGCCCAAGGAAAACGAACTGCCCCAATGATTCAAAAAAGGACTTCCGCAGCAATGCGGAAGTCCTTTTTGTTATACAAAAGCATGGCAACATAAGAAATATGCCATTTCCTCGCCCCTGCGGGGCAACCGGAAATGATGCGCGAAAACTTCATGCACTGGCATCTGTGCATGTTCGTGGTGCGCTGTTCATGCATGAAGTTTTATACCAGATCCTTATAATACGCCACCAGCAGCTCCACCACCATGCTGTAAGACTTCATGCCGTTGGCGTCACCGTAGGATTTCAGCGCGGCGTTATACACCGTATCGGATACCTTTTCCACCACGTTGTCCCGGAACTGATCCCAATAGGCGCTGTTGTCCCGGAGGTCTGCCTCCACCGCTGCCGGAAGGGTGCCCCGAATGGCCCAGTAAGCCTCCGGGTCTGTTTCGTACAAGGCGTTGCCAAGGTGGATGAATCCCAGCAGCCAGCCGGAATATATGTAGTCCGGCATCCCGCTGGTGACAGAGGCCAACACGCCCAAGAAGTTACACTCCTGCTCCCACGCGACGCCCCGCTGGTGGGCCAGCTCGTGGGCAATGGTGGAGGGCAGCAGGCAGGCGGGGCTGTCCACATTCACATTGGACTCCCCCACGCAGGCGAAATACACCCCGGTAAAGCCCATGACGCTCATGATCCGGGAGCAGCGCACTGCCTTGACCCCGGTATCCGGAAATTCCAGAAAGGGAAACAGTCCCGTCACGCCGCCGTAGACCGACCGGCTCTCTGAAAGGATTTGCTCTTTCGACACCGCGTACACGCCGTTTTCGTCCCGTGGCACCGTGTCCGCCGTTTCGGACAGCCGTTCCGCGAAATAGGCGGTCACGTTTTTCAGATCTTCCGCAGCCACTGGCTGAGCTGTGATGCCGGAGCGGTCCTGAAAGCTGTCCGTCCAGTAGTTCACGCCCCACATGAGGCAGAACAGGACGTAAACTGTCAAAATACCGTCCGCCGCTCCCAAAAGGGCGCTGTATGCCTGCCGTCCCCGGTGACCTCTGGCCTTCACCACGGCGATCACAGACCAGACGGTATATGCCACGGCCACCACCGCCGCCAGAGCATACAGGATTTCCATGATGGACAGGCTGGTAAGCGCGCACAGCCGCTCCAACGCCGCCTTCAGCGGTGTGGTGACGTGATCCGCAAAGCTGTTCATCAGCTGCCGGTTCTGCCGCAGAGCCAGATACAGGCCCAACACCGCCAGATCGACAGCCAGCCAGATATGCAGTTTTTGATGTTTTTTCCAGAAGCTCATAGCAATGCCTCATCTGTCATTTTTTCAAGCTCAGAATTTGGAAACAGCAGGCGAAATTCGCCTGCTGTCCTTATATCCAGTTGTTCGGCTATGCGGTTATTCCGCCGCCGCCAACAGCTGCTTTGTGTACGGGTCCTTGGGATGGTCGAACAGCTCGTCCACCGTCCCCTGTTCCACAATGCGCCCCTGCTTCATCACCAGAGCAGAATCGCAAAGCTGGTAGACCACGTTCAGGTCGTGGGAAATGAACAGATAGCTAAGGTCCAGTTCATCCCGCAGTTCCCGCAGCAGCTTCAAAATCTGGGCCTGAATGGTCACGTCCAGGGCGCTGACCGGTTCGTCAGCAATGAGGAAGCGGGGCCGCTGGATCAGGGCCACGGCGATGGACACCCGCTGCCGCTGTCCGCCGGAAAGCTCCGATGGCTTCGCTTTCAGCACTTCCTCCGGCAGCTCCACCCGTTCCAGCATCTCCCGGACCCGGCGCTTCCGCTCCGGGCCGTCATACTTTCCGTAGATCCGCAGCGGCTCCTCTAACAGCCACTCCACCGGATACGCCGGGTTCAGAGAGCTGTACGGGTCCTGAAAGATCATCTGAGGCCGTTTCGTATAATGGATGACCTGTCCGGCCTCCGGCCGCACCATGCCCAAGATGGTCTTGGCCAGCGTGGATTTTCCGGTGCCGGACTCGCCTACTAATCCTAAAATTTCACCCCGGTGCACATCGAAGGAAACATCGTGGAGCACCTCGTGAAAGTACTTGCGGCCCAGCACGCCGCCTTCCCGATACCCGGCGGTAACATGTTGAAGGGAGAGTACCAATTCGTCCGTCATGGCCGCTCCTCCTTTCGGTTCCGGGTGGGGATGGCGTCGATGAGCTTTTGGGTGTAGGGGTGCTGAGGATGGTAGAATACCTGATCGGTATCTCCCTCCTCCACCAGAACGCCCCGCTGCATCACCGCCACCCGGCGGCACAGCTTCCGTACCACGTTCAGATTATGGGAGATGAACAGCATGGACACGCCGCTCTCCCGGTTCAGTTTTTTCAGCATTTCCAGAATTTGGGCCTGAATGGTCACATCCAGCGCCGTGGTAGGCTCGTCCAGCAGCAGCAGCTTGGGCCGGTTCACGATAGCCGCCGCGATCATAGCCCGCTGGAGCATACCGCCGGAAAGCTCATGGGGATATTTGTCGCAGATCCCCTCCGGGTCCGGCAGCTCCGCCGCCGCCATTGCCGCCAGCGCCCACTGGTGGCGCTCCTCTTTCGGCATCTGGGTGTGGATCCGCAGGGTCTCCTCTACCTGCGGCCCAATTTTCATCAGGGGGTCCATGCAGCTTTGGGGCTCCTGAAACACCACGCCGATCTCCGCTCCCTGAATCTCCCGCAAAACGGACCGGTCCGCGTGGAGCAGTTCCTGCCCGTCCAGCAGGATGCGGCCGGTATAGTCGCACCGCTTCCGGGGCAGCAGACCCGCCACGCTCATGGCGGTGACGGATTTTCCGGAGCCGGATTCGCCCACCAGACCCAGAATTTCACCGTCCTGAATGGTCAGGCTCACACCACTGACCGCTTCCCTGTCCCGGTTATGAAATTTCACATGCAAATTCTGAATTTCCAGCATCAGACCTCACCTCCGCCCCGGCGCTGCAGTCCTTCGCCGATCAGTCCCACGCCGAACACCATCCACACAAGGGTCAGGCCCGTTCCCAGCGCGTACCAGGGCGCGCTCATGAACATGCCCTGACTCTCCGAGAGCATATAGCCAAGAGAGGCGTCCGGCGGCGTTACGCCGATGCAGAGATAGCTCATGGATGCCTCCGCCAGCACAGCGTTGTTGAAGCCGATGGTCAACGCCGGCAGCAGCACGCTCCAAGTATTAGGCAGGATATGCCTCCACAGGATGCGGCTGCTGGATGCCCCCATGAGTCGGGCGCTTTTTACATAGTTGACCTCCCGCAGTCCGGCGTAGGTACCACGGGCCATCCGAGCAAAGCTGGGGATGAACACCAGGCCCAGAGCGAGGATCACATTCCGCGTCTTGCCGGGGCCCAGCAGGCTGATGACCACCAGTGCCAGCAGAATACTGGGAAATGCCGTCAGCACATCGCCAAGGCGCATCAGCACATCGTCCACGATGCCGCCGAAATAGCCGGTAACGGCGCCCAGCACCGTGCCGCACACCGCGCCCACGGCCACAGTACACAGCGCGATTCCGTAGGTGGTCCCGGCGCCCTTCAGCACCCGGCTGAAAATATCCCGGCCAAAGCTGTCCGTTCCCATCAGGTGAGCCAGAGACGGCCCCGTCAGCTTCGGCCCCGCTGCCATGGCGTTGGGGTCATAGGGCGTCCAGAAAAAGCCGAGAACGATCAGAGCCGTCAGGATGCCGGTCATCACCAGTCCCACGGTCAGATAAGGATTTCTCTTTTTCATTTGCCGATCCCTCCCATCCGGGGGTCGATGCAGCGATTGACCAGATCCGCCAGAGTGCCGGAAAGCACCACCCAGAAGGCCAGGATCACCACGATGGCCTCCACCACAGGGTAGTCCTGACTGGAAATGGAGGCCACCAGCATCCGCCCCAGTCCAGGAACAGAGAACACCTGCTCCACCACGATGCTGCCCGCTACGATCTCCGCCATAGTCTGCCCCAGGAATGTGACGGTGGGCACCAGAGAGTTTTTCAGCACATGGCCCCACAATACCTGCCGCCGGTCATTGCCACGGGCAATGGCCGTGCGGACATAGGGCTTGTTCATCTCGCTGATGACCGTGCTGCGCAGCATCCGCACCGTCATCGCCACCCGGGGGATGGCGATGGACACGGCGGCAAAGAATAAGTACACCAGAGACTTGCCAAGGTTCCGGTCCAGTCCCGGAAAGTCACCGGGGACAAAGGCCCGAAGGAAGATGCCGAAGCACCAGGAAATGAGGATGCCGGTAAAGAACGGCGGCACCGCCATGCAGAACTGATTCAAAAACGTGTGCAGCCCCTCCAGCTTTCCGTTGGCAGACAGCAATCCCAAGGGCAGCGATACCACGACGATCAGCACAAAGCTCACCAGGCTCAAGCACAGCGTCACCAGCATTTTCGGGCCTAACAGCGCCTGCACCGGCTGGCGGTACTGGAAGGAAACGCCCAGATTTCCGGTGAAGAAACCGGCCAGCCATTCCCCGTACCGCACCAGCATGGGGCGGTTCAATCCCATTTCCGTCCGGAGGGCCTCCACCTTTTCCGGCGTAGCCTGCGTCCCCAGCAAGGTGGCGGCGGGGTCTCCGGAGATCATATCAAAAGCCGCGAACGTCAGAAGGGAGACGACGAGCATGGTGACAAGCAGCGTCAGAATTTTCCGCGCCGTGTATCGCATGACTGTCATCTCCCTTCCGGGTCAGCGGCGTCAAAACGTCCGCTGTTCATCACTTATTTCGTATAGTGGATAGTGGAAAGATCCAGAACATAGATGGGGTAGAAGGAGGGGCCCTCAAGACCATCCCGCACTGCCACGAAGTCTGCCATGTCCTGAATATAGACGTTGGCAGCGTTTTCCGCCAGGTTCTTTTCCATTGCTCTGTAAAGGGCGGTCTGCTCCCCATCGTCATAGCAGGCCTGAGCCTGGGCGAACAGAGCGTCATAGTCCGCGTTGTTGTAGTTGATAAAGTCGCGGCTGGCGGTAGAGACGAACCGCTCCAGCATGGCCCGTGCGGTCATGTTGGAAGCATCCACGCCCACCACAGTGGACTGGAACTGCCGGTTGGAATAGGTGTCCTGCACCCAGCTCTCCCAAGTGACGGGCTGAATGGTGGCATTGATGCCCACAGCCTTCAGCTGCTCCACGATGACCTGTGCGGTATCCATGTGAGACTGGTAGTTGCTGGGGACGGTGATGGTCATATCGAAGCCGTTGGGATAACCGGCCTCCGTCAGCAGCTCCTTGGCCTTTTCGGTGTTGTAAGTATAGTAGTTGGTCAGCTCATCATCAAAATACTTGCTGAAAGCGGGGTACATGCTGGAGCCCAGCAGGGTGCCGTAACCGTCGAAGGCCAGATCCAGGATCTGCTGACGGTCAATGGCGTAGCAGAGAGCTTGCCGCACCCGCACATCGTCAAAGGGCTTCTCGGCGTTGTTGAGGTACAGGGCCTGCACTAGGTTCATGGTGCCTTCCTCCACATGGAAGCCGTCGCCAAGCTGCTGGATCTGGTTGGTGGTCAGATGGGCAAATACATCCACAGCGCCGCTCTGGAGGCTGAGAAGGATGCTGTCGGCATTCTCAATGATCTTATAGGTGACCTTGGTCAGATCGGGCTTCTCGCCCCAGTAATCGTCAAACCGCTCCAGCACCACGGACTCCTGAGCCGTCCGGGAAACGAACTTGAACGGGCCGGTGCCCACGGGGGCGGTATCCTGCTCCGTGTAGTCCTTGGGCAGCACAGCGGTGGTCAGGTAAGAAGCAAACTCATTATTGGGTTCCTGAAGCTGGAAGCAGACGGTGTCATCCCCCTCCTGATACATCTCCACGTTGGCAAAAGCCGCCACCTGGATGATGTCTGCCGGGGCATTGGCATCGCCGCAGCGCTGGTAGGACCAGATCACGTCCTCCGGTGTCACTTCCTGACCGTTGTGGAACTTCACACCGGCGCGGAGCTTAAAGGTATACAGCAGATGGTCTTCGGAAACGGTATAGCTCTCTGCCACAGCGGGATTCAGGTTGCCGCTGGCGTCGGGCTTCAAAAGTCCTTCAAATACGTTGAACATAACCTCACGAGTTCCTGCCTTCACGGTTTTGTGAGGGTCAAGACTGCTGTCCAGGTCCTGGGCGATGCCCACGTTCAGTTCGCCGGCCGCAGCGCGGGCCGCGGGGCCTTCCGTCTGGGTGTTCGCGGTGCTCTGGTCCGTAGTTCCGGTCGTCCCGTTCTGGCTGCCGCCTCCGCATCCGCTGAGTACGGCGCTCAGGAGGCAGACCGCCGCCAAAAGCGTCAGGATTCTCTTCTTCATATGCAATTCTCCTTTTTATATCACTGCTCCGGGGAGTCAGTGTATTCGCGGAGCGGTTTTCTCCGTTCCGCAAATTCCCAGTCCCTTACGGGTACTGAAAATCCATGAGGGAATATGCGGTGGCCAATCCGCAAAAACAGCCCTGGGACACATCGTTTGTTATTTTTCTAACGATATGTCCGCAAGGCTGTATTGTACAGGATACTGCGGCTGATTGCAAGCCTTTTTTACAAGTTTTCCGACGTTTTCTCCGGTTTTTCAGGCTCGGTTTCCTGCTCCGGCAGCGGAGCGGTGTAATGCTCCGTTTCCACGGGGAGATCCTTTTCCGCCAGACGCCGATCCACCAGGAACGCCACCAGGCTGTACAGGCAGGCGCATACCGGCACGCCGAAAAACATACCCGCCACACCGAAAAAGCTGCCGCCCACCAGGATGGCAATGATGACCCACAGGCTGGAAAGGCCCGTGCTCTCTCCCAGGATCTTGGGGCCGATCACGTTGCCGTCCAGCTGCTGGAGAGCCAGCACGAACAGCAGGAAATACAAAGACTGAATGGGATCGACCAACAAAATCAGGAAGAAGCTGGGGATCGCCCCCAGGAAGGGGCCGAAGAAAGGAATGACATTGGTGACGCCCACAAAAACGGACACCAGCGGCGTATACGGCATATCCAGCAGTGAGCAGCCGATGAAGCACAGCACGCCAATGATGAGGGAATCCAGCAGCTTGCCCCGGACAAAGCCGGAGAAAATGCGGTCGACCTTGGCGCTGCCCCGAAAGACCCAGTAGACCGCTTCCTCGGAAAACAGGCTGTAAGCCAGCTTCCGGGCATGGGCGGCACAGCGCTCCTTGGTAGCCATGAAGTACACAGAGACGATCATGCCCACCAGCAGGTTCTTCAAGAACACCAGCGTACTGAGCACACCGCCGGAGACGGCGATCATCAGCATCTGCGTCCGGGTAAAGACCTGATTTTTCAGCCACTCCGTTGCGGACTCGTAGAACTTATCCATCTGGCCGGCTACCCAAACCTCCACGGTGGGGTTGCTCTCCAACAGATGCTCCACCCAGCCGCTGATGGTGTTGTAGTAACCTTCCACGCTGGAAACCAACTGCACCACGCTCCGGTACAGCTGCGGGATCAGCACATGGCCCAGCAGATAGCAGAGCAGGCCGATGATGGCCCAGGTCACCACCAGACTGACGGCCCGGGCGCTCCGGGAGGTCATGCGCCCCTCTGCGTGGGCCTTTTTCATCTGTTCCGGAAAAAACAGGTTTTCAATAAAGTCGATGACCGGCGCCAGCAGGTACGCCAGTACCGCGCCGATCAGAACCGGCTGCAGTGCTTTCAGCAGTTGACCGCCGAAGGATGGCAGTACCCGGCGGCCAAACAGGGTATCGTAAAAAAGCAGGATCGCGCCCACGGTCAAAAAGAGGGCAAGTCCCCACCGCACCGCGCTGTCTTTTTTCTTCATCCAACCGCCTCCTGCCGACAGGGTCCGCCCGCCTGCGGCAGACTTCTCCCGAAACCTTTATACAAACTTTATTCTACACGCCGCCCGGGGGAATTGCAATCCTCAATTCCCCATGCTATACTACTTTAACCGTCTGTTAACATTTATAATCATTTTCGGAGGCATGGACATGGAACCCCAAAAGAAGCTCCTGATGATCGTCAATCCCCGGGCGGGACGCAGCAAGCCCCGGGGGCCGTTATATGACGCGGCTGCCGCCCTGTGCGATGCCGGATATCTGCTCCGCATCCGCCGCACCACCGCCGCCGGGGACGCAGCCCGCATTGCCGCCCAAGAGGGCGGAGATTATGACACTGTGGTGGCCGTGGGCGGCGACGGCACCCTCAACGAGGTCATCTCCGGCATCCAAACGCTTAAAACTCCCCCGGCGGTGGGTTATCTGCCTCAGGGGAGCACCAATGATTTTGCCGCCAGCCTGGAGATCCCCTCAGATCCCGTTCAGGCGGCGGAGGCCATCGTCCGTGGTCAGCGCCGTCAACTTGACATCGGCCGCTTCGGTGAGCGTATTTTCGTATATGTAGCCTCCTTCGGAGCCTTCACCCGGACATCCTACACCGCCTCTCAGGATGTGAAAAATGCTCTGGGCCACTTCGGCTATCTGCTGGAAAGCCTCCGGGATCTGGATACGCTGCGCCCCTATAAGGTCCGCATCACCGCTGATGGGGAGACGCTGGACGGTGAATACCTGTTCGGCGCCGTTGCCAACTCCACCTCCATCGCCGGTATGATGAAGCTGGAGCGGGAGGAGGTCATTCTGGATGACGGCCTCTTTGAGCTGCTGCTGGTACCCCACCCCCAAAATGCAGCGGAGCTGCAAAATCTGATCTGGGCCTTGCTGAATCAGCAGTATAACAGCGGCGGTCTCATTTTCCGCCACGTGTCGGCCCTTCATGTGGAAACGGACGAGGATCTGCCCTGGTCCCTGGACGGAGAGTACGAACCCAGCCAGCCGACGGTGGACATCACCAACTGCCAGCGGGCTTTGACGATGCTGCTATGAGAGAAGAACTGACAAATCTGTGCCGGTTTTACGGCGATCATGTTCCCACGCTGCTGGAAGCCCGGCACGAATATGCTGTTTTGTGTCCTCTGGTAGAGCGTCCGGATGGACTGCACCTGCTGTTTGAGGTCCGGTCTGCCGGGGTCAGTCAAAGCGGCGAGACCTGCTTTCCCGGCGGGCAGATGGAACCGGGAGAGACCCCGGCAGACTGCGCCCTCCGGGAGACGGAGGAGGAATTATCCATCCCCCGCGCCGAGATCCGGCTTCTGGGCCAAGGGGACTTTATCTGCAATCAGCGGGGCTTTCTTCTGCGGCCGCTGCCGGGGCTGGTATCCCCTGCCGGTCTCGCCACCCTGCGTCCCGCCCCCGCTGAGGTAGCGGAGGTGTTCACTGTACCGGTGGAATTTTTCAGGGCCACCCTGCCCCAGCCATGTGCCTATGATCTGATTCCCCGTGTCCCGGAGTCTTTCCCCTATGAAGCGGTTGGGATTCCCCGGGATTACCCTTGGAACTGCGGCAAGGTAGAGGTCCCGGTGTGGCTCTACGGGGGCCACGCCATCTGGGGCATGACCGCCCGGATCGTGCGTGATTTGGTTTCCCATTTATAAAAAAGCGTCTGAAAGTTCTCACTTTCGGGCGCTTTTTCCCTGTCCATGTGTATATCATGCGCCAAATCCCTATATTTTCCACAAAAAAGGGCGCCGTCTTTTCAGAAAAACAGAGATTTTTTACTTTTTTCGTATATTCCCTGACATTTTTGCCAAAATAATGTTAGAATGGTTATGAATCTGAAATCTTTGCAATTTTTGGAAAGGAGGCACTTCCCGTGTTTCAGGCAGGAGATCTGCTGGTCTATGGCACCACCGGCGTCTGTCGGGTGCTTTCCATTGACCGGCGGCAGGAGCGGGTGGGCAGCACCCGTCAGGAGCGGCTTTACTATCAGCTGATCTATACCCCGGTAGACAATGACAAGGTGTCCATGCGGCCCATTATCTCCCGGCAGGAGGCGGAAGATCTTATCAGTGAAATTCCCACTCTGCATCCCGCTGCCTGTCGGGCTTCCACCACTCAGGCGCTGACTCAGCTGTATCAGGCCAGTCTCCGGCAGCATAACTGCCGCAGTCTGGTGGAGCTCGCCATGTCCATTCACGCCAAGCGCCGTCAGGCAGAATCCCAGAACCGCCGCCTCGGCATGGTGGACGAGCGCTATCTCAAGCAGGCAGAGCAGCTTCTGTTCGGCGAGCTGGCCGCCGCGCTGGAAATTCCCTACGAGGCGGTC
>ENA-USUJ01002062-USUJ01002062.1-human-gut-metagenome-genome-assembly--contig:-NODE-2062-length-15847-cov-6.728725_pt1 | contig 15847 bp, 12 predicted proteins | sample MGYA00250061_ERZ773398 | MGnify/ENA primary metagenome ERZ773398 (study PRJEB29103, sample SAMN06111992) | human gut metagenome | biome: human gut; feature: ankylosing spondylitis patient; material... | reverse complement strand
TCATCGCATAGACAGCAACGGCGCTGTGAGTCACCTCCTGACTCGCAGCGCCGTTTCGTTTCAGCAGAACACTGCTCTCATTTTCTCGTTCCTGAGAAAGTTTTGCGGTATTTGAATGGAAATTAAGATCAAGTAAGGAGTAGGATTTATGGCAGCAAATGTTATGGAAATCTACGGCAGCAAGGTCTTTAACGAGCACGTTATGAAAGAACGCCTGCCCAGCGCCACCTATAAGAGTCTGGAAAAGACTCTGCACAAGGGCGCCCCGCTGGACATTGAGGTGGCCAACGTTGTGGCCAGCGTGATGAAGCGCTGGGCCATGGAGCTGGGCGCCACCCACTACACCCACTGGTTCCAGCCGCTGACCGGCATCACCAGTGAGAAGCACGATGGCTTCGTCAGCCCCGTGGGCGACGGCACCGCCATCATGGAGTTCTCCGGCAAGGAGCTGGTGCGCGGCGAGCCCGATGCTTCTTCGTTCCCTTCCGGCGGCCTGCGTGCCACCTGTGAGGCCCGCGGCTACACCGCATGGGACCCCACCAGCTACGCGTTCGTCAAGGACGATGTGCTCTGCATCCCCACCGCGTTCGTCAGCTACACCGGCGAGGCTCTGGATAAGAAGACTCCTCTGCTCCGCTCCATGAACGCGCTGTCCAATCAGGCCATCCGCATCCTGAAGCTCTTTGGCAAGGACGTGGATTACGTTTCCACGACTGTCGGCCCCGAGCAGGAATACTTCCTTATTAAAAAGGAGGACTACGAGGCACGCCAGGACCTGATCCTGACCGGCCGTACCCTGTTTGGTGCTCCCTCCGCCAAAGGCCAGGAGCTGGAAGAACATTACTTCGGCGTCATCCGCCCCGAGGTCTCCGCGTTCATGAAAGAGCTGGACGACGAGCTGTGGAAGCTGGGCGTCCCCGCCAAGACCAAGCACAACGAAGTCGCTCCCTGCCAGCATGAGCTGGCCCCCATCTTCGACACCACCAACGTCGCCATCGACCACAACCTGCTGACGATGGAGATGATGAAGAAGATCGCGCCTAAGTACGGCCTGGTCTGCCTGCAGCACGAGAAGCCCTTTGAGGGTGTCAACGGCTCCGGCAAGCACAACAACTGGTCCATGAGCACCCCCACCGAGAACCTGCTGGATCCCGGTGACACCCCCATGGAGAACCTGCAGTTCCTGGTCTTCCTGGCTGCTGTCATCAAGGCCGTGGACGAGTATGCCGACCTGCTCCGCACCTCCGTGGCTACCCCGGGCAACGATCACCGTCTGGGCGCCAACGAGGCACCTCCGGCCATCATTTCCATCTTCGTGGGCGAGGAGCTGGAAGCTGTCATCGACGCCATCGCTTCCGATTCTCCCTACGCCGGCCCTGTCAAGATGAAGATGGACCTGGGCGTGGACGTCCTGCCCAAGTTCAGCAAGGATACCACTGACCGCAACCGTACTTCTCCGTTCGCTTTCACCGGCAACAAGTTTGAGTTCCGTATGCCCGGCTCTGCCGAGAACCTGAGCGACTGCAACACCATCCTGAACACCGCTGTCGCCAAGGAGCTGAAAGGCTACGCCGACGAGCTGGAGGGGGCCGAGGACTTTACCAGCGCTGCCATCGCTCTGGTCAAGCGCACCATCCGCGACCACCGCCGCGTCATCTTCAACGGCAACGGTTACACCGCCGAGTGGGAAGCCGAGGCGGAAAAGCGCGGTCTGCCCAACAAGAAGAACACCCCGGCTGCCCTGCCCGCCCTCATCGAGCCGAAGAACATCCAGCTCATGGAAGACTTTGGCGTCCTGACCAAGGTGGAGATGGAAAGCCGTTACGAAGTTGAGATGGAGCACTACTCCAAGATCATCAACATCGAAGCCCTGACCATGCTGGAGATGGCCCGCAAGCAGCTGCTGCCCGCTGTCAACTCCTACATGAGCGAGGTTGCCAACACGGCTGCCTCCAAGCTGGCCGTCAGCGAGGCCATCAGCGTCCGCAGCGAGACCAAGACCCTGCAGAAGCTCTCCGCCGACGCCGACGCCATGAGTGACGCCATCGACACCCTGCAGGCTGCCGTGGATGCCGCCAAGACTCTGCCCACTGAGACCGAGAAAGCCGTTGCTTTCCACTCTGACGTCATCCCCGCCATGGACGCCCTGCGTGCCGCGGCAGACGATGCCGAGACCATCTGCGGCGAGGACTACTGGCCTCTGCCCAGCTACAGCAAGATGCTCTATTACGTCTGATTGTTTCGGTAATCCTGCATCGGTGAGGCTGTAAGTAATCTGCCATTCTCCTTTTCCTATTTCTTACACCAGCCTAAAGACCTGCTTCCTGATCGAAGCAGGCCTTTAGGCGTTTTTGTGGGAAGTTTCAGTCTTTTCCAATTTCGTCAGCAAATACCATGATGATCCGCTGCGGGGCGTGGTTCTCTGCAGCGCGGAGGTGTGTTATGAGCTATACGACTCAGCAGGACGTGCTTGATTTTGTGGAGGACAACAACGTCAAATTCGTCCGCTTTGCGTTCTGTGATATCTTTGGCAACCAGAAAAACATTGCCGTGCTGGCCAGCGACCTGACCAAGGCCCTGGAGGACGGCGTCTGCTTTGACGGCAGTGCCATTGCCGGTTTTATGCATGTGGAGGAGAGCGACCTTGTCCTCCGCCCGGACCTGTCCACCATGTGCATCCTGCCCTGGCGTTCTACCGAGGGCCGGGTGATGCAGTTTTTCTGCGATGTGGAAAAACCGGACAGCACCCCCTTTGGCGGCAACTGCCGCGGCTTTCTGCGGGACATAAACCGCCGCTTCAAACGGCTGGGCCTGACCTGCAACGTGGGTGCCGAATGTGAGTTTTACCTGTTTGAAAACGACGACCATGGCCGCCCCACCCGGGTGCCCATTGATTTTGGCGGCTACTTTGATGTAGCCCCGCTGGACGCCGGTGAAAACCTGCGCCGGGACATCTGCCTGACCATGGAGCAGATGGGCATGGCCCCCCAGCACAGCCACCACGAGAACGGCAACGGCCAGAACGAGATCGACTGCCACTACGCAGGCCCCCTCAAGACCGCCGATAACGTGATGATGTTCAAGCAGATCGTCCGGGCGGTGGCCGCCAGTAACGGCCTGCACGCCAGTTTCCTGCCCAAGCCCCTGCCGGACCAGGCGGGCAGTGGCCTGCACATCAACCTTTCCCTCTCCATGGACGGCCACAACCTGTTTGAGGGCGACATTGCCCCGGACAGTATCCCGGGCAGCTTTATGGCGGGCGTGCTGGCCCACAGCCGGGAGCTGACCGCCTTTACCAACCCCCTGCCCAACAGCTACCTCCGCTTTGGCTGCGACGAGGCTCCCCGCTATGTGAGCTGGAGCCGCCAGAACCGCAGTCAGCTGGTGCGCATCCCCCAGGTGCGGGGCGACAACTGCCGCATGGAGCTGCGCAGCCCGGACCCCGCCTGCAACCCCTACCTTTCCATCGGCCTGATCCTGGCCGCCGGCCTGGATGGCATTGAGAACCGGATGGAGCTGCGCCCCCCTGTCAATAAAAACCTGTTCATCCCCTCCGAGGCCGTGGGCCTTGGGCTGGAGACCCTGCCCACCTCTCTGGAAGAGGCCGTGGAAGTGGCAAAGAACAGCGAGTTCCTGCACAAGTTCCTGCCGGAAGAGCTGGCCAAGCGGTATTATGCAGAGTCGCTCAAGCGCTGCGCCGCCCTGAAAAACGCGGCCGACCCGGCGGAATACGAACGCATCCACTACTTCAACGCGATATAATACCATGCACAAGCGTGTAAGAAAGGAGCAAGCAGGATGGGACGTGCTCTGATCGTCAGCGCCGGCGCAAGCTCCAACGAGTATCTGTGCGCCCGCCTGACGGAGTTGGGATATACCCGGCCCCTCATCGTGCCCAGCGGGGCGGAAGCCCGACGGCGGATGCTGGAATCGGACTTTGAGCTGATCGTCGTCAACGCGCCCCTGCCCGATGAGTTTGGCCACGACCTGTGCGCCACCGCGGTGGAAAAGACCGACGCAGGCGTGGTATTCCTCGTCAAAGCGGCGGCTGCCGAGCAGCTGCTGACCCCCATGAGCGAGCAGGGCGTGCTGCTGGTGTGCAAACCGTTTTCCAACACCCTGTTTCTGCAGGCCATCCACATGGCCGCGGCCAGCAACCACCGGCTGCAGGTGCTGCGGCAGGAGAATGCCCGGATGCAGGAAAAGCTGCAGCAGGTGCGTCTGGTCAGCCGGGCCAAATGCTGCCTCATCGCGGAGCGTGGAATGAGCGAGGCCGAGGCACACCGCTACATTGAAAAGAATGCCATGGATACCCGGCGGGACCGGGCCGAGATCGCGCAGGAAATCCTTGATTCCTATGACCCATCGGGTGTATAATTCTGTGTTGTATGTTTTTGAGTGGGTGCGGGCTTTACGCAACGCGCACCCCTCCACCGGGAAAGTGAACCATATCAAACGTCCATTAGAGGAGGATATTTTATGGCAGAAAAACAGACCAAGTTTATTTTTGTTACCGGCGGCGTCGTCTCCGGCCTTGGCAAGGGCATTACGGCCGCTTCGCTGGGCCGCCTGCTCAAGTGCCGCGGCCTGAAAGTGGCCAGCCAGAAGCTGGACCCCTATGTCAACGTGGACCCGGGCACCATGAGCCCCCTGCAGCACGGCGAAGTCTTCGTCACCGATGACGGCACCGAGACCGACCTGGATCTGGGCCACTACGAGCGCTTCATTGACGAGAACCTGAACAAATACTCCAACCTGACCACCGGCAAGGTGTACTGGAACGTGCTGAACAAGGAGCGCCAGGGTGCCTACCTGGGCCAGACTGTCCAGATCATCCCCCACATCACCAACGAGATCAAGAGCTATATCTACAATCTGGCTTCTTCCACCGAGGCCGATGTGGTCATTACCGAGATCGGCGGTACCACCGGCGATATCGAGAGCCAGCCGTTCCTGGAGGCCATCCGCCAGGTAGGCCTGGAGCAGGGCCGGGACAACTGCTGCTACATCCATGTGGTGCTGGTGCCCTATATCTCCGGCTCCGATGAGTACAAATCCAAGCCGGCCCAGCACTCCGTCAAGGAGCTGCAGGGCATGGGCGTCAACCCGGACATCATCATCCTGCGGGCCGACGGCAACGTGGGCGGCGAGATCCGCCGCAAGATCAGCACGTTCTGCAACGTCAAGCCTGAGTGCGTCATCGAGAACCTGACGATGCCCAGCCTGTACCAGTGCCCGCTGATGCTCCACACCAACGGCCTGGACGACGTGGTGGTGGACAAGCTCAAGCTGGATGTTCCCCCTGCCGACCTGACCGAGTGGAAGCAGGTGGTCTCCCGCATTGCCACCCGCAGCAAGACCTGTACCATCGCGCTGGTGGGCAAGTACGTCAAACTGCACGACGCTTACCTCTCCGTGATGGAAAGCCTCTACCACGCCGGCTTTGAGAACGACAGCCAGGTGGAGATCCGCTGGGTGGAGAGTGAGGACCTGACCGACCAGGCCGCCTGCAAGGAAGCCTTTGCCGACGTGGACGGCATCATCGTGCCCGGCGGCTTTGGCGACCGCGGCATCGAGGGCATGATCCAGGCCGCCCAGTATGCCCGGGAAAACAACATCCCCTACTTCGGCATCTGCCTGGGCATGCAGATCATGGTGATGGAATTTGCCCGCCATGTGCTGGGCTATGCCGACGCCAACTCCAGCGAGTTCACCCCGGACGGCAAACACAATGTCATCGCCCTGATGGCCGACCAGAAAGGCAACATCCCCAAGGGCGGCACCATGCGGTTGGGCAAGTACCCCTGCAAGGTGATGCCCGGCACCAAGATGGCTGAGTGCTACGGCGAGAGCGAGATCTGGGAGCGCCACCGTCACCGCTATGAGTTCAACAACGACTTCCGGGAGGAGATGCAGGCCAAGGGTCTGGTCATCTCCGGCACCAGCCCGGACGGCCGTCTGGTAGAGACTGTGGAGCTGCCTGGCCGTGACTTCCACCTGGGTGCACAGTTCCACCCCGAGTTCAAGAGCCGCCCCAACCGCGCGCATCCCCTGTTCAAAGCATTCATTGCTGCTGCCCTCAAGTTCCGTGCTTCTGAGCAGCGCAGCATGATGCACATGTAAAACCTCTCAGTCGCCTGCGGCGACAGCTCCCCTATCAGGGGAGCCCTTGGCAGACCGGGAAACTTTCCACAGAATAGACAAAGCCCGCTGTGAAATTTCACACAGCGGGCTTTGTTTTACGTAGGATTCAAATTACTTCTTCTTTGCGGAAGCCTTTTTGGCGGAAGCAGCCTTGCGGGCAGCGCGGCTGGTCTTCTTGGCCGCAGGCTTCTTGGCGGGTGCCTTGGCCGCGGGAGCAGCAGGCTTTTCCTCTGCCTTGGGAGCCTCCGCGGCGGGCTCTGCCTTCCCCTCAGCCTCAGCGGGCTTCTCCCCGGTCTTGGCCTCTTCCTTGACCTCGGGCTTCTCCTCCACAGCGGGAGCGGCCACGGGCTCAGCAGCCTTTTCCTCTACCACAGGAGCAGTCTCGGTCTTCACCGGCTCGGCAGCGGGAGCAGCCTCCACGGCGGGCTCTGCTTTCTTCACGGCGCGCTTTGCACGGTCCTTGACCTCTTCAATGGTCCACAGCTGGTCCTCGCCCGCGGTCTCCTGCCAGATCTGCAGGACAGCGCCATCGGCAGTGCCCATGCCCACGGTATCAATGCACTTGCCGCCGGCCCAGGAGGAGCGGAGACGGACGGTGCCCTGGGGGGTGTGCTCCATGGTCCACATCTGGGAGGTGCCGCCCACATCTTCCCACAGGTGCAGCCAGGTGCCGTTGGCGGTGCCGGTCATCATCAGGTCAATGAGCTTGCCATTGGCACGGTTGCGGATACGGTAAACGCCGTCCCCCACCCGGATGAATGCCCACTCCTGCTCGGGCTTGTGGTCATACTTGCCCAGGCGGATGTCACCGCCGTCCTTTGCGTTCTCCACAGCCTGGATCACGCTGCCAGTCTTGGCAGCAATGGTATAAAAACGATCCGCCTCAATGACGGTCTGTGCAACAGATTTCATTGCAATTCCCTCCGTAAGGTATTCATTTTGTCCAAATTTCTTGGCTCTTCTTTGTTAAATTATACCACCAGCCGTGATTTTTCACAAGCAATTCGCCATTTGTTTAGCAATTTTAACAAAATGTGTCCGTTTTTTGCGAATTTTGACATCCCAATAGAGAACTTTCCGCCCGTTTTTCCTCAAAATTTTCTCTCACCCACCATTCCAGTCCGCTATGGTTTTCGCCCTCGACAATTTTTCTTTTCCGCGCTATACTGGGAATCGATCCGATTTCTGCCGCTCTTTGGCATTGCAAGGGCGGCTTTTCCATGCCGGAATGGCAGTTTGCACCGAAAGGAGTTTTGCCCATGCCCGCCAATGACCTCAGCCAGCAGCAGTACCATAAAATGACCGAGACGCCCATCCCCGGACTGATCCTGAGCCTTGCCGCCCCCACCATCCTGAGTATGCTCATCACCAGCATCTACAACCTGGCCGATACGTTTTTTGTCGGCCAGCTTTCCACCAGCGCTTCGGGCGCGGTGGGCATCGTTTCCAGCCTGATGGCCATTATCCAGGCGCTGGGCTTCATGTTCGGCCACGGGGCCGGCGGCATCATCAGCCGCAGCCTGGGCAACCAGGATACCCACGCGGCCACCAAATTTGCCTCCACCAGCTTTTTCACGGCCATGGCGGTGGGTGCCGTGCTGGCCGTGGGCGGCCTTGCCACCCTGCCCCGCTTTATGATGCTGCTGGGCAGCACGGACACCATCCTGCCCCACGCCAGTGCCTACGCCCGGCCCATCCTGTTTGCGGCCCCGCTGATGATGTCCAGCCTTGTGATGAACAACATCCTGCGGTATGAGGGCAAGGCCAGCTTTGCCATGATCGGCCTTGTGACGGGCGGCGTGCTCAACATCGTGCTGGACCCGCTCTTCATCTTTGTGTTCAAGATGGGCACCGGCGGCGCGGGCCTCGCCACGGCACTGAGCCAGTGCATCAGCTTCTTCATCCTGCTCTCCATGTTCCTGCGGGGCAAAACGGTCAGCCAGTTCCGCATCACGGAGATCACCCGCGCGCCTCGCGACTACCTGCTCATCTTTACCAACGGTGCCCCCAGCTTTGGCCGTCAGGGCCTGAACAGCATTGGCGGTATGCTGCTGAACATTGCCGCCCGCGAGTACGGCGACGCCGCCGTGGCGGGCATGAGCATCATCTCCCGCATCTTCCTGTTCATCCTGTCCGTCGCCATCGGCGTGGGCCAGGGCCTGCAGCCCGTGGCCGCGTTCAACTATGGTGCCAAAAAGTACCGCCGGGTACGGCAGGCCGCTATTTTCACGATCTTTGCGGCGTTCTGCTTTGTCTGCGTGCTCAATGTGGTCTGCTGGTATAACAGCGAGACCCTGATCCACCTCTTCCGCGACGACCCGGAGGTGCTGGCCGTGGCCCTGCCCGCGTTCCGTTACCAGTGTCTGGCCATGTTTTTACAGCCCGTCATCGTGGTGACCAACATGATGTTCCAGAGCATCGGCAAATCCGGCCGGGCCACGTTCCTGGCCTGCTGCCGGCAGGGTGTCTGTTTCATCCCGCTCATCCTCACCCTGCCCCACCTGCTGGGCCTGCCGGGCATTGAGATGTGCCAGCCCATTGCCGACACGCTCACCTTTTTCATTTCGGTGCCGTTCCTGCTGCCGTTCCTCCACAAGCTGAACCAGATGGAAGAAGCCTGAGCTCCCCGTTGTCACCAAACTGTAACCAGACCCGGACGTTCCAATGCAATTGAACGGCCGGGTCTTTCGTATTATAATCAAATGGGAAAGTCAAATTTTAGGAGGAATCGCCCATGAAGACCACGCTGTTTCGCTTTGGCCGCACCGCCGCCTGCCTGACGCTGGCGGTTGCCTTGCTCACCGGCTGTTCCCTGCTGCCGGCGGCATCCCCCCGGAAAGACCCGATTCCCGTAGAACAGCCCAGCGACGCTTCCGCCGCTCTCGACGACGGCAAGCTGCGGATCCTGTATGATTCCAACGGCTCCACCGTCCTCTGCGGCAGCAAAGTCCTCCATGAGGGCCGGGGCGATGAGACCGTCGCACTGGTGTACGACCCTGCGGAGAGCGATATCCCCTATTACTGGGTGGCCTGGTCCGACAACAGCTCCCCCTCCGGCCGCCGCAGCGCCCTCTACGATAAGACCGGAGCCGAAGTGCTCCCCTTTGAACAGGATCACAGCGTCACCCTCTCCGGGAATTATCTGGTGCTCAACCAGACCGACGCACTGGAATTTTCCTGCGATCATGCTGTCCAGCCCGGGGACTGCCAGGTCATCGACCTGACCACCGGGCAGGAGATCCCGTCTCCGGACACCGCCTACCAGTGCGTCGTCTCCAACGATCTGTTCGCCTTTACCTGCTATGAACGGCCCGAGACGCTGACCGACGGTGAGTACGACGAGGATATGTACCAGCATGTGCGGATGGTGCTGCAGGACCGGGAGGGCAATCCCCTGCGGGAGGAAGACCGCTGCACGGCCACCAGCCTTTCCACCCAGAACAATACCAGCGGCATCCCCAGCGACTGGATCTTACTGGATTTCTACACGGATGGTTACCTCTCCCAGTCCTCCACCCTTTCCAACACGGTAACGGGGGAAGAGCTGGACGGCTTTGACCAGGTGTGCGGCAACGGCACCGCCAGCTTCCGGACGGAAGACGGCCAGTACCAGCTCATCGACCTGGCCAGCACCGAACAGAGCGAAGTCCTTGCCACCTTTAACCGCTCCGTCCTCTACCATGCTCCCGGGGCGGTGGTCTGCTGGAATGCTGGCAACGACTACCGCTACCAGTTCCACGACCTGACCACCGGGGAGATGAAACCCGTTTATAACGTGGACGCCGACGACAAGACCCTGGCCGTCTACGCCACCGACGGGACGCTCCGGGTCTATGACCGCACCACCGGCGCCATCCTCACCGATGTGAACGTGGACTCGGTCGAGAATCAGGATTCGGCCCAGGTGTGGGCTGTGGGGGAGGGCTACGCGCTGGTGATGCTCTATCCGGCAGGAGACCATAGCAAGCCCACCATCCGGCTCTATGACGCACAGGGCCTTGTACGGCAGCTTACTATTTCCGCCTCCACGCCGGATGGCTATTACTATTTTGCGCCCCTCACCACCACAGACGGCCACGCCTATTTCCGCTACGGCTATGCAGGCCCCAACGGCAAAACCCTCTATGACGTACTGGACGAAAACGGGAACGCCGTTCTCAAAGGGCTGGCCCTCTGCTACAGCTATTATGGCGGCAACGGCCTCAATGACCTGCCCGCAGGCGCTTTCATGGCCCGAAAGGGCTTCTATTACGGCTGGATGACCCCAGACGGCCAGTGGCTCTACTGCCGCAGCATCTTTGCTTCCAGCACGGACGAACACGGCTATGGCGATCTGATCTGAACACAGGAGGTTTTGACCATGAAACAAACTGATCTTTCCCGCCGCGCTTTTCTGCTGGGGCTGGGCGCGGTTTCCTCAGCCGCCCTGCTCTCGGCCTGCAACACGAATGCCCCCGTCAACTCCGGGCCCACTCCCTCTCAGCCCGAGAGGGAACCCGCTGCCAGCCCGGATGCTTCCAGTGAAGTGACCCGTGAGCCCATCCTTACAGCCGACGAGTTTCCCATGACCGACGGCAGCACGGCCTGCATCCCCCTCATTGCGCAGATCATGGCGGACACCACGGGCATGGATCTGGAAACGGCCCAGAGCTGCGTGAGCACCAACACCACGGCCTGGGCCTGGCGGAACCTGAGCCTTTACGGCGGCAATGAGGGCGATTCCACCAAACTCATCATCGCCTACGAGGCCCCGGAATCCGTCAAGGAGGAAATGGCCGCGGAGGGCGGCCCGCTGGACCAGAAAGCCATTGGCCGGGATGCACTGGTGTTCATTGTCAACGAAGAAAATCCCGTCCAGAGCCTCTCCCAGCAGCAGCTCCGGGACATCTATGCCGGGAAGATCACCAACTGGAAAGACGTCGGCGGCGCGGACCTGCCCATCGTGGCATTCCAGCGGCGGGAGGATTCCGGCAGCCAGACCCTGTTCCAGAAGCTGCTCATCCAGGGCGGGGAGCTGATGGACGCCCCCACCGAGCTGGCCCCTGCGGAGATGGGCGGGCTGGTGGACAGCATTGCCGAATACAACAACACCGCCAACGCCATTGGCTTCTCGGTGTATTATTACATCGACCAGATGTACTCCCAGCCCGGCCTGCGGCTGCTGGCTGTGGACGGCGTGACCCCCTCCAACGAGACCATCGCCGACCAGAGCTACCCGCTCTGCAATGAGTTCTATGCCGCGGTCCGGCAGGATTCCGGTGCGGACACGCCGGAACGCAAAGTCTACGACTGGCTCTCCACCGACGCGGGCCGTGCCTGCATCGAGAAATCGGGCTATGTGGCCGTGCAGGATTGAAATTTTCCCTTCACTCCCTTTCATGCTCCCCCGCCGGGGGAGCTTTTTGTGTTCCATAGCACATTTTTATCGCTGGAATTTTCCTCAAAGAATTGACGCAGTTAACATTCTTTGCTAAAATATAGAAAATAAAGTTGACATTTTTCCCCGATTTTGTCCACTGCACTTGAATCCAAATCCGAAAGAGAGGTCCCTGCCATGTCCAACGATTTCCACAACACCACCCATGTCGAAAGCCGAAGCCGCGCGGAGCTGCGCAATTTCATCATCCAGTCCTCCACCCTGCTCGAGATCTCCCTCTCCGGCCTGGTGCTCATCGGCCTGCTCATCAGCATCGTGCCCCTCATCCAGTGGATGCCCGGCCTGTTCATCGACGGCAACGATGTAGAGATCCGCACCTTTCTGGAGCGGGCACTCGACATCGTCATCGGCATCGAGTTCATCAAGATGCTGGCCAAGCACAGCCCCGGCTCCAGCCTGGAGGTGCTGCTGTACGCCATCGCCCGCCATATGGTCATCGGCCACGAATCCGCCTTTGAAAACCTGCTGAGCGTGGCTGCCATCGCCCTGATCTTCGTCGTACGCAAGTTCTTCTTTGTACCGGCCTTTGGTGCCCACCTGCCCGACGGCAACCCGGCCCCCGACCTTTCCCCCAACCAGAGCGGCATCCCGGCTTCAGAGTTCAAAGAGCGGCTGCGCAAGCGCCTCCACGCCGAGGATGTTGTCCCCGAGACCGAAGAGGACGATTTTGTCGATGCCGCTGAAGAGGACGAGTTCCTGCCGGAATCCACCTGAACCCTGAATCAAGACCCAAAAACACCCCCGCAGGCATTGCAAACGCTGCCTGCGGGGGTGTTTCATTTTATGCTGAGATTTATTTCTGATGCTTTTTGCCAAAGCGGTATTCTTTGCCTTCCCGGATGCGCTTGATGTTGGAGCGGTGCATGTAGATGACCAGAATACTCATGATGAGGGCACCCACAAAGCAGACCGCCATATCACCCGCGGCCAGGCCCCGGTAGTAGCTGTAAATGAGGGTCAGCACCGGGTAGAGCGCTGCCATGGTGATGCTGCCCAGCGAGACCATCCCCGTGGGGAGCAGGCAGGCCAGGAAGATCAGGAACAGGAACGGGATGAGGATGGGTTGGATGGCCAGAATGGCACCACCTGCCACCAGCACGCCCTTGCCGCCCTTGAAGCCGAAATACAGCGGCTTCAGATGGCCAATGGTAGCCAGGATGGCCGCCAGGTAAACGCCCAGGTAGGGCGAGACCGCCCCGCCTGCCGGGAGATACCCGAACAGCCAGCGGCCAATGCAGACGGCCAGCGCGCCCTTGAGCACATCGCCAAAGGCGGTGAGGGCCGCTGCCTTTTTGCCAAAGGTGCGCAGCATGTTGGTCATGCCGGCGGCACCGCTGCCGTAGTTGCGGACATCGTCATGATAGAGGTATTTGCTGACCAGAATGCCCGTGTCAATGCTGCCCAGCAGGTAGGCCTCGGCGGCCGTTGCCAGAACGATCAGAAGCGTCATCATCAGACAGTCCCTCCCTGTTTATACATCCTTGGCGCGGACTTCGCCCGCACCGCGTTCCCGGATCACCAGCCGGATGGGCGTGTGGTCCAGACCAAAACTTTCGCGGATCTGGTTGATGAGGTACCGCTGATAGCTGAAGTGGAAGAGGTACTTTGCGTTGACAAAGGCCACGAACGTCGGGGGGCGGGTGGAAGCCTGGGTCAGGTAGAAGATCTTCAGGCGGCGGCCCTTGTCGCTGGGGGGCTGCATCCGGGCGGTAGCCCGGGCCAGCATCTCGTTCAGCACACCGGTGGGCACGCGGGCGCCGTTCTGGGCGTCCACATCCCGGATGAGCTGCATCAGCTTATTGACGTTATAACCCGTCTGTGCCGAGATAAAGATGATGGGAGCATAGCCCATAAAGCTGAAGCACTCGGCGTAACCCTTGCGCTGGAGCTCCATGGTGTTGGTCTCCTTGCCCTCCACGGCGTCCCACTTGTTGACAACGATGATGCAGGCCTTGCCCTGATCGTGGGCATAGCCTGCCACCTTGCTGTCCTGCTCGGTGAAGCCGACGGTGGCATCCACCAGGATCAGGGCCACACGGCTCCGCTCCACAGCGGCCAGAGCGCGGACGACCATGTACCGCTCCAGACCATCGGTGATATTGCTGCGCTTGCGCAGGCCTGCGGTATCGGTGAAGATGAACTTGCCGTAGGCGTTGTCCACCGGGGTATCAATGGCGTCGCGGGTGGTGCCGGCCTCGTTGGCCACGATCATCCGGTTCTCACCCAGGATGCGGTTGGTCAGGCTGGATTTGCCCACGTTGGGGCGGCCGATGATGGCCACCGGGATGCGGTCCTCTTCAATGACCGTCTCACTGAAATCCAGGTGGGCGCAGACGGCGTCCAGCAGGTCGCCCGTGCCGTGACCGTGCACCGACGAAATGGGCATGACCTCGTCAAAGCCCAGGTTATAGAACTCGTACAGCTCCATGGGGGCCTCGCCCACGTTGTCGCACTTGTTGACCGCCAGAATGACCGGCTTATGGCTGCGGCGCAGCATGTGGGCCACATCCTCGTCCGCCGCGGTCAGGCCGTTGCGGACATCCACCACCATGATGATGCAGTCGGCGGTGTCAATGGCGATCTGGGCCTGCTCCCGCATGTGGGCCAGGATGCCCTCGGTGGCCTTGGGCTCAATACCGCCCGTGTCCACCAGCATGAACTCGTGGCCGTTCCACTCGCAGTTGGCAAAAATGCGGTCGCGGGTAATGCCCGGGGTATCCTCCACGATGGCCAGGCGCTGGCCGCAGAGTTTGTTGAACAGGGTAGACTTGCCCACGTTGGGGCGGCCCACCACCGCTACGATCGGTTTGCTCATGTGGTTCCTCCTTTTCTTCTTCTCGAAATATGCAGGCCGCTGCGCAGCAGAGCTTTGGCCTCCTCGCCGCCGGACGTGGGCAGCACTTCTACCTTGACGCCCATCCGCTGAGCGAGCTGCGCAACGGTCACATCGTCGAGGAACGTATCTTTTTCTTCCCGCAGCATCACGGCGGGCACGCCCAGCGTCCCGCTGGTCAGCTTGCCCTCACACTGGTTGATGATATCCGTGGCCGTGACAAGACCTGCCACACCCACGTTGCCGCCGAAGAATTTGTTCTGGATAGGGTGCACCGTGACCTCGATCATGGGGTACTGGCGGTGCAGCTCGGCCATCATCCGCTGGATGAGAGGGGCCGCCATGGTGCCCGTGACCACATCCAGCTGTTTGGTACCGTAAACGCGGTGGGGCTTGTCCAGCTCGGCCATAAATTCATCTTCAAACAGGCGCATCATGCCCACACCGTTTTCCAGCTGGTCAAAGTCCTCATAGAACTCGGTGGGCGGGATGCGGCGGCCCGCTTTCAGGTACCACTCATCGCTGGGGTAGATGATCCGCTTGCCGTGGCGGCGCTTGCACTCATCGCCAAACTCTTCCATGATGTCGATGACCTCGGCGCTGCTGGCCGCATCGTAGGGGGTCTGCTTGAAGAGGTTCTGGCGGTAATCGGTAATGCCGCAGGGCACCGCCGCAATGCTCTGCACCATGGGGGTCAGCTCCAGCAGGTCGGCCAGGGTGCGGCGCAGCTCGTCGCCATCGTTGATGCCACGGCAGAGCACCAGCTGGCAGTTGACCGCGATGCCGCCCTCCACCAGCCGGGGCAGGTACTTGAGCACCTCTCCGCCCCGCTTATTGGCCAGCATCCGCACCCGGAGCTGGGGGTTGGTGGTGTGGACCGAGATGTTGATGGGCGAAATGTGCATCTTGATGATGCGGTCGATCTCATGGTCCTGCATGTTGGTCATGGTGATGTAGTTGCCAAACAGGAACGAAAGGCGCTCATCATCATCCTTAAAATAAAGGCTCTCCCGCATCCCCGGAGGGAGCTGGTCGATGAAGCAGAACATGCAGTGGTTGGAGCAGGAATGCTTCTGGTCGCCCAGATAGGTGGAAAAATCGCAGCCAAAGGGGCCGCGCTCGGCGCGCTGGACGTCCCACTCCCGGATGCCGTCCGCCACCCTTGCTTTCAGGTGAAAGCTTTTGCTGTCGGTATAAAAATCATAGTCCAGCGTGTCGTTCAGCTCGTTCTGATCCACGGCCAGCAGCTCGTCGCCGGGCAAAAGGCCCAGTGCTTCGGCTTCGCTGCCCGCTTCCACACGCTCGATTTTGATTGCCATGCTCTCACCTCCCAGAAACAGCAAGAAGGGGAAGGCGTTGCGCCCTCCCCTTCTGTACATAACACCAATGTGCCACCAATTCTGCGCAAATTAGCCCTTCTTGATGACTTCCTC
>ENA-USUJ01002036-USUJ01002036.1-human-gut-metagenome-genome-assembly--contig:-NODE-2036-length-15933-cov-7.076564_pt1 | contig 15933 bp, 5 predicted proteins | sample MGYA00250061_ERZ773398 | MGnify/ENA primary metagenome ERZ773398 (study PRJEB29103, sample SAMN06111992) | human gut metagenome | biome: human gut; feature: ankylosing spondylitis patient; material... | reverse complement strand
GCACGCATGCCAGTGATGGGTTTCATCCTTGCTCCATTCGTTGGACCAGCTGTGCACGTGCGAAGAAGAAGCTTCTGCGGAAATGCAGATATTGCCTGTTACCTGCTCAATCACAATCGTGCCGGTTTCCTTGGAGTAAGTGTACGCACCATCACCGAGGATCGTACCACCCATGGTAACCTCTACCGTATCGGGCAGCTCGAATCCTTCCTCCGCTGTCAGGGTATACTCCAGTTTCTCACCGATCCCGACCATCGTCTTGTCTCCGCTGAGATGCTTCAGCTTGCCAACGATGACTGCCTGTGTGTTATCCACACCAAACGTGAGGGAATGCAGGTTCATCACCGGCTTATTGACGCCATGGAATTTCAGGTAGACATCATGCACACCGGTGATATCTTTCCGCATCAAGTCACCAGTCCGGTTCACAAATTGATTCCAGTTATCTCCTGTGCCCGCAATATGAGCAATTTCAGCAATAGGATCGCTGTTCAAATCATCCAGATGAACGGTAACCTTAGAATTTTCTACATCTGCATCGTAGTTCTTCTCCGCATAGGTCAGAATTATGGTACTGAAGCTGCCTTTCAGAATGTCGAAATCCACGCAGCGGTAGCCCACATAGCTTCCAGGCATCAAACCGCCCAGATTAGAAACCGTACCTTCCACTGCACCGGTCGCGTTTCCTGTCGACTCGTACTTGACGCCTGCAGATGCAATCTCAGCGCTTACCGCCTCGATTTTTTCTGCTGCCGGCTTCAGGCGAACCAGAGAAGAGACAGCATTGTTCAGCGCCGAAATTGCTGCGCCAATTTCTTCATGTGTTGCGGCTTCATTCTTATACACAGTCTTCGCCGACTCCAATACGGTCTGCAGTGCATTCCAGGATTCCGGCGCATAGTTTGCCTGTGTAAGCCCCTCCACCTCCTGAATTGCAGCAAGGAGCACCTCCTTGGTGGCTCCGGCAAATTCGCCGCCCAGCAGCTCCAGTTCCGCAAGGTAAATCTCCTGGCCTGCATTCTCAAACTCGATCTTATAATAGGAATAGACATCCTGAACCTCTTCAGAAATTGCGAAGGGACGGGTGTACTTATCACCGCCATTGGTAGGATTGATGTCCCAAGCAAAGCTCTGGTTGCTTCTGGCATCCAACTCGGTCCAATTTTCACCATTCATGGATCCGTAGAACTTCCATGCCTTGGGCGCGTACTCCGCATCCCAGCTGGTCAGTGTATACATACTGATCTGGATGGGGCTGGCGAAGTGATATGTCAGATATCCGTTTTCCGAGTCATCCCAGCTTGCATAACCGTTGCGGTCATGAGCCTTATTGTTAAACAGCTTTCCCGTGTTTTTGGCATTGGTTGCAATGGTATCCTCATTTCCGCCGCCGTCTACCGCGGAAACCTCTGTCTTGGTATGGTCCACCAGCAGTTGCGGTCTTCCCGTGCCCTCCGTGATGGAAGGCGGCATATCCGCGCCCTTCATGCCCCAGGTTTTGGACGGCGTAGTGCCCATGGTGAACTTCAGGGTAACAGACTCGCCCTGCAGCACCTCGGGCATGAGGTAGGTAGCAGTCTGCTCTACACCGTTGACGGACAGGCTCTGGACGTACTTGTTTTCTCTGCTGACGCCCGGCGCCGAAATTGTAATGGTGTGACCGTCGTCCCGGTGGATCGTCACCTTTTCAAACAGTGGGGTGCCAATGGCTGTAACGCCATTGCCGTTGGTCAGCGGATACAGACCCATAGAGGAAAGGACATACCAGGCGCTCAATTCGCCATTGTCGTCATCGCCCAAATAGCCTTGCCCAACTTCTTCGCCCACAAACAAGCGATACAGCGTATCACGGACAAACTCTGCGGTTTTCCACGGACGGTCTGTATAGAGATACATATAAGGAATGTGATGCGCAGGCTGGTTGGTCATATGAATCTGGCCCTGTTTCGCATCACGGCCTTCCCAGTTTTCCTTATGGCCGGTCCAGGAGCCAGGATTGGCTGTGCCAACCGCCGAGTAAGCTTCATCCAGCTTATCACCCAAAGCCGTTTGCCCATCCTGGTCTCTGGCCATTCCGTACAAATTGGCTAATCCCTGACCGTCATAAGGCGGGAATGCATAGTTATAGGCATTGTCTTCACAATAGCCGTAACCCTGTGCCGTAGGATCGAACTGCTCGTCCGTCTGCAGCCACGTCCCATCGGACTTCTTGGCACGGAACCAACCGCCCATGCTCTCATTGAACAGATGGACATAATTGGTGGCTCTTGCAGTAAAATAGAGGTATTCATCGTTGTACTTCTGCCAGGCCTCGCTGCCAAGTTCTGCTTTATCCCGCAGATACTTCGCCATCGACGCAATGGCAAAGTCCGTTCCGCTGCCTTCCATGGACCAGGAGAAATTGAATTCGCTTCCCCCCCAGCCGCCAGTCACCCCGTCCTGAGGAACATATCCGCGAAACACCATGCCGTCCATGTGCGCACGGCCAGAGTAGGAGTTTTCCCCGTTATTGACAGAATACACCGATCCGTTCCGCAGCGCCGATGCATAAGCCGCCTCGACATCAAACGTAACGCCTCTGTTCAACGCGTCTGCGAAGATATTGTCGGAGTTGGTGCCCACCATACAATCGGTGCCCGCAGGCGCGATCCATCTGGGGATCCAGCCCTGCTCTCTGTAGTGCTGGATCAGTCCATCTAGCAGCTGAGTTGCTTTTTCTGGTGCAACGATGGAGTAGAGCGGCCAAGTGGTCCGGAAGGTATCCCAGAAACCATTGTTGTATACAAATTGACCGTCTACTACTCTTCTGGTGTAGGGGGAATAATGCTGCCAATGCGGCTGCTCATTGGTGCCCGTATTCTCAGCCAGGCTTGTGGGATAGACAAATGCCCGGTAGAGATTCGAATAGAAGGTGACTCTTTCGTGGTAGCTACCACCCACAACTTCAATGCTTCCCAGCGTATCGTTCCAGATCTTCAACGCCTTGGCCTGCACTTTGTCAAAGCCTTCATCTCCAGCAATTTCCATGAGCAGTGCATGCTGTGCCTGTTCTTTGGAGATAAAGGAGGTAGCTACCTTCATTTCGATAACAGTTTCTTCGTTTTTGTTGGGCGCAAACTGGAACATTCCCATAGAGCCTTCACCGGCGGAGTGCCAAGCAACAGGTGTTTGAGAAAACTGCCCCACGATGTGCATGGTGGTTTGTCCGTTTTGCTTGTTTTCCGAGGTCGTATGGAACTCAGTCTTGTCCGCGTTAAATTCGATGATAGATTCGCTCCGCGCATTCACAGGGTCAAACATAATGTTGCACGCCTCAGCACCAGCCGGGAATGTGAAGCGCAACACCGCCGCATGCTCAGTAGGTGTGACCTCCACCTTGACATTGGGTGCGGTGGCGTCATCCGCATTGAGGGTCACGCCGTAATAATACGGCTTGGCGATCTCATTTTCATGACTGAAAACAGAGCCTCTATTTCGGATGGCATTACCTACCGCACTGTAGTCTGTTGTGGTAGAATCGGCAGAGAAATAGTAGGTTCCGCTCTCCCCGATCCAGTTGCTGGCTACGTGAGAGATCTTGATGCCCTTAAACCGGGCTTCCGCTCCGCTGTAGGCATAGGGCGTATTGTCTGTACTGCCGTCCGTCGTGGGCACCCAATAGTTGAAGCCGAAAGGCGTTGCCACAATGGGCACATTCAGGCCTCGGGCGGGAGCATTGCCCGTAGAGTACGTACCCCGCAGAATATTCACATAATCGGCCAGATTGGTGACCTTCGGATCTGCCTGCTCAAAAATCTCCACATCGTCGAAATAAATGGAGATATCCTTACGAGGCGTAGCATCACCTTTTTCGAAACCAGCCAATACCTTCGTGATCGTTTTACCCAACAATCTCGGATCTGTGCTCAGCTTTGTGCTGATCTGCAGCCAGTTATTGGTCGCCATCACGCGTGCTTCTCCTTGGGCTACAGGAGACACCACATTGCCATACTGATCAATGGCTTCGTAGTCAGAAAGGCGAGTGCCATCGCTAAATTCCAAGTCGATCGCCGAATGCATACTGGTGTATTCAAAGTCGTATGCATAGTTCGGATCATTTGCACTCAAATTGTAATCTGTCCCTATATCAGGAAATACCAAGTAAGACAGTCTGGTATTTTCTTGAACAGGAATATCAAGATTGTCATACAAAACTACATAATTTTTCGCATCTTTTGCCGTTGTGGTTCCTTCCATATGCACGCAAGAAGCACCCGACCAAGCTCCCGCTCTGGCCGCCCAGTTGTAGCTCGGTCCTTCCGACAGCGAGGTATACAAGTGGTTCACTTCTTCGCCGGAGCCCGTTGTCTTAACCTCTTTGCCCAGACCAAACCCACTGAACTGGATCACACCGGGGTTCGTTGTCGGTGTATTGCCGCATTCTTTAATAACCAGCTTAAAAGTAGTATATGACTGGTTATTGGTGAAAGAAAACATTTTTCTCTCATTGTTCTGCGCCCATGTAACGCCTTTCTGGGAGTCCAAACGTGTCCATGTTTCGTCATTGGTGCCGTACAGTTCCCATGCTGACAGCACACGCTCCTGATACTGCATATCGTCCCCGGCGCCTGTTAAATAGTAGGCCTGAGGCTGAATTCCTTCGCTGAATCGGAACGTAATTTCCAAGGGTAGCCCAGGATTATTTGTGGCACACAGCTTTGTAGCCATGTTTCCGTCAATTAATGCTTTTTCTGTCTCTCCTGGACTGCCATAGGTCAAGTCTTTATTAACACTGACCGGATTGCCAGAAGCATAATTAGTGAATTCTCCTACAAGAGAAACCACTACAGGTTCGACCGCGCGTACACCCGTGGCTGTAAGATTTTCAAATTTTATTTGCTTCGGATCGTTTTTTTCAAAGCTAGTTGAAAAAGCAACTGTTTTCTTTGGATTTTCGCTCGATAAGGTCCCCACCGTCGGTTCATGACCTTGCACAGACACTCCAGAGCACATTCCCAAAGCTAATATCAAACTCAAAGCGCCGCTAATCAGACGCTTACATTTCTCTGTTACTGACATTCCGGTACCTCCTTTTCACCGCTGTTACCCCCAAATTCTTGCTCTTTCATTGAATTAAAATCTATTCTTAACCAACAGTCTCAGCTGTCACAACCGTGACACCGGTGCCGACGACAGCACCGTCAGCTGTGCCGCCCTGCAGCGCGGCAACTGCGGCCTTGATACCTTTGCAGCCCATCACGTCCGAGTTCTGGAGCATCGTCGCGTACAGGCAGCTTTGTTGATCTCACTGCGCTTCATAATAGCGCTCCTTTCCATTTAATTTCTATATTCAGGCTCCGCCAGACGGTCCTATTCTGTGCCGTGCGGAGACCGTACTGTCGTTATCAAAACTTCCGGAACGAACCCGGTTTTTTCTTGGCCCCGGACGGAAGATCCATCCGGGGCCGGATCATTACTGCTTAGGGAAGATCAATAGAAACTCTTGCGGAGGTTTCAAACATTCTGAGCAGGATGGTCGCAACCTCACTGCGCTTGATGCTGCTTGCCGGATGGAACGTGCCCTTCGCGTCGGAACCCGTCAGGATACCCGCGCGGTAGAACTCGTAGATTTCTGCCGCGAACTTGTCAGTCGCCTTCACGTCGGGAATTGCGTTATCCGCCACAGTGTTGATGGCCTTGTAGGCATCCTCTGCGCCGTGGAAGATGTGGACGAACTCGCCGCGCGTGACCGGCGCGTTCATCTGCGCCTTAGTGTAGTTCGCGTAGTCCTTTTCGATGATACCGTTCGTGACCGCGTAGTTGACGTAGCTGTCGTACCAGTTCGCGCCGCCGTTTCTCAGGGTGACCTCGCCCTCGTGCTCCATCTGATAAAGAGCAGCTGCGAGCTTGATCGCCTGCGCCACGGTCAAAGTATCGTCCGGTTTGAACTTTGTTGCCGTCACACCGTCGATGAGACCTGCCGCCCACGCGCTCTGCACGCTCTCATAGTACCATGCCGTCTGCGGGACATCGGTGAACGGAAGAGCTTCTTTCTCTGCTTCCGGTTTCTTACCTACGCCGGCGTTCGGGCTGACCGGTCTGACGGTTCCGCCGGAGGGCTTCGAAGGCTTGGTCAGCTTCGGGATGACATGCCCGTAGGAAATCACTGCGTGGCAGCTCTTGCAGCAGGTGTCGCCGGTGTAGCCTTCCTCGGTGTAGGTTGCGTCTTTCGCGTTAAGAACTTCCGTGCCGCCCACATGGTTGGTCGGGTCAGTTTTCGGGGTAATATCCGCCTCAGTCAGCTCTTCTGTCGCGTTTTCATCTGCAAACAGCTTGCTGCATCCGGAGCAGGTGTAATACGCCCTGTGACCCTTGTCGACGCAGGTCGCTTCCACAGCCGGAACCAGCGTCGTGGTGTGATGAATGTGGCCGGTCGCGGGCGCGATGATATAACCGCACACTGTGCAGGTCTGCGGATCATTTTCCGTTGCCGCAGAGCCAGGCGTATGGGGCTCTACGTCGTTCTTCTCGTCGCAGCCGGAGCACGCATGCCAGTGATGGGTTTCATCCTTGCTCCATTCGTTGGACCAGCTGTGCACGTGCGAAGAAGAAGCTTCTGTGAAGCGGAACCAATCGACGTTTGCAACATAGGTCTTGCCGGTGTTGTTTTCGAAGTAGAGATAGACATCGTGCATACCCTTGGTGATCTCGGTCAGCTCACCGCTAAGTTCCACATAGTTGCTCCAGTTGCTTCCGGTCGCCGGGCAAGTCAATGTCGCGATCTCCTTGCCGTCCAGGCTGCCAAGGCGGATATGAATCTGGCCGCCGCCGGCATCTCTCTGCTGCGCAGCGTAGAAGAACGTTACTTTTTTCGCACCGTTCCCGGAGAAATAGACATTGGAATATTTGACCCAAGTGCCGCTTGCAACGCCGCCAATGTTGTTGCCGTCGTTGACAATTCTGCTGTCATGTGCATCTGTTTCAAACTTTGTAAATTCCTCAGCTTCGATGTTCTCGTACGCATTACGGAACTTCGCCTGCGCAAGTTTGATGTTCAGGTCAAGCGCATCGTTTGCGTGATTGAAATCTCCGGTCGTCGCATTCGGATCATTCAAAGCCGTCTGCGCATTCTGGATTGCCTGATTGAGATCGTCCTTATGTGCAGCGTCATCTGCCAATCCTTCATAAACCTGCTGTGCTTCTTCGATTTTAGCCACCAGATCCTGGTAGGACTGAATATCATTGGATGCCTGCTCGAGCTGCGATTTTGCATCTTTCAGCGCATCCATCGTGGAACTGTCGTTCGTCGTCACGTTCTCCGCGTTGGAAATGGCGCTCCTCACAGAATTTTGAACCGCGGACGGCATGTTTGATGTGTCAACATTCTTGATCGCATCAAGCTTTGTCCAAAGATCCTTCATCCCTTCGATCTCGCTCGTGGCGTTTATCAGCTTACGGCAGGCCTCCTCGATCTCGGCGTCCGTCTTGTCTTCCTTGGCCGCAATCGTTTGTGCCTCGTCAATGGCTGCGCTCATCAACGTCACAAGCGGTGCGTAGCCGCCATCGCTGAGAGCCTTCTTTGCTTTTATCGCTTCCGCGATCATTCCATCGAGAGCATCGGCGTTCAGCGCGGGCATTCCGGTGCTCATCAGCTCCAGCTCGCCCAACTGAATCTCGCTGTCGCTCACAATATCCAGACGCACATAACGATATTGCGCATAATCCGCGGCATTCGTCTTGAACGGCTTCGTATAGAGGCTCCATTCAAATGTCACATTTTCACGCTTGTCCGCTTCCGTCCAGTTCACGCCGTCATTGGAAAGATAAAGCGTGAAGTTCTTCGGCGCGCTATCCTTGCCGCCGCTCGCAGAGGTCAGTGTATAGAGGCTGACAGCCTGCGGCTTTGCAAATGTGTAATAAAGCGAAATGATCCCATCCGTAGTAGGCTTCAACGTTGCACTGGTCTTAGAATTGTTATCGAGCAGTTTTTCGAGGTTCTCACCATCAGCACAATAAATGGAATCGCCGGAACTTAGCGTGGTCGGAACTTCTTCTGCAACCACAGCCGCACTGTTTGTGCGGTCCCGCAGCGGATCGGGGGTCTCGTCGCCTTTCGTCAAAGAATCGGGAACATCATTCTCACCCGTACCCCACGTGCAGGGCGTATCCTGCATGTCAAAATGGAGCACAACATTTTCATTCTTGAGCCGGTCGGTCAGATCCGTCTGCTTGATGGACGTCTTGCCGTAGGGGGTACCATTGATGGTAAGACCGCCAACATAAATATTTGTGCTGCTGTTATCCGGCGCCTCGATGATCAGATCGTGGCCGTTTTCATGATGGAGGGTAATCTTCTTGAACAGTGGCGAGCCGAAGACCAGTTCACCGCTGCCCATATTCAACGGATAGAAGCCCATGGCACTGAAGATAAACCATGCAGACATTTCACCGTTATCCTCATCACCGATGTATCCCTGGCCGATGCGGCTGCCAACATAGCACTGCCGCAGTACCTGCCGAACTTTCTCCTGCGTACGGTCAGGCCGACCGGCATAGAGATACATATATGGAATATGATGGGAAGGCTGGTTGCTGTGGCCATATTCGCCCATCTTGACTTCCTGCGCTTCCCTGCGCTCATGGATGCCCTGTCTTGCGCCTACAGTGTCCGTTTCCAATGTCGTCTCAAACAACTGATCCAGCTTTTCAGCCAGTGCATCACGGCCGCCGTAGAGGTTTGCCAGGCCCTGACCATCCTGCGGTACACTGCACGCCATATTCAGAGCCGTAGTTTCCGTGTAATCATCATGGAACGCAAACGGATCCACTTTGGATCTGGTCCAGGAGCCATCCGCATTCTTGGCCGCAAGCCATTTGTTTTCAACTCCGTCTCCGTCGCGGAAGAGGTTGACATAGTTTGTGGCACGGCTCTTATAATAGGTATATGCATCCATGTCGCTTAATTCTTTCGCCATGTTTGCAATACCGGCATCATTGATGTAGCCTTCAATGGACCATGAGAATTTCTGGCTGCCACCCGGCGTATAGCCAAGAAACAGGCCCTTATCAATGCCGTCACGACCGCCGGAGGCCCCCTTGAAATCCGACATGGAGGCATTCTTCAGTGCAGACTGATATGCAAGTTGCCACTGCTCGTCTGTCAGCGTTGCGCCGCGCAGCATGGCATCGGCAAAGATAACATCCGAGCTTGTACCGACCATGGAGTTCGTACCGGCCGGAGCAATCCAGCGCGGCATCCAGCCGCTGTCCTCGAAGTGATGAATCAGGCCCAGCAGCAACTCATTGTTCTGCTCCGGTGTGAACAGCGAATACGCTGCCCATGTCGTACGATAGGTATCCCAGAACCCGTTGTTATAATAAAGCTTGCCGTCCTTCACCGTCTTGGTATACGGGCTCATGTACTGCCAGCCGCCTTCGCCGCCTTCGCCGGTTTTTTCACCCATATTATTGGGGTAGAGATACAGACGATAGAGGCAGGAATAGAACGTGATCCGCTGTTCTTCCGACGCACCTTCAATTTCAAACTGGCTCAGCTTGTCATTCCACAGCTTCTTTGCGGCAGCCTTGACAGCGTCAAACTCTCCGCTCAACTCCTGTTCAAGGTTTTTCTTTGCCTGCTCAGCACTGATAAAGGAAGTTGCCGCGCGCATCACGACCGTCTGCTGACCTTGTCCAAAGACTGCGCGGGTGCCATTGACTGTGAACGCCTGATCAAAGGTGCCGTAAATGTACATCTTCGGCATCTGGTTGCTGTCCGCCTTTTTGTAACCGCTGAAGGACTGCGTAGCTGTATCAAATGCGAGGTCGGACACATCGCTGATATTGATGTACGGCGTCTGTGCGTTTTCCGGATAAGTGATGCGCGTGATCATGCCGTGATCGGTAGGAGACAGTTCCGTCCGGACACCGCTTGCAGGATTCGACGCGCTCTGATTAAACTGTACGCTGAAATAGTAGGGCTTTGCCGTTACATTTTCCTGATCATAGATGGCGCGGCCATTTGCGGAGGTATTCACGCCGGGCATGAATCTCCACACAGACCGGTCTCCGACCCAGATCGACGGCTCATGGCTGCAGCGGAAACCTCTGATATAACCGGCATTATAGTCGAACATCGTGTTGCCGGTGTCGTTTTCCGGTGCCCAGAAGTTGAAACCATGCGGCACTGCGACCATAGGCCCGGTGAGGCCTCTGGAGAAAAACGCACCGCCAAAGTTGTTTGTTCCACGAAGAATGTAGGCATAGTCTACAAGAGACTCCTTGCTATAGTTCAGGGGGGCGACATTTTCAATCCGAATCGAATTCAGTGTTCCCTTGAAATCGCCGCCATCCGCTTTCAAGTCCGCGCTGTTTGCGTAGCCGATGTCGATTTTTTCGATCGTCTTGCCCTTCAGCGCGCCCAACTGGATCAGGATCTGGTTTTCCTGCGCATACAGCATGGCCTTGCCTTCGCCCTGGCTGTTCGGATCGGCGCGAACGCCATTCTCATCTTCCAGCTCTGTAGAACTCAGATAGGTTCCATCCGTGAATTTCAGATCCACTGCAAGATGCATGGAATAGAAATCGTAGTCATACTTATTGTTCGGCAGCGGCTGCTGCGGCGTAATATTATAAACCAGCCGCGTATTCTCCGTCACCGGAATGTTCAGACCTGTGTACAGGACGTTGTACACCTGCGCGCTTTGATTGCCTTCATGATGACCGCTGATGACCAGTTTGTCGTTTTCCAGCGTTGTCGTCATAGATGCATGTTCCGTGCGCGCTGCGTCCGTAGTTCCGGCAAAGCTGCCGTCCACAAGGCTCCTTGTTAAGCCGAAGCCGCTGAACTGGATCGTTCCCGGATTAGAGTTGAACTTCGTGATCTTCAGCTTGTAATGCTGATAGCCGGAACCTTCCGGAAGCTGGAAAACACGCATCTCATAGTTTTTCCATCCGGTCTGGTCGCTCTGCTTATCCAAAAGCGTCCACTCACCAGCCTGATCGTTCGTGCCATAAAGCTCCCAACTGTTCAGGGTGCGGCCAGGGTTTCCCTCGTCATCATTTGCACCGCTGATATAATAGTTGGAAGCCGTTGTCGGCGCATTATAATGGAATGTGAACTCTAGAGGTACCGTAACGCCGTCGGTTGCACAAAGCTTCGTGCTTGTACTTCCGTCGATCAGTGCGCTGACGTCCTCGGCAGAGTTGCCATATTTGAGCGTGGCATTCACCTCGACAGGAACATCCGCAAAATTTGAGAATTCTTCCTGCGTTTTGAATTGTGTTGAAAACAAGACCTTGTTCTCTTTCCCTGAAGCGGCTTCTTCCGCCGCTAAAACAGTGATCCCAGAGAAAAGGCTCAGCATCATCGCCATGCATAACAAGCAGCTGATCCACCTGGACGCTGTTTTATTTCGTTTCATGTGCAAATCCCTCCCAAAACCGAAGCTATGATTTGAGCATAAACATGTTGCAGAAAATACGGCAAGTAAAATCCTTGCCGTATTTTCTGACTTTCCGTTGGCAATTGGTGCTTACTTCGTCACAACTGTAACACCGGTGTCGGTGACAGCGCCGTCAGCCGTGCCGCCCTGCAGCGCAGCAACCGCAGCCTTGACACCTTCGTAGCCCATCACGTCGGGGTTCTGAACCATCGTCGCATACAGGCAGCCTTCGTTGATCAGTTCCAGAACGTTGTCGGAGCTGTCGAAGCCAACGCCGACCACATCCGCGCCGCTCTCCTTGATCGCGTTGCCAACGCCGACCGTGGAGCCTTCGTTGCAGCCGAACACGCCAACACAGCCGTCAGCGATGAAGGCGGAGGCCGCGTCCTTCGAACGGGCCGCGTCGCCGTCGCAGTACTGGGATTCCTGAAGCTCGAACTTGGTGCCCTCGAAAGCGGAGCGGAAGCCGTCGTCACGAGCAACGGTGGAAGCCGTCGCAGCATTGACGCTGACAACGCCGATCTTGCCTTCCGTGATGCCCTTCGCAGCCAGCTGGTCGATCATGGTCTGACCGGCAGTCTTACCGGCCGCGGTGTTGTCGGTGCTGAACGTCGCAACAGACGGCGTGAAGTTCGCCGGGGAATCGACGTAGACGATCTGCACGCCAGCCGCAGAGGCCTCCTTCAGCGCATCGTTGACCGCCTCGGGGCCGTTGGCCGCCAGAAGGATCGCGTTCGCGCCGTTGGCAACGGCGTTGTTGATCATCTCGATCTGCTTCGCATCGTCCTTCACGTCGGGCGCAGTCCACTGATACTCCACGTTTCCGAGCTCTTCTGCCGCCTTCTTGCAGCCGGCGTCGATGTTGGTCCAATACTGGTCCATCTGGTCCATCGTGATCAGGAAGATCTTGTAGCTTTCGCTACTCGCCGTATCTGCGGTGTCGTCCGCGGTGTTATCCGCGGTCTCGCCGGCCGTGCTGGTCGTTTCGCCGCTTGTCTTCGTCTCGTCCGCCGGCGCTGCCTTCTGTGCACACGCCGCCATTGCTGCGATCATCGCGATCGCCAGCAAAATCGCTAATACTTTTTTCATTTCTGTTCCTCCATTGTTTTTTCATTTATGATAAAGCGCAAAGCTTAATCACTGACCTTGGTGTTTCTGCGGCCGGTACGAATGACGACATCCATCAGAACAGACAGCACAACAATAATGCCGATGATGATGTTGCGGATCGCGACCGGTGCGCCGGCGAACTGAAGGCCGTTCTGGAGTGTGCCCCAGATGGCCGCGCCAACTACGGTTCCAAGCAGGATACCCTGACCGCCAAGCGTGGAGACGCCGCCGATGACAGAAGCCGCAACGGCATACATTTCATAGGAGTTGCCGGCATCCATCGTGCCCTGGCCAACGGTTGCGCAGGTGATGATACCAACAACAAACGAGCAGAATGCGCTGACAACATACGCAATTACCGTTGTGCTGACAACATTGACGCCAGACAGCCGCGCCGCATCAATGTTGGAGCCGGTGGCGTAGATGTACCGGCCGGTGCGGGTTTTGCTGAGCAGGAAGTTGAAGACGATCCAGAGGATGATGGCGATCCAGATGCCGTTATACAGTCCAAGCGTTTTGCCATAGTAGAACACGTTTTTGAACGTCTGGGCCGCCTCGGGATAGAACTTCATGATAGAGTCTGTGTTGTAGTTGCCGTTTACGAGCTGGGCAATGCCGCGCGCAACGGTCATTGTGCCAAGGGTCGCGATAAACGGCGGGAGTTTGAATTTTGCGACAAGCAAACCATTGAGCACGCCGATCAGCAGACAGCAGAGCAGGGTCACCAGCAGAGCCGGGATCGGGCTCATGATTCCCTTTGACATCAGGGTCGCCGCAACCATCGTGCTCATGCCAACAACAGAGCCAATGGACAGGTCAATATTGCCGGTAATAAGGACATAGGACTGTGCAATACCGATAATCAGGATCGGAGCGATCTGGCGGAGCAGATTGGTCCGGTTCGTCGGCGACCAGAAATTCGGATTTATCAGTGCAAACGCGACCAACAGCACGATCAGGCCGATGGTTACGGTGACGACCTGGCCCATGCCGCGCATGGAAAGCAGCCGCTTCAACGGATTTTTCTTTTTTGTCTGATTCATGATCATCTCTCCAAACTATATTTTATTGGGCCAGTTTGTTTTCAAACTGAGTGGCATAATGCATAATTTTTTCCTGTGTGGCTTCATGGATATCCATTTCGCCGGTGATGCGGCCATCGCACATGACGATGATACGGTCGCTCATACCGAGGATCTCCGGCATTTCAGAAGAAACGAAGATGACCGCGATCCCTTCCTTTTTCAGGCGGTTCATGATGTTGTAAATTTCAACCTTTGCGGCAACATCGATACCGCGCGTCGGTTCGTCGAAGATGACCACACGGGAATTGCGGGCCAGCCATTTGCTCACAACGACCTTCTGCTGGTTGCCGCCGGACAGGCTCGCCGCATCGACCTCGGCATTCGGCATTTTGATCTGGAAGTCCTTGGTGGCCGCCTCCACCATTTGTGCCTCTTTTAAGCTGCGGACGACCCCCAGCGCACCCGGCGCCAGCAGGTCCAGATTCGGCAGCGCAATGTTGTCACGCACCGAGAGCTTTGTACAAAGTCCATCTTTCTTTCGGTCTTCCGGTGCCAGGACCACGCCTGCGCGGATGGCATCGTGCGGCCCATGAATCTTTATGGTCTTTCCATCCACCAGAATCTCGCCGCTTTCCTTCGGATCCGCACCGAAAATCGCACGTGTCGTTTCTGTACGGCCTGCACCCATCAACCCCGCGATCCCGACGATCTCACCCGCATGGGCTTTGAAGCTGACGTCGCGTACCATGCGCCCCGCATTCAGATTGCGAACTTCAAAAATAGTCTCACCGACCGGTGTCTGGATGCGCGGGAACTTTTCTTTGATGTCGCGGCCCACCATATAGGAAATGATCGTATCCAACGTCGTGTCCTTAAAGTTCATGCTCGTGATATACTGTCCATCGCGCATAATGGTCACACGATCGACAATATGCTGCAATTCTTCCAGACGATGAGAAATATAGACGATGCCGCAGCCCTCGTCGCGGAGCTGGCGGATGATGCGGAAGAGCTCGTTGATCTCTTTCGCAGTCAATGCGGAAGTCGGCTCGTCCATGATAAGCACCCTTGCCTTATGCAGAAGTGCTTTCGCGATCTCGATCATTTGCTGCTTGGACACAGAAAGCGATCCGACCAGTGTTTCAGGCTCGATTTCGAGACTCAGCCTCTTCAGAATTGCTCTTGCCTCATCGTTCATCTGTTTCCGCTGAACCACGCCGCCTTTGACAATTTCCTGACCCAGGAAGATATTTTCAGCTACGCTCAAGTGTGAACATAGATTCAGCTCCTGATGGATGATCGCAATGCCAAGCTCCTTCGCCCGTTTCGGTGTCATTTTCTCGACCTTATTCCCAAAGGCCGTGATCTCACCGCCATCTCTGGTGTAAACACCGCTGAGCACTTTCATCAGTGTAGACTTTCCCGCTCCGTTTTCACCGAGCAGAGCCAACACTTCGCCGCTTTTGAGGTTGAATGACACATCATCCAATGCCCGAACACCGGGGAAGGTTTTCGTGATGTGCGTCATTTCCACAATATACTCTGTTTTCAAAACGCATAACTCCCTCTTTTTTCAGTAGTTTTCTATACTTTTTACTCCTAAACTTTAACACGTATCGCGTTTTGCCAACATGGCAATTCTTCGGATAAAGTGGACAATTTTTCCGCTTTTTTTGGCCGTTTCGTGAATATAGCCGAAAATAGTATCCATAATTTATACAAAACAGCCAACGCCGAAGCGTTGGCTGTTCGCTGTGTCATATAATTGCAGATTACGACTGGCGCAGGAAGCGCACCAGCACGGCTGCAGCCTCCGCACGGGCCGCGCTGCCGGACGGATCAAGGCGGGCGCCGGACTTGCCGGAAATGAGTCCTTTAGCCACCGCCCACTGTATCGTCTCTTTTGCCCAAGCCTGCACAGAGCTAGCTGCCCTTAACGGCATTGGAGACCGGATTTTTGTTCATCCGGTTCCAATAATCCTGCGCTGTATCATTGATCGATGTGAGAATTTCTTTCAGCGCCGGATCCGTGGGGTCATAGGTGCCGCCAACGGCCATGCTGTAAAATTTCCCGCGCAGCTCATCGAAGATGTCGCCGGACTGTGCTGTTGCACCATCATTTGCCGCCAAAGCAGTCATAGGGAGCAGCCCAAGCAGCATTAGGATCGTCAGCAGAAGCGCAACGGAACGTATGGCACATGATCTCTGCATATAGGATCTCCTTTTAAGCAATTATCAAGATATCGCAAATGGCGGGTGATGCCACCCGCCGTTTGCAGTATCAAAGGAAAGGGGAAATTACTTCGTCACAACTGTAACACCGGTGTCGGTGACAGCGCCGTCAGCCGTGCCGCCCTGCAGCGCAGCAACCGCAG